>Ga0172380_10007585_pt1 | contig 12153 bp, 10 predicted proteins | sample Leawe162metaG_FD_119747 | JGI IMG/M metagenome (GOLD analysis project Ga0172380, IMG submission 119747) | Leachate microbial communities from a municipal landfill in Southern Ontario, Canada - Leachate well 162 metaG | ecosystem: Engineered > Solid waste > Landfill > Unclassified | place...
ATGAGGCCAACATCAGCAAAGTATGTGATTATCTACCGAGGTTTGCGCGCGAGTTAGACTTCATGGTTGTCATCTCGCATACCGAAGCACTTAATTTACTCATTGATATTCCGATTAGAATTCAAACCGTACCCTCTGATGATGGAAAGTCAATCATATCATCGCTGAATTATGGTGATAAAGTGATCATCACGCCGATTCTCGAGACGGATGAAATTGCAAAGAAAGGCAAGGGTAAAAGCAAAGGCAAGGAAAAGGAACCCAAAGAATTAGTGCCAACTTCGAAGGAACCAGCGAAACCAAAAGCAAAATCACCGAAGACGACAAAGTCGAAGGCGAAAGCAAAAGCGAAAGTACCGACAGATGAAGTACCGCGCGCGGAACCAATCGCAGCTTCTGCGGCTGATGCAATTGACTTTACAGGTTCCGATGAATCCGCTGCCGTCACTCCACCATCGCCAAAAGCATCACCCAAGCCAGCAACAGTGCGCAAGAATGCGATCAAGCTCGACCCCGAAATCGCAGAAATACGTGATGGTAAATTTTACTGCAAACTATGCGATGCGAGCATTAAGAAATGGTCTTCTCATATGGATGGTGCGAAACACATCGCGAAAGTCGCGAAGATGATCGCAGCAAAAAAGTAACCCGCACAATTCGCGAATCATACTCATTTTTTCATCGGATCATCAATGATACGCTGGGTTCCCGCCACTCCATGCAAGCACTGGCTCACCGTTCCATGGTTCTGCATAATTAAGTGTTGTCGCGGATCCAACAACGCAAATAATCGGGAGCGCCGCAGTCAATGCGCGGATCCGCGCGCGATACGCGATGGTGTCTTCGCGCGGCATATAATATTTCATATGCGAATCACCTTCATCATACTCGCGCACAAGACGCGGACGAAATATCACAACATCAACCGAGCGCTCGCGCACAGCAGTAACGCGCGCGAAGAATGGCGGTGCGCAACATGCAATAGTGTATCTGTAGTAAACCAAATGTGTCGATCCGCGCGAGAAATCGCGCGCAACCTCTGCCATCGCGCGAAGTGTATATGAGTTTTGCGCGATATTCAAAAAATACGCGAGATTCTGGCCACTTAATTGCATCATTTTTCGTGTTTCATCAAATCGCGTATCGCGCGTGTATCGCGCATCTTAAATATTCGCGCACTTCAATAGATGATATCCGCGCAAATGTCAACCAAATCAATCCGCGATCAATCTCTTATCATACTCGCGAATCTCGCGAGTTCCCCGCAGATTGCCGAGATTATCGAGCATCTGGAGCCTCTGCCATCATTCCTTGCACTTCGCGCGTGCATTGTGGATCTCGTATCCAATATGCCACTCGTGACGTACATCATATCAAATGTTGAAGTCGCCACACCAATACCGGATGCCTTGCGCGATGACGTGCATATTGCGTTTGTCGCAACGCGCCTCATGCGGGGTGAATCGCGCGCGCAAATCCTTGAAGCATGGTCGAATCTTGGTCGACTCTATGCGCTCATGAAAAGAATAACGCCAGCTGAGCAGACGCCGCGCATGGCGCGTGACATGCGCGCGAAACCAATAGAGAAATCAGCGCCATCAGCGCCATCAGCCCCGGCCACAGAGTTTATTGATGATTTCGAACGCGCGTTTATCGAGAGTGCGACGCGCGATCTTCGCAATCCAAGCGATGTCGCAATCATTACTGAACAATACAAGAGCATATGCGATCAGATGCGCGCATCTGCCGCACATGCAGCGCGGCCGCCTACGGATGAAGAGCGCGAGTCACGCCATATAATCGTCGAAGAAGGACCATATGATTACTCGCATCGCGGCATACATATGGAACTCGCGCAAGCGTGCATTGATGCGCGCGGGAAACTGCATGAGCCGCTTGAGGGCGAAGAAGAAGATCTTGTTGAGAAATTATCAACTGAAGAAATCGCGCGCTGGGAAAAGGAAATCGCGGAAGAGAAAGCGAAGCAAGCAAAGCAAGCGAAGCAAGCGCAAAAAGTACACGCGGATCGCGCGCGTCTCGATGGTCCCGTTCCCATTTCCGGCATTTACCAAAATGATCCCGCAGTTGACATGATGAAACAAGAAGTCGCCGAATTTCGCGTGGCACTCGTGCGCGATGAGGAGATGGCGACCCGCGATAGTCGAGCCCCGGATCCGCGCATGCCGAAACTCGGAGTGAAACTCGGACCTCAGAGACAGCTCGTACTTGCTCCGCCTCTGTGCGATTACGCCAGCGATATGGTAAGTAGGTGCCTTGAATATCACACGACCGATCACGAAGTCGCAGCCGCGGAAGCGGCAGTACGCGCGGATGCCGCATGTGGTGGTAGTGATGGTGTGGTAGCGAAAGCGGAATGCAAATGCGATCAGGCAAGCGCGCCGGCATATGCCGACGACACATTTAATGCTTATCGACGCGATCTTGTGTATGGAGACAGTGACACGACCGAAGCGGAGCTTCTAAGAATGTGTGCGCATAAAACCAAGCGTCCGCGCAAAGCCGATGAATCTCTCGCGGATATTACCGATGATGATGTGATGCGCGAAATGGCGCGCGTAACTCGCGAATGTCTCGCGAAGGATCGCGCAAGACTCGCGCTTGACGAAGCGGATTCAACATCTCTCGCGAAAATTTCCGATGAAGCCATAATGCGCGAAATGATGTCGCGCGCTGCGCATGTTCATGACGATATACCAGAGAAACCACGCGGGCCACCCACTGATGTAGTGGGAGAAATGATGCGCGATGAGCGCGCAAAGGCGCTGCCCGATATCGATCGTCATATTGACGCGAAACTTGCGCGTGTAATAACGTAATAATATGCGCAATATGCAAAAAATAGTGTTGTTTTTTGTTGGCAGCACACAAGTTACTCAACGCGCAATCCATTGTGAGCAAGAAACTCGCGCATTGGTTCACCGAACCGTGCGAGTGCATACTTCAAACATCTGCGCGATCCCATGCCGCACTTGCACATCGCGCGCATATCTGGGCGACGCGCAGTGATGAATTCGAGACATTGCATGGCTTCCGGAATCGCGAGAGCGTCAATGCGCAAACCATACCAGAACGCGGCGTTGTCAAAGTCAACTCTGAGTCCAACACCCTCGAGACGCTCGACAAACATGCGCAGTTCCGCAAATCCCGCGCCACAATTCCATGCGCGAACACTACACGCATGATCGATTCGCTCAAACAATCCAGCATCGCGCATTATCGTGAATACTTCTTCGAATACGCGCGCGTCTGGATTACACGCCGCACATACGAGATTCGCGCAAATTCTGCGCTTTGTTTGTTGTCCTTGCGCTTCCGACCATCGCGACGTTGCCCATTTTGCTGTAATAATCGCGCGCAGTTGCGCGATATATCGCGCGAATTCTGGTGAGCATCGCGCGAATTGCGCAGCGATATGATGCATTCCCGCGGGATGTTCGAGAAGAGATCGCGCGAGAACTGGACCAATTCTTACGCGCGTCGTTGATACGTTCTTGGCGCCAAATGCGGATCTAATCATTGTCGCATAATCGTGACCCAGATACGGAACATCGCGCAAATATGGCAAATACTCGAGATATCCCGCGACATCTCCAGATGCAATGCATTCCAAACAATCTGTCATGCGCGGCGATGGATTCGCGCAACTGATAATGCATCGCATCGTTTCCAATGGTTCACCATACGCGCGCTCTACGAGACTTTCGGTTATTGCGCGAATTTGTGCTAAGGGCGCTGCGTCTTGTATGATAAGTTCGCGCATTACGGTCAAGATGGAACAATAGCCGAAGACGAAACTATTCGATCTCCAGGTTGGTGCAATGTTCAGCAATATCGCAGGATCACATATCATGTATGCCGCAATTCGCGCATGATCAAACTGATGATCACTACACGCCTTACCGAGAATGTATCGCGCAATGACAGGATCACGCACGGCGATGAATGATGCACCAACGCGCGCGATGAGATCCGCGATTGGTGTCGCGCGAGCAGATAATGGGCCCTTCTGAGGCGCGAAACGTGTCACACACTGAGTACCAAGCATCGGAAGGATCGAAGCAAAGCATTCTTCACGCAGCGCACCACGAAACACGCGCGCGACCGCAGCAACGCGCGCTGTTTGGCGCCATCTCGCGCTTGCGCCGGCGAGCGCAAATAACTCGCGCGGTCCGCAGAAGTTCACGATTGCTTCGTAGGCTTGCATGATGTTGATATGTAACGCTTGCATGCATTCATTTTTTGCATAAAAAATCAGAGCACGGTTTCATACATAATCGCGACGTGATACTTCGCGAGTAACTCGCGCATTGGCTCGCCGAACCGCGCGAGTGCATATTTGAATAATTCGCGAGCCCGCTGACCATATTTGCACATTTCGCGAATATCCGGATGTCGCGCGAGTATGAAATCGAGACATTGGATCGCCTCCGGGATGGGTAGTGCATCGATCCGCAGCGATTCCCAGAATCGCGAAATATCGAAGTTCGCAATCATGCCCTTTCCTTCGAGTCGTTCGACGAACATTTGGAGTCCGCGGAATCCGTCACCACAGTTCCACCCGAGGATATCACATTTTCCATTGATTGCACTGATAATCTTTTTCTCATTGTACCGTGCGAATACCCATTCGAACACGCGCGCGTCTGGATTTCGCGCGGCATTCGCGAGATTCGCGCAGACTTCGTACCGAGTTCTTTCGTTTCGGCATTTGTATTGCGACCAACGACGCGAAAGATGCACATTAAATCGCGCCATGTACCGCGCGAATTCAGGAGAATCGCGCGAGAATTGCGCGGCAATATGATGCATGGTCCACCGCTTTTCGACGAGCACTCGCGCGAACATCGGACTAATTCGCGCGACAAGCGACACATTCGCGTAAACTCCAAACATGTTCAACAATGAAACCGATCCAATGGATGCATAGCGCGGCTCTCTATAATCCGCCGGTAAGTGATCACATATTCCGGTGATATCTTTCGTTGCCATACAATCTATGTAATCAGTTACTATTTCGCATGGATTCTCGCAAGATAGAACCTCATCGAGCATAGACGCTGAGCCGCCAAAGCATGCCCAGTGATTACCGAAGATAATATCCATAATCTTGCGACATTCACTGACGCGCGCGACACCACATATTATTGCCTCGCGCATAATTGACTCAACCGCGATTGTTCCGAAAATGACACCACTATCGCTCATCCTATGTCGATATTCCGTCACGCATTCCGCGTCGCAACTCGCGATTGCCGCGATTATCGTTTGCATTTCTAAACGTCGCGCGGTTGTGTCATCTTGCGCAATCGATGGATTCACAATGAAGAATCGCGCGATGTCGTGCATCCGCGCGCATGTAAACGCGGTGGATAAACGCGCGCGGAGCCATACCAGTGGAGTACTGCGCACCGATAGCTGCCCTTTAGGTGGCGCGTATTCGCACCTGCGATCCAACAGGCCAGCCATGACTTGCGTGAATGGTTCTTCGAGCAGCGCATCATGAAACACGCGCGCGACCGCATCAACTCGCGGCGTCTGACGCCATCTCGCGCAAACCCGCGCGAGTTCGAATAACTCGCGCGGTCCGCAGAAGTTTGCGATTGCATCGCACGATTGCATGATGAAGTAGTATGTAGACTCGCGCGTATTCATTTTTGCATAAAAATATGCACCGCGCGACACGTGTTCACTTAAGCGCGATATTATACTTTGCAAGCACGAGAAGCATCGGCTTGCCGAATCGCATCACACAGAACTTGAAACATTCGCGCGCAGCCGCGCCCCACTTCTGCGATTTGCGCAAGTTTGGTTTGCGCGCGAGCATCATATCTATGCACTCTACGGCTTCTTCGACTGGTAATGCATCAATGCGCAGCGATTGCCAGAATGTATTATTGTCGAAACTCACGACAAGTTGCGCACCCTCAATGCGCTGCAAGATTCTGCGCAGACCCTCCGAACCTTCGCCACAGTTCCATTCAGCGATTTCACATACGCGATCAATGCGATCGATCAACTGAGCCTCGCGCAATTTCGCGAGTACCCATTCAAACACGCGCGCGTCTGGATTGCGCGCGGCGCATACAAGATTAACACATATTTTATTTCGCATTCGCGTTGCGGTCATCTCAAGATCCCACCATGCAGTCACCCATTTCGAGCGAATTGCAAATTCGAAGCGCGTGGCAAACTCTGCAAATTCAGGGGAATCGCGCGGGAATTGCGCTGCTACATGATGCATGCTCCCATAACGATCAACCAAGAGTCGCGCGAATACCGGACCAATTATGATACGCGATGCCCCGATCTTTCCAAATGCTTTACGCACATAATATGGTGCGTCTGAATTCAATCCGCAGCTTGATTTAAGATGAGGTAGATACTCAAGATATCCCGCGATGTCATCAGACGCGAGACATTCCATACAATCGGTCATGCGCGCGGATGGATGAGTGCAACGCGCGATTGCCTCAATTGTTCGCATAGGTTCTATTTCTTGCTGCTGTTCACTCGTGCGGATTGCGCGCATTGTTTCGGTGATTCGCGATTCATCGAGCATTATTCCTTGAATCACAATCTCGCGTATCAAACTAATAACCCATCGCGGCTCAGCTTTGCGCGGATGTTTCGGATCATGTACGCGACTTACAACATCACATCGCATATATCGCGCGATTTGCATATGAATTTCGCAAATATTACGAGCATCGAATCGTGATGCAAGTAACAAGAAATATTCCGCGATCCAATACATGCCTTCATATGCAAACGTTCCAACAAGACGCGCGAGTATGTTTTTCATCGAAGATCGCGCGATTGATAGAGGGCCTTTTCGCGGACTAAATGCATACCATTCCGAATTGTGAACGTGAACCCAGGCAATAACTGCCGCGAAGCATTCTTCGTGTAGTGCATCACGAAACACGCGCGCGACGCGAGCGACCCCGAGCGCTTGGCGCCACCTCGCGTTTATACCCGCAATCGCGAGCAATTCGCGCGGTCCGCAGAAGTTTGCGATACAATCGTACGATTGCATGATGTAGTAATATGTAGTCCCGTACAAATTCAATTTGGACTTGCGCGATATTTTTGAATGCCGGCACATGAGTATATTCGCACTCATGCAGCATTCGCGCGTTGTCACCACTGACATATCGACTGTGACGATCGAAGGTGACACCGTATACAAGCGCTACGTAGTCGGTGCGCGCGATAAGGTATCCGGCCATTGCTTCGCGGAAATCGCGATTCTCCGCTTGCTCAATGGTGCGCGCGGATTCCCGCACATGCGCGAAGCGCGCGTGTTTCCATTTGAGCCATCATCGGGTCCCTCGGAGCGGCGCGCGAACTGCGTGATTGTCATGGATAACGCGGGATTGCCGCTGCGCCGACCGCGCGATCCACTGCGCGCAATGGTTGAGTTGCTCAAACTCGTCGCAACTTTGCATCATAATTACATCGTGCATTGCGACTTGAAACCGAATAATATTTTGGTGCGCAATGATCCCGAATCGCACGAGTCTGAATACTCAATCATAGACTTCTCGCATTCGTACATTGTGCGCGGAACTTCGCGCACTCTCGCGGATCCCTCGGCGGGTGGCGCGCGCATCTATAGCGCGCCGGAAATGCTCGCGAATGACTCACTCGCTCTCGAAATTCGCGGATGGGCCGTCGATATATGGTCGCTCGGGTGCGTATTCTACGAGATGCTGGAGGGTAAATTTCTATTCTGGAGGCGCGAGGAAAACGCGCGCGATGATGAAGAATCAGTCACAGGAGCGCGCGAGGCTCAAGCGGATATAGCGACGACGCGCGAAATGCTCGGCGCAATTGCAGATCCGCAATATCGCGCGATTATTACTGCGATGCTCGCGCAAAACCCAGCGCGACGTCCAAGTTCTCGCGCAATTCTGCGCGATTATTTCAGCATTGATTACGTGCCGCCGATCATCTTTGATTGCGCATTACTTGGCAACATAACGCATCTCGCGCTCCCGCCTGATCTATCATGGCGCATGCATGCATATAATCTCCCGCATGTGATGCAATACGCTGCGCATCGTTTCATTGATGCAGTGGTCCTTGAATCCTGCGGAGAGCACGATGCAATCACTATTTATGCTACCGTGTTTGTGATGTTGCAAGTTACATACAAAGATCGCTGGTTCGCGCGCATGCCATGTTGCGCGACAGTTCTGCGCGAGGCAAAATGCTTGCAATGTCTCGCGGACATAACGCAACGCGCGGAATTCCGCGAGATATTCGCAAAACCGCGCGAGATTGTACTCGAACTTGAGTGAGTCGCGCGATTTGCGCATTGTTTTTTGCGCAAAAAATGATGTGTGCATGTATCATGGAAAATCTTCATATCCAAGAACCGGAACGGGAACTGGTATCGTCGCGAGTTCTTCATCACTATCTGTTTCCTCTGGTACTGGACCATGCCATGGTATGCATGGAGGAGGGGTCGTAGACTCGCATACAATGTGATGCGCTGCAAGTAATTCGCGCATCGGTGAGCCGAACCTATCCGCGCAATATCTCAAACACGTCGAGGCTGCATATCCGGCGTCCGATGATATGCGCAAGTATGGTTGTTGTTCAAGAATGCGCGCAATGCATGGTACGGCTTCATCGAGAGAAAGTGCACTGACGCGCAAACTATTCCAGAAATGCTCGTTGTCGAATGATATTTTCATATTCTTCGATGTGATTCGCGCGATGATACGATCCAATCTGCGCAATCCCTCGCCGCAGTTCCATGACCAAATATCACACACGCCGCCAATCAACATGATGATTCCAAACGCGCGCAACTTTGCAAACACATATTCAAACACGCGCGCGTCAGGATTGCGCGCGGAACATATGATCATTTCGCATACTCTTCGAATCATTTTTGAGTAATTACCATCGCGCGGGTTTAAATTGCTCCATTTGCGCGCGAGATTTGCTTCGAATCCGCGCGAAAACGCGTCGAATTCCGGACTTTCGAACTGAACTATGCGCGCGACATGATGTCTGCAAGAATCGCGACGCATGAGTTCACGCGCGAGTACAGGCCCGATGCGAATGATCGATGATGCGGATCTTGCTTTGAGAAATTCGTCAATAACGAATACTGATGAATTCTCGATATGCGCGCGAGTATATTCACGCGCATATGGAAGGTATTCGAGAGCTCCATCGAAATCATTAGAAATTAAACATTCCAAACAATCAGTCATGCGCGGTGATGGATTCGTACTCGATACAATTGTGTATAATGCGATTTGTATGTCAGAGCTCGCGAATACATGACCGCCCCGATCCATTGCAACGCGCATTACTTCCATAATTCGCGCAGATGGCGCGAGTTCTTGTATCGATACATTATACGCGATGCACGGTACCGAAACATCGTAGGTAACATTACGAATGTTGTACGATTCATGTGAGAAGTTCATGACAACGCGCGAGTTGCAACTCGCGATTGCCGCGATCGCGACGACGATTTTTTCATCCAACGCAACAGATGCAGGCACAAAATACTGCGCCATATCATCATCCAATGGATCGCACATGGTCGAGAAATGCGCGGCAAGTCGTAGCACAATATCCGCAATTGGTGATGTTTGCGCGGAAAGTCTACCAATCGGCGAGTAAAAGTGCCGATCGCAAACATCTGCGATGATCCGTGTGCATGCTTCATGTGCGAGTGCGTCGCGAAACACGCGCGCGATATGCGCGAGACGCGGCACACAACGCCACCCAGCATTGACTCGCGCGAGTTCAAGCGATTCGCGCGGTCCGCAGTAATTCAGTATGCAATCGTACGCATTCGTCGTCATGTCGTATGTAGTTTCGCGCGAATTCAAAAAAGTCGCGCGCGCGACATTGCGCGATTATTCTAACCACTTAACGGAGCGCAGATAATCGCAGAGTACACCTTGATATGGTATAACATCCTCGATGTCTTCCGCTTGGAATATTGAGTCCTCGAGATTTTCTGTTATGCTATCGCGACCTTCACTATTGCGCGCTTTTGCATTAATCACTGCATCGCGCGCGACTGCATATGGAAGCAGACGGAAGCTGAACACATGACCACCAATTGCAACCGCGGGAATCGCGCGAATGCGCGTCATAATCCGCGCGAGTGCATCATCTTCCGAGCGTTCCTCGGACAAAACGCGCCTCACGAAAGTGCCAAATGGATCCATGGTTGCAGACTTAATCATATTCTTCGTGATGCAATTCAATTTTGAGTGCGATCGAATGCCGTCATCCGAGATTGTAAGAGTAGGGGCTCGCGCGTGTGTGAATAATTAAAAAAGAGCTCATCCTTGTCTCTATACACGAGGTTGTAGGGGCGCAGCGTGGCTCGCATAATTGCGGAGCGAAGCGGAGCAATTATGCAATCCAGCCACGCGCGAGCCCCTACAAATTGAATCGCTACCTTCTTAATAACACGTAAGTAACATCATGGCAACGAATATCGAGACCATCATCTCGCAAGTTACTAACTATGCCCGCCAGGCAATGCAAGACCTGCAAAAAGCTAAAGCGCGCGATCCCGAGTTCGTGCTTGATCGCCAGTTCAAGCGCGGAATGGCTACTACGGCCTTGCAAAACCTCCTCGAAGAAATCGCGGCGATCCAATGCGCGCGCGAAGACGAGATTCTACCGCGCGAGCGCCGGCACAAGCGCGCATCGGAACCATTAGAAGGTGTGATGTTGCCTCCGCCGCATTACAAATGCGCGCGCCTTCGTAGAGCATCAAGCGAACAATAAATGCATTATATGTTTTTTATCACGCGAACACAAAAAATGCACGCGCCGCTTACCACTTCGTGCGCGCGTCGCGGCGACTCTCGGCGCTTACTTTGAAGCGGTACTTGATCGCTGAGATATCGCGCGTGATTGTGTATCTCTCATGTTGGTTATCGGCATCCAATCCATTACGATAGATTTCGAGACACTGAATCACTGCATCGAGTCCGAACTTGCGCACGCTTGCAGACAAACGATACAGACGAACGCGTGATTCCGCTTTCGGGTCATAATTGATAATCACGCGAGAACGCGCGCGTTTGCGCGGTGGTTCGCGCGATTCCTCGTCATCTTCGGTGTCGTCTGATGACGAATCGTCGAGAGTGGTCGGCGCTTGCGCGGCTTGCGCTGGCGCCTGCGCGATTGGTCGCATGCGTTCGATGATCGCGATTGTCGCGCGTAACTCCAATACTAAAATGCGTTGCGAGATTATCTGCGCCGGATCAAGAAGCGCACCGGACGGCGCGGCTTTATGCAACTCTTCGGCGCATCGGTGCATGAGTCGCGCGCTATCAAGAGAGCTATGCAAGAATTCAGTAACATCGGCGGATAGATTGATGATGCCTGGTTCCATCTATTATCGATTATGTATCTATCCTGCGCAGATTCATTTTTGTACAAAGTCGCGCAAAAAAACTTCACTGCAACGCGCGAATGCTATGAGCTTTGCGATATGCTGATAGACGTAATTGATCGCGGCGCATTCTTTCACTATGAATAGGATTTGTCGTACGTAACATTGTTGCGGTTATATTGAGACAATGTACAAGACCGAGGTGAGTGCGCGCATGTTTGAGTACTGGCGCGAATCTTATGTCGTCATCAGGTTCGTCTGGGTTGTAATTGATGTCAACCAATTGGGATCTTGACGATATATGACCAGTAGTTCTCCGACGTTTACGAGCGGATGTGCCATCTCCACCTTTTATTTCAGAACGTGCGCGTTTCTTGCATGGTAATTCGCGCGACTCATCAGAGCTATAGTAATTGCTATCGCTTTCGCTGCTTTCACTCGCGCTACTTTCGCTATCGCTGCTGTCGCTTTCACTGCTATCACTGCTATCGCTCTCGGTATCACTCGATTCGATGTGAATCGGTGAAGATTTTCGCACGGGTTTCTTCGATTTCGCGACAAGTTCGCGCGATACGAATTCACCAACGCGCGCCGGAGCAATCGCGGAAGTGCAAGCAGGAATTGACACAGGACTTAACGTCGGCGCGGGAATCGGTGCAGTTACTGGTGCAGTTACTGGCGCAATTACTGGTGCAGGAATCGGTGCAATTACTGGTGCAGTTACTGGTGCAATTACTGGTGCA
>Ga0172380_10007586_pt1 | contig 12152 bp, 13 predicted proteins | sample Leawe162metaG_FD_119747 | JGI IMG/M metagenome (GOLD analysis project Ga0172380, IMG submission 119747) | Leachate microbial communities from a municipal landfill in Southern Ontario, Canada - Leachate well 162 metaG | ecosystem: Engineered > Solid waste > Landfill > Unclassified | place...
ACTGCCGACCCGTGCCCAGATCGAACCCGACCGGCAGACCGGCAAGCGCATCCTGTTCGCTTTGCTCAGTCTGTTCCTGCTCCTGGCCCTGTTCGCCCAAGGCGTCTATTTCCTGCGCGGGCCCCTGGCGACCTGGATGCCCGAACTCCGACCGGGGCTCGAAGCCGCCTGCGCGGAGTTGGGATGCCGTATTCCCGTCGCCAGCGAACTGTCCGCCATCCGGGTCGAGTCGTCGTCGCTGGAGACCGATCCGGAACAGGCCAACCGGGCCATGCTCCGGGTCAGCTTCAGCAACCGCTCAAGCGAACTCCAGCAATGGCCGCATTTCGTCCTCAAGCTGACCGATTGGCAGGGCGGCCCCTTGGCCCAGCGGGCCTTCGCCCCGGTCGACTACCTGGCCAAGGACAAGGCGGCCCAGGCCGGCATGGCGCCGATGAGCGAGCAGGAGTTCCATCTCGACCTGGACCTGGGCGGCTTGAGCGCATCGGGTTATGAGGTGTTCCCGAAATACCCCTGAATCGCGGACAACGAAGTCGAAAATGCGCCTTGCCCCCCCCTTGGGGCGGGGGCATAATCGCCGTCCTTTTTTTAACCAACCTTCTTCTTGGGGGAATGGGCCATGTCCGACCTGACAGGCGCTTCTGTTCTCGCTAAGACCAGCCCCGCGCTGCCGGTGGACTGGTACTTCGACCCGAAGCTTTACGAGCTGGAACTGAAGCTCCTGTTCGAAAACGGACCGGGCTACGTGGGACACGAACTGATGGTGCCCGCCACGGGCGATTACCACGTCCTGGACTGGCTCCACGGCGGTGGCAAGATGCTGGTGCGCAACGAAGCCGGCGTCGAGCTGATGTCCAACGTCTGCCGCCATCGTCAGGCCCAGATGCTGAAAGGCCGGGGCAGCGCGAGAAATATCGTCTGCCCGTTCCACCGCTGGACCTACGACCTCGACGGCCAGTTGCTGGGGGCGCCCCAATTCCCCAACAACCCCTGCCTGCATCTGGGCAAGAAGACCCTGCAAGGCTGGAACGGCCTGCTCTTCGAGGGCAAGCGCGATGTCGTCGCCGATTTGTCCAAGATGGCGGCGGCCAGGGATCTGGATTTCTCCGGTTACGTCTACGACCGCACCGTCATTACCGACTACAAGTTCAACTGGAAGACCTTCATCGAGGTCTATCTGGAGGACTATCACGTCGTGCCCTATCACCCCGGCCTGGGCCAGTTCGTCGATTGCGACCAACTGAAATGGGAATACGGCGACTGGTGGTCGGTGCAGACGGTGGGCGTCAACCACGCCCTGGCCCGCCCCGGCAGCGAGATCTACCGGCGCTGGAGCGAGCAGGTGCTGCGTTACCGCGACGGCAAGCCACCCGAGCATGGCGCCATCTGGCTGACCTACTACCCCAACATCATGGTCGAGTGGTACCCGCATACCCTGTGCGTCAGCACCATCGTGCCCACCGGGGTCGAGTCCTGCCTGAACGTGGTCGAATACTACTATCCGGAAGAGATCGCCCTGTTCGAGCGGGACTACGTCGAGGCCGAGCAAGCCGCCTACCGGGAGACCGCGGTCGAGGACGACGACATCTGCTACGGCATGCACAACGGCCGCAAGGCTTTGTACGAGCAGGGCATCAGTCAGGAAGGCCCATACCAGTCGCCCACCGAGGACGGCATGGTGCATTTTCACGAGTGGTACCGGCGCATCGTCGAGCCGCATTTCCGGCGCCCTTAACATTAATCAATTAATGCCGCTATTTGCGGACTTAATTGATTGACGCACGGGCACTTGAACGTTAGGTTGCAGTCCAACTTGCGTTACCCCGCCCCTCTATAAGGCACCGATATGAAATTCTCAAGTTTGAAACTGGCCGGTGCGCTTCTCGCATCGTTCGCGATGGTGTCGGCCGGATCGGCCTGGAGCGCTACGGACGCGCCCAAGGCCGAGGTCAAATCGGTAGCCAAGCACAAGGTCAAGGCCAAGGCAAAAATCAAGGCCAGGGTCCATGCCAAGACCGGCAAGGCCGTCGTGGCGGCGGCCGTGGCCGCGCCGGTGGCGGTTGCCATGGTTCCGGCTGTCATGGTTCCGGTTGCCGTGGCGCCGGTTGTCGCGACCGTATCCGAAACGGTCATCCAGCCGAGTCCGGTTCAAGCCAGTTATGCGCCGCCCGCGCCCAGCCCCGCTGCCGTGGGCAATCCCTACCTCGCCTACCAGCACCAGCAGCAGCACCAGCAGCAGGCCGGCGCGCCGGTGAGCGTGAATCCCTGGGACAGCGTCGGTAAGCTGGGCAGCAATTTGAAGTCGCTCCTGCCCAGCATTCCGGAGGGACAATCGATCCTGCCCAGCATCAAAAAGGTTTACCCGACCGGCGAGAAGCCCTTGGTGGTCCTGACCTTCAAGTGCCCGACCGAGTTGATCGGCATCACGCCGATCCCGATCAAGCTCCTGCATGAGGGCGTAAACGGGGTGTTCGATGTGGTCAATGCCACCAATCTGCTCTCGTTCAACATGCAGCAGGTGTGCCAGTAACACGATGATGCCGGCGCCCGGCCACGACGCCATCGTGCCGGCGCCGTTCGGCGCCTTGGGCATCAGACTGGCCGACGAGGCTCTGGCCGGCCTCGATTTCCTGCCCCCGCGGACACGGCTGAGGCCATGCGGCTCGGCCGCCGTGCAGCGCGTCGTGCATGAACTCGAAGCCTATTACGCCGATCCCCATCACCCTTGGAAGTTGAGCCTGGCCCCCGCCGGCACCTTGTTCCGGCAACGGGTCTGGCAGGCGCTGCTGGCCATACCCGTGGGACGAACCCGCACCTACGGCGACATCGCGCGGGAATTGGCCAGCAGTCCCCGCGCCGTCGGCCAGGCGGTGGGCGACAACCCGATCCCCATCGTCATTCCCTGTCACCGGGTGCTGTCCGCTCACGGCCTGGGCGGTTTCATGCACGGTACGGACGGTTTTCCGATGCAGGTGAAAAAATGGCTGTTGCACCATGAAGGCATCGACCTCCGACTCTGAGCTGGATGCCTTCTCCGATGCCCTCTGGTTGGAGGACGGCCTCTCGCCCAAGAGTCTGGAAAGCTATCGCCGCGACTTGCGCCAGTTCGGCGACTGGCTGGCCAAGGCCGGCGGACGTTTGCCGGAGGCCGGTTCGGGCGAGATCCAGCAATTCCTCGCCGACCGCACCCTGCGTCAGGGCGTCGCGGCCCGCAGCCTGGCGCGACAACTCTCCGCGCTGAAGCGTTACTACCGCTGGCTGCTGCGCCAGGGCCGGCGCGGCGACGATCCCACCCTCAACATCGAGGCGCCGCGCCTACCACGGCCTTTGCCCAAGAGCCTGGGCGAGGCCGATGTCGAGGCCTTGCTGGCGGCGCCCAACGTCGACGACCTGCTGGGACTACGCGACCGGGCCATGCTCGAACTGCTTTACGCCTGCGGGCTGCGGGTGTCCGAGTTGGTCGGCCTGCCGCTGTCCGCGGCGAGTTTGCGCGAAGGCGTGGCCCGGGTCATGGGCAAGGGCGCCAAGGAGCGGTTGGTGCCCTTGGGCGAGGAGGCCGTGGATTGGCTGGAGCGTTATCTCGCCGAGGCCCGGCCGGCGCTGCTTGCCGGCCGGCCCAGCGACGCCTTGTTCGTGACCGCGCGAGGTGGGGCCATGACCCGGCAGGCCTTCTGGTATGTCATCAAGCGTTATGCCCGGCTGGCCGGCATCGTCACGCCCTTGTCGCCCCATACCCTGCGTCATGCCTTCGCGACCCATCTGCTCAATCACGGCGCCGACCTGCGGGTGGTGCAGATGCTGCTCGGCCATGCCGACATCTCGACCACCCAGATTTATACCCATGTCGCCCGCGAGCGCTTGAAAACACTGCATCGGCAACACCACCCGCGCGGCTGAGGTTACTATTCCCGGTATGAAACCTGGGGACCGGGAGTGAGTGAAACCGACGACAACACGCTGATCGACGCGATCCTGGCATCGGGGGTGAAGATTCCGCCCATGCCGACCGTGTTGCTCGACGTCCTGGCATTGGAACGCGACGACGACGCCGGGCCGCGCGAATATGCCAAGGCGATCGGTCGCGATCCCGCCATGGCCGGCGCGGTGTTCCGGGTGGTCGGCTCGCCGGTGATGGGGTTGCGGACCAAGGTCGATTCGCTGGAAAAGGCGATCACCGTGCTCGGCCTGCGTACCACCATCGCCGTGGTGCGTAGCGAGGGCCTGCACGGCGCCTTGCATGACCCGGAGTTGGTCGCGGTGATGAATACCCTGTGGCAGCGGATGAGCGCGGTGGCCGATCTGGTCCTGGCCACGGTCAGGACCGCCCGCTTGCGCGGCGTGCGCGAGGACATGGCCTTCCAGGCCGGCATCTTCCATGACTGCGGCGTCGCGGTGCTGTGCCGGCGCGATCACACCTACGCCCAAGCCTTCGCCAACGCCGCCGTCTGGCCTGACCTGATCGCGCTGGACGGCGCCCACAAAACCAGCCATACCGTGGTCGGGATGATGGTGGCGCGCAACTGGCAGTTGCCCCAGGAAGTGGCCCAGACCATCCGGCAGCACCACGACAACCATCCCGAGACCTTGCCCGAGCCGATACGCAGCCTGATCGTCCTGGTCCAGTTCGCGTGCCATCTGCTGGCGAAGCGTTTCAGCACCAACGACAGCGAGTGGGAAAACGTCTGGAAGCCCCACGCGGAGGCCTTGTTCCTTCAGGTCGGCAGGGATCTGCCGGAACTGGAAGCGGAACTGCTCAACCTAGCGCCTTGAGGTAGAGCGAGATCCCGCTGCCGAGCAGGATCAGGCTGATCGCCCGCATCATCTGGGCGTTGCTGAGGCGAGTATGAACGTGGCTGCCGAGCCAGAGCGCGGCCAGAGCGACCGGCATGGCACCCAGGTAGGCCCAGGCCAGGTCGATGTCCAGCATCAGGCCGGAAATCGAGAAGCTGCCGATCCGGGCCAAGCCTTCCATGAAGAACAGGCCGGAGAAGGTGGCCCGGAGCAGGCCCTTGTCGGCGAGTCGGTGCGATAGATAGATCACATAGGGCGGGCCGCCGGTGCCGAACAGGGCGCCCACGGTGCCGCCGGTGAGTCCGGCCGGCCAGGCCCACCAAGTCGAGATCGGTTTCGCTTCCCGGCCGGCCAGGAGCAGGTTGCGCAAGGCGAACAGGATCACGAAGCTGCCCAGGCCGATCAGCATCGGCGTCATCGGCAGGGAGACCAGGAGCAAGGTGCCGACGGCCACGCCGATCAGTCCGGGCGGCAGCAGGCGCCGGATTTCCCGCCAATCCACTTGTTTGAAGTTCAGCCCTCCCAGCACCAGCGAGGCGGTGAAGTCGGTGAGCAGGATCAACGGCACGACGAAGGTGAGCGGCAGTTTCAGCGCCAACAGCGGCACCGCCACCAGGCCGGAGCCGAAACCGGAGATGCCACGGATGAAATAGGCGCCGAGGAGGACGGCGCCGATGTAGGCATAGTCCGCCGGCGCCATTACAGCCGGCTGCCGCGCTCGATGATGATGCCCAGCTCCTTGACCCCGCGCATGATGGCCAGCTTGCGCAGGGTCACCCGCACCCAGGGGGCGCCGAATTCGGTGCGGACGATGTCGGCGATGTGCTCGCCCAGGGTCTCGACCAGATGGAAAGACTGGCTGCCGGCATAGGCGCGGATCCGTTCCGCCACCTTGCCGTAGTCGATGGTGTCGCGGATATTGTCGCTATGGCCGGCCTTGTGGTCGTAGAGCCCGATCTCCAGGTCGATCAGAATGGGCTGGGGCGCTTTGCGCTCCCATTCGTATAGACCGATAATGGTTTCGAGTCTGAAGTCCCTGAGAAACAGTATGTCCATGACACGGACCAAGAAATAAGGCCCGCCATTTTACCCATGATCGAATCCATCCTGACTGTTTTAGTCGCATATCTCATCGGTTCCCTGTCTTTCGCCGTGATCCTGTCCAAGCTGTTCGGCATGGACGATCCACGTAGTTACGGCTCCGGCAATCCGGGGGCGACAAATGTATTGCGCAGCGGCCGCAAGGCGGTCGCCGCGTTGACCCTGCTCGGAGACGCCCTCAAAGGCGTCGCGGCGGTGTTGCTGGCGAAGTGGGCGACGACCGCATACGGCCTGCCCGATTACCTGCCGGCCGTGGCCGGTTTGGCGGCTTTGCTCGGCCACATGTGGCCGGTGTTCTTCGGCTTCAAGGGCGGCAAGGGCGTGGCCACGGCCCTCGGTCTGCTGCTGGCGCTGAACTTGTGGCTGGGCTTGGCCTGCGCGGCGACCTGGGGGCTGATGTTCGCGGCGACGCGGGTTTCGTCCCTGTCGGCGCTGGTCGCGGCGGGTGTGTCGCCGATCTATGTCTGGCTGCTCAACGGCAATGCCGTCGAGACCGCCGCCATCGCCGGCCTGGCGGTGCTGATATTCTGGCGCCACAAGGCCAACATCGCCCGCTTGCTCTCGGGCGAGGAAGCGGCGTTTAAAAAGAGGGCTTGATGGCCTGGTTCCAGAAGGAAATGGATTACGCCAGGGAGAGCCTGGTGGCGGCCTCGGAGTCGGCTATCGACCGGGCCGGCGAGCGGCTGTCCGGCGTGGTCCGGGAAGGCGTGCATACGGCCGGACAGGAAATGAAGGATGTCGTCGCCGGGGCCAGCAAGGAGATCGATGCCAAGCTGGACAAGATTTCCATCGAACTGCACAACCAGCGCCAATTCACCAAGGACGACGTCAAGGAATTGGTCGATTACGCCGCCGACAAGCTGTCCGGCGTGCTCGACGACCGCATCCAGGTGATGAAGCGGGAGATTTCCGAGCTGGTCGAGGAGAAGACCGAATACTTCAAAGCCGAGGTCGATTCCTTCTTCATCCAGCGGCAACAAGACCTGGCCCGGGAGCGGCGGCGCATGGTGGTCAATGTCGGCCTGGCCTTCGTGGCCTCCCTCGCGGTGGGTGGGGTGTCGCTGTTCTACCGCGGCCTCGGCGATGGCCCGGTGGACATGATCACCGTGTTCCGCATCGTCCTGGCTTCGCTCACCGGCGGTTATGTCGTGTACTTGGCGGCGAGCCTGCTCAACCGCTGGCTCGCCTTGTCGGAACACCGCAAGGACGCCTTGTTCCTGGCGGCTCGCTACTGGGGCTGGCTACGGCCGGGCAGCCTGGTTTCCACCTTCCTGATTCTTCTGGCCTTGTTGTTTTTTGCCCTGTTGTTGCTGTTTCCCGACGAGGCCATTCGGTTCCTGCATCTGGACGAGTGGCTGCGGCGCTTCAGGTAGTCAGTTCCGCCAGATCCCAGCGCGGTCGAATCGAAAAGCGACCATCGCCCGCCAGGGCATCCTTCATGCGCAACGCGCCGGCGTAGGCGATCATGGCGCCGTTGTCGGTGCACAGGTCCAAGGGCGGATAAAAGACTTCGAAACGGCGCTGTTTCGCCTCGGCGTCGAGACGTTCCCGCAATTGCCGGTTGGCGCCCACGCCGCCGGCCACCACTAGGCGGGACAAGCCGCTCTGTTTCAAAGCCGCCAGGGATTTGGCCGCCAACACGTCCACCGCCGCCGACTGGAACGCCGCGGCGATGTCGGCGGCTTGGGTCGCGCCCTCCCGTTTGACCAAGGTCAACACGGCGGTCTTCAGGCCGGCGAAGCTGAAATCGAGATCGCCCGAGTTCAGCATCGGCCGCGGCAGTTTGTAGCGATAGGCGTCGCCCGACTCGGCCAGTTTCGAGATCGCCGGGCCGCCGGGATAACCCAGGCCGAGCAGTTGCGCGGTTTTGTCGAAGGCCTCGCCGGCGGCGTCGTCCAGGGTTTCGCCCAAGAGCCGATAGCGGCCGACGCCGTCGACACGCATCAACTGGGTGTGGCCGCCCGAGACCAGCAGGGCGACGAAGGGGAACTCGGGTTTCGGTTCGGCCAGGAGCGGCGAGAGCAGGTGGCCTTCGAGATGGTGCACGCCGACCACGGGCAGTTTCAACGCCACGCCCAGGCCGTTGGCGATGCTGGCGCCCACCAGCAGCGCGCCGGCCAGTCCCGGCCCCTGGGTGTAGGCGATGCCGTCGATGTCGCGCAAGGCGCAACCAGCCTGTTCCAGTACCCGTCGGGTCAAGGGCAGGGCGCGGCGGATATGGTCGCGGGAGGCTAGTTCGGGTACCACGCCGCCATATTCCGCGTGCATGGCGACCTGGGAGTGCAGGGCATGGGCGAGCAGGCCGCGCTCGGTGTCGTAGAGGGCGATGCCGGTTTCGTCGCAGGAGGATTCGATGCCCAGGACGCGCATGGGGGGGATCTCTGTATACGGGATGGATATTTTAACTTGTCATGACCCCGGCCCCTGATATAATGCGCGACTTCATTTTTTGCCTGGAATACCCATGCCGAGCATCCGCCTCAAGGAAAACGAGCCGTTCGAAGTGGCCATGCGCCGTTTCAAGCGCACCGTCGAAAAGACCGGTCTGCTGACCGAACTGCGCGCCCGCGAGTTCTACGAGAAGCCGACCCAGGAACGCAAGCGCAAGCTGGCCGCCGCCGTGAAGCGCCAATACAAGCGCCTGCGCAGCCAGCAGCTGCCTCCCAAGCTTTACTGATTCGTATCGATTCTGCGTCATGTCCCTCAAAGCACAGCTCAGCGAGGACATGAAGGCGGCCATGCGCGCCAAGGAAAGTGCGCGTTTGTCCGCGTTGCGGCTGCTGCTGGCCGCGGTCAGGCAGAAAGAGATCGACGAGCGTATCGAGTTGGATGATGCCGCCTTCGTGGCCGTGGTCGAAAAACTCATCAAACAGCGCAAGGACTCGGTGATCCAGTATCTCGCCGCCGCCCGCCAGGACTTGGCGGACAGCGAGCAGTTCGAGATCGAAGTGCTCACCGCCTTCATGCCGCAGCCCTTTTCCGAAGACGAACTCGCGGCCCTGATCCAGTCTGGGTTGACCGAGACCGGTGCTGTCAGCGCCAAGGACATGGGCAAGGTCATGGCCTGGTTGAAGCCCAGGTTGGCCGGACGCGCCGACATGGGCGTGGTATCCAGCAGAATCAAATCGGCCTTGGCTTAATCGCCGCGTTTTCTACAATCTCGGGGACGACATCATGATCCCCCAGGACTTCATCCATCAGTTGCTTGATCGCGTCGATATCGTCGACGTAATCGACAAGTACGTCCCGCTCAAGAAGAAGGGCGCCAATTACATGGCGTGCTGTCCCTTCCATGGCGAGAAAACCCCTTCGTTCACGGTCACGCCGACCAAGCAGTTCTACCATTGCTTCGGTTGCGGCGCCCACGGCACCGCCATTTCCTTCCTGATGGAACATGCCGGCATGGGCTTCGTCGACGCCGTCAAGGAATTGGCCTCCCGGTGCGGCATGACGGTGCCGGACGATGGCTATCAGGCCAAGCCCGAAGATGGGCGGCGCGACCGTTTGGTCGAGGTCATGGAAGCTGCGGCGCAGTTCTACAAGAATCTGCTCAAGACCAGCGTGAAGGCGGTCGATTATCTGAAGGGGCGAGGCCTGGAAGGCCGGGCCGCGGCGGCATTCGGACTCGGCTACGCGCCGGACGAATGGCAGGGCTTGAGCGCGGCTGTACCCGATTATCACGACTCGGCGCTGGAAGAAGCCGGCTTGGTGATCGCCAACGAAGGCAAGCGTTACGACCGCTTCCGCGACCGGGTGATGTTCCCGATACGCAACGAACGCGGTCGGACCATTGCCTTCGGCGGCCGGGTCATCGGCCAGGGCGAGCCGAAATACCTCAATTCCCCGGAAACGCCCCTGTTCCACAAGGGGCGCGAACTCTATGGCCTGTATGAAAACCGGCGCGGCATTCAGCAGGCCGGTCGGGCGGTGGTGGTCGAAGGTTATATGGACGTAGTGATGCTGGCCCAGCACGGCGTCAACAATGCCCTGGCGACCCTGGGCACGGCGATTACGCCTGAACACGTCACCAAGATATTCAAGTTGGTCGACGATGTCGTATTCGCCTTCGACGGCGATAACGCCGGTCGCAAGGCGGCCTGGCGGGCCTTGGAAAACTCGCTGCCCCAGTTGCCCGACGGCAAGCGCGCCACCTTTCTGTTCCTGCCCCAGGGCGAAGATCCGGACAGTTTTGTCCGTACCGAAGGGCGGGATGCCTTCGAGAAACTTTGCGACGAGGCCAAGCCGTTGTCCGATTTTCTCTTCGACGAACTTTCGGCCAAGGCCGAGCCGACTTCGCCCGAGGGACAGGTGCGCTTGGTCAAACTGGTCGAGCCGTATCTCGATCAGATGACCAAGGCGCCCCTGTTGGCGCGGAGCCTGCGGCAGAAGCTGGCGGTCTTGTCCGGGCTGTCCGCGCCGGAGGAAAGACGTCATCCGTCCGGGAATGCCCGGCGTCCGGTTGCCGACAAGCGCCAGGCGCCGCAAGCTTCGGCGGCTTGCATAGTGCTCCAGGCGCTGTTGCACAAACCTGAGCGGATCGGGGCCTTGCCGGAACTGGTGCCCGGCGACGACGCCGAGCTGTTGCAGTTGGAGGCGGTGCTGGCGGTAATACGGGAGCATCCGGAGTTGGCCGACGTCAATCCCTTGGAGGCCTATTTCAAAGGGCGCCCGGAAGAAGCGTTGGTCAGGGCCGCCTCGAAGGGGCTGATGGCGTGGTTGGGTGACGAATACGACTCCGAATCCGACCTGCTCGGCGCCTGGTCGACCTTGGTCGAACAATCGGCGCGTCGGCAGCTCCGCGCCTTCGCCGGCAAGAAACTCAGCGAGATCTCGCCCGAAGAGCGGGCCAGCTATATGGCGGCATTGAAAGAGAAGAAACTCGACCGGTTGAGTGGGGTCAAATCCGACCGGTAGGGCAATTGGGTCTTATCGTGTAAAATGCACGGTTTTTGCGCAACTCCATTCTGGAGAAATACACGCGATGGTGATGGAAAAAAAATCGGCACGGCGAGGCGCCGGCAAGCAAACGGCCAAGCAGGCGGAAAAACAGGCCGCCGCGCTGGTGCAGGCGGTCGATAACGCGAATAGCACGGAAGATCGGCGTACCCGGCTGAAAAGCCTGATTCTGCTGGGTAAGGAGCGTAGCTACCTGACCTATGCCGAAATCAACGACCACCTTCCGGACGACATGCTGGATGCCGAGCAGATCGAAGGCATCATCAGCATGATCAACGACATGGGCATCCAGGTCTACGACGAGGCCCCGGCCGCGGAAGACCTGTTGATGTCCGAGGCCCCCGCGCCGGTCGCCGACGAGGACGCGGTCGAAGAGGCCGAGGCCGCGTTGTCGACGGTGGATGCCGAATTCGGTCGCACCACCGATCCGGTACGCATGTACATGCGCGAGATGGGCACGGTCGAACTGCTCACCCGCGAGGGCGAGATCGAGATCGCCAAGCGGATCGAGGAAGGCCTCAAGCACATGGTTCAGGCCATCTCCGCCTGCCCCTTCACCATCGTCCAGATCCTGGACATGGTCGAGAAGGTGGAGAAGGAAGAGATGCGCGTCGACGAACTGATCGACGGTCTGGTCGACAGTTCCGGCGCGGATATCGCCATGCAGGTGGCCGAGGAGCCCGAAGCCGGCGACGAGGACGAAGATGACGATGGCGAGGCCGGAAACGCGATTTCCGCGGCCAATCTGGCCCAGCTCAAGGCCGATGCCCTGGAGCGCTTCGGCGCTATCCGCAAGGCCAACGACAAGATGCGCGTCGCCCTGACCAAACATGGTCGCGGTAGCAAGCAGCACCTCACCCTGCAGGACGAACTGACCAACCACCTGATGGGCATCCGATTCACCGCCCGCCAAGTCGAAAATCTGTGCGAGAGCGTCCGCGCCATGGTGGAGTCGGTGCGCAGTCGCGAACGCGCGATCATGGACATCGCCGTGAACAAGTGCGGCATGCCCCGGGCTCATTTCATCAAAACCTTCCCGGGCAACGAAGGCAACGACGACTGGGTTGCCGGCGAGCTCTCCGCCCGCAAGGCTTACGGCGACATGCTGATCCGTACCCAGTACGACATCAACGAGCATCAGAGCAAGCTGCGCGAGCTCCAGGCTCAGGCCGGCCTGCCGGTCAAGGAGCTGAAGGACATCAACAAGCAGATGTCCACCGGCGAGGCCAAGGCCCGGCGCGCCAAGCGCGAGATGATCGAGGCCAACCTGCGTCTGGTGATCTCCATCGCCAAAAAGTACACCA
>Ga0172380_10007587_pt1 | contig 12152 bp, 11 predicted proteins | sample Leawe162metaG_FD_119747 | JGI IMG/M metagenome (GOLD analysis project Ga0172380, IMG submission 119747) | Leachate microbial communities from a municipal landfill in Southern Ontario, Canada - Leachate well 162 metaG | ecosystem: Engineered > Solid waste > Landfill > Unclassified | place...
ATAAAGGATTATTAAGATTTAAAAATACAGCATAATAGCGAGGTAAAATTAAAGAATTAATTTTAACATTGCTTTTGTTTTTAAAAAATTCAATGTCTTCAATTGAAAGAGGGAAGATTCCATCGATTTCTTTTTTCAATAAACCATTTTTGGCTAAATCATAGTTATCATAAAGATGAAAAATTAATTTTGAGATATATGGTTTTTTCCCAAAATAATTATCGTTTGCTGTTAAAGAATAACTAATGATTCTACCTTCTTGCGTTTTTTCGAGTCCACTAAATAAATAAGATCCAGTCCCAATAGGTTTTAAATTATTTTCTGCTGTTAAAAAGGTACTAGCTTCAATATTTTCCCAGAAATGTTTAGGGATTATTTTTAAAGTAAGATTTTGAAGAAAAGGTTGGTAAGTATTTTTTAAGTTAAAGCGAACAACATTAGAGCCTAATTTCTCTACAACAATTCCTCCCCAGTTTAATCTTAATGGGCTTTTAAAATTTGGATTTTGTATTGTTTCTATAGTAAAGACAACGTCATCAGCAGTAAAGGGGACTCCATCATGCCAGAAAACATTTTCTTTTAGAAATATAGTATAGCTAGTTCCATCTTCACTGATTTCTATTTTTTCTGCTAGATCAGGAACAAATCCTCCTTGGCCATCAATTGTATAAAGTCCATTATAGATTAATTCAATTAAATCTTTCTCACTATCATTTGATCGTGAGAGGACCGGATTAATATATGAAAGACGACCGATTGTTCCAAGGTGCAATGTTCCTCCTTCTCGAGGCTCTAAAACTGTAAATCTAGAGATTAAGTTAAACCCTAACAGAACAAGGCCAACAATGAATATAAATAAAAATAAAAAGCTTAAAAATCTTTCTTTTAATGGCAGCTTTAACCATTTTTTAAAGAAAGAGTTGAAAATATTTTTCATTAATCAATTAAAAGAAAGTTAAATCAAAAAAGAAATAACTGATAAAGCAATAAATAAAATACCTAAAGCGACAGTAAAAATAAATATTGTTTTTTCTAAACCTCTTCGAGTTCCATAGAACTGAGAAGAAATACCTCCTAAAATCCCCATTCCTCCTCCTCTTTGTTGGAGGAGAACTAAAATTATTAGAAGAATGCCAACAATAATCTGAGCTATAACTAAAGTTAATGGATTCATAAACTATTTTATTTATACATTAAAGAATTAAAGCTGCTAATAATGATGGAAGCGATTAACCAAACAATAGGAGATTGAATGATTAAGACAGGCATAAATACAGTAGCTGTTTTTAAAATAATGATGTTAATAATTAAGGAAAAAAGACCAAGAGTTATCCAGATAAGAGGAAGGAATATCAAGCGGAGAATAGGCTTTATTAATAAATTAAGAAAAGAAATAATAAGAGCCAATAAAATTAATTCAATAAAAGTACCTTGAAAATAAAAATCATTAAACAATTCATTGAATAGTTTTTGACATAATAAAATTGTTAATGAATTTAAGGCAATGCCTAAAAAAAGTTTTTTCAAAAAATTCATTTCCCAGTAATGTTAAGTTTTACTTAACTAAGGGTATTAAAATTAATACAATAAAGCATTCTAAGTATAGAATAAAAAACCTTAAAAGTCAAAATTATTGTTTTTTGATTCCTAATAAGGGAAGAAGGCTTTGGCCAGTTATTTCTGGAGGGATTGCTAAGCCAAATAATTCTAAAATTGTTGGAGCGACATCAGCTAGCATGCCACCTGCCCATCTTTCTATATCTGCTATTTCTTTTTCTGTGCGAATAGAGGAAAGTTTCCATCGATTATCAATTAAATAAAAGGGGACTAAACTAGTGTCATGTTCTGTTTCTATTTTACCTGTTATAGGATTCATCATCCTTTCTATATTTCCATGGTCAGCGGTAATAAGAGTTGTGTAATTTAATTCTTGACTTTTCTTAATTACTTTTGCAACTTCTTGATCGATAATCTTTACACATTCAATCCCTGCTTTTATATTGCCTGTATGACCTATTAAATCAGGGCTAGCATAGTTGACTAGTATAAAATCATAAATATTTTCTTCAAAAGCTTGAGTAAGGCGAGTAGTAATTTCTAATGATTTTAGACCAGGGTAATCTTCAATATGAAGTGTTTTTATTGAAGGAACAATTACCCAATACTCTCCAGGGAAAGGTTTTTCTTTAAGACTGTTAAAGAAATAAGTAACATGAGCATATTTTTCAGTTTCTGCAAGATGAAGCTGTCTTTTTCCTGATTGAGAAAGAATCCTAGAAAGACATGTAGATATTTTTTGTGGAGGAAAGGCAGCTTTAACAGGAAATTCTTTATTATATTCAGTAAAAGTAGTAATTTTAAGCTCTTGAAATTTCTTAACTGGAAATTCTTTAAACTCAGGGTTACAAAAAGCTTCTGCTAATTGCCTCATCCTTTCTTCACGAAAATTGAAAAAAATTATTCCGTCTTTTTCTTCTATTAGATTTGAATAGCTAGAGTTTTCTTGGCTTTCAATGATAGCAGGAACAATAAATTCATCAGTAACTCCTTCTTTATAAGATTCTTCAATATAAGATAATGGATCTTTAACTACTTTTCCTTTTCCTGAAACTAAAATATTATAGCATTTAGCTGTTCTATTGAAGTTTTTATCTCGATCCATTGCGTAAAAACGACCTGAAATACTTGCAATTTTCCCTTTTCCCCTTGCTTTTAAATCTTTTTCTAGCTGAATAATTAATTCTTTTGCTTCATTTGGGGGCGAATCTCTTCCATCAGTAAAAAGGTGAAGGTTGACTTTTTCTATTTTTAAAGAGTTAGCTAAATCTAACAAAGCTAGGAGATGATTATATGAACTATGAACAATGTTTTTACTTACTAAGCCAGCTAGATGAAGTGTGCTATTATTTTGTTTTACGTGGTTGTATGTTTCTAATAAAGCTGGGTTTTGAAAAAAAGATCCATTTTCTATGCTTTGTGAAATACGAACAGAATATTGATACATAATCTGGCCACTTCCCAGTGTTAAATGGCCTACTTCACTATTTCCTGCTTTATTAAAAGGTAGTCCCACGGCTATTCCTGATGCTTGAAGAGAAACCATAGGATAATGTTTTTTTATTTCATCAATGTTTGGTGTTCCTGCTTGATGGATAGCATTTGAAAAATTTTTTTCTCCTATTCCCCAGCCATCCAAAATTACCAAGCAAATTTTTGAAGAAAGACGAGCCATATATTTAATTAATAAAAATAGATTTAATTTAGCTTGATTATTAGTATAGCTTATTTTTTAAATTTTGACAAAAAGCTTATTTTTGTTATAATAAGAAATATTTACTTAATATAGAAATAGAGTAAATATATACCAGTTTTACGTTTTTGTTCGGTTCTTCACTTAATCGGTTCTATTTATTCTCTAGCCTTTAATCTTTTTTAGAATGCTTTATTTTAAACGATTTTTCTTATCTAACTTTTCTTTGTTTAGAATATTAAATCGAGACTTCTAAGTTTTCTTGATTAAGTTTGTTTTACGTGAATAATAAGAATAGATTTAAGAAATTATTTTTGTTATTACGAAAAATCAAAATAGAGAATAATAGGCCTTAAATATAAAAATTATGGCTATGTTTAATATATCTGATGTCTCAATAGGCGCAATCCTTTTATCTTTTGTAGTAGGCGCTTTCTTGGGATACATTGTTCGTCAAAAAATTGCTCAGAAGTACTCTGATTCGATTGAATCAAAATTAAAATCTCGAATAGAAAAGGTAAAAGAAGAAGCAAAAAATATTGTTTTAGAAGCAAGAGAAAAATCAACCAAAATTTTAGAAGAAGTTGAAAGTGAAAAAAAAGAGAGAAAAGGTCAACTTGATAAAATGGAAGAGAGGCTATTGCAAAGAGAAGAATTGTTAGACAAAAGACAAGTCGAGATTAGTGAAAAAGAATTAGAAAATAAAAAGATTCTTGAAAAAATACAATCTTTAAGATCAGAGTTAGAAAAAATACAAAAAAGTGAATTAGACTCTTTAGAAAAAATTGCAAAATTATCTCAGAAAGAAGCAAAGGAGGAATTAATGAAAAAAATAGAACAAGAAAATAATGAAGAGGTTGTGGAGTCTTTAAAAAAATTAGAAAAATTTAGAAAAGAAGAGGTAGAGAAAAAAGCAAAAGAGATAATGGTTAGAGCGATTCAAAAATATACTCGTTCAAATGTCGGAGAGGTTACAACAACAGTAGTAAATTTGCCTTCAGAAGATATCAAAGGGAAAATTATAGGTCGTGAGGGAAGGAATATTCGTCATTTTGAAAAATTGTCAGGGGTCGAGTTAATAATGGATGACTCACCAAATACTATTATTCTTTCTAGTTTTGATATTACCAGAAGAGAAGTTGCCAGAGTGGCTTTAGAGAAGTTGATTCAAGATGGTCGTATTCAGCCAGTAAAGATAGAGGAGAAGATTACAGAAGCTCAAACAGAGATAAGAGAAAGAATAAAAACAGCTGGTGAGGATGCTTTATATGAAGTAGGAATATTGGATTTACCACAGGAATTAGTCTATTTGTTAGGGAGATTAAATTTTAGAACTAGTTATGGTCAAAATGCTCTTACTCATTCAATAGAAGTTGCCTTACTATCAGCAGCTTTAGCTTCAGAATTAGGAGCTGACATCGAAGTAAGCAAAAAAGCTGGATTGCTTCATGATATAGGCAAAGCAGTGGACCAAGAGATAGAAGGAACTCACTTGGAATTAGGGAGAAGGATTTTGGCAAAATATAATTTGCCTGAGGAAATAATAAAAGCAATGCAGTCTCATCACGATACTTATCCTGTTGAAACAGTAGAAGCTGCCATTGTTAATGCTGCAGATGCAATTTCTGCTTCACGTCCTGGAGCGAGAAAGGATAGTGTTGAGGCTTATCTTAAAAGATTAGCTAATTTAGAAGAAATAGCTTCTTCATACGAAGGAGTTGAAAAGGTTTATGCAGTTTCTGCTGGAAGAGAAATTAGAGTTTTTGTTCGACCAAATAAAATAGATGATTTAGGGGCTATTAAATTAGCTAAGAATATAGCTAAGCGTCTTGAAGAAACCTTGAAATACCCTGGAGAAGTTAAAGTAACTGTAATTCGTGAAACTAGGGCAATTGAAATAGCGAGATAGGGTGTTATTAAAAGATTTACTTTATTTCAGTCTTTTGCTATACTATATCTAGCAGATAACAATTAAAAAGGTCGAACCCCTTTAAATAAAAATCTTTAATTTAAAGGAATATTCACAAAAATTAATTATTATGACAAAAGAAGGATTAATTGATGCTATTGTTAATAAAATTGGTTGCTCTAAAAAAGATGGAGCAGAAGCCTTAGACGTAATTCTTGAGACTATTACCAAGTCTTTAAGCTCAGGAGATACAGTAACAATAACTGGTTTTGGCACTTTTTCTGCTAAAGAAAGAGCTGCTCGAGCAGGAGTAAACCCTAAAACTGGTGAGAAGATTCAAATTCCAGCAATGACAGTTCCAAAATTTAAGGCAGGAAAGGGATTAAAGGATGCAGTAAAATAAAATTTTAAGAATTCGTGATATTTAAAACCCCAGTTTATTTACTGGGGTTTTAAAATATATTCTTATTTAATTTATTTTTCAGCTTGATCAGTTTTTTTAATATTCTTTAAAGAAAGAGAAATTCTATTATTTTCAATGGCGATAATTTTTACATCTTTTTTCTCTCCTTCTTTTAAGGCTTCATTAATATTTTCAGGTAAAGGATCTGCAATTTCTGATGAATGAATTAATCCATCCACGCCAGTGTCATCAAGTTTTGCAAAAGCGCCAAAGTCTACTATTTTAGTAATTGTAGCCTTAACAACATCTCCCTTATTGTATTTATTAATAATATCCTTTATTTTGTCTTTTTCTACTAGTTTTTCAGAAAGAATCAACTTATTATCTGTAGAATCACAATCCAATACTTTTACTTTAATTTCTTGTCCAATTAAAGATTTTAATTTTTCTAAAATTTCAGCTTTTTTCCCTTCTTCAACTTTTGGATAATGATCAGCTGCTAATTGAGAAGCAGGAAGGAAGCCTTTGATATCTTCAACTTTTCCTATTAATCCACCAGTATTAGCTTCTAAGATAAGGAAAGAAAGTGTTTCATTGTTATCTTTAAACTCTTTTATATTTTCCCAAGATTTTTTTCTTTCAAGATTTTCTAGAGATAAATCAATTAAACCTTTTTCATTATTCCAATCAAGGATTCTAACTAAAGCTTTTTCACCTAAAGATAGTGTTTTAATATAGTGTCTTGCTTCTGAGTATTCCGCTCCTTCAACAACCCCAGTACCATAAGGGGATAAATCTATGAATAAAGATCTTTCTTTTTTTTCTAAAACAATTCCCTCAACAAGAGATCCAGTTAAAGGAAGCGAAATAGAGTTATTTTTTTTGAGAATAGGCATAATAATTTAATAATTCTTTTATTTTTGTGCCGAGGCGGTGAATCGAACACCGGACGCTTTGCTCTTCCATAATAATTCTAAATTACTTTAGAGGTTGGACTATATCATCACCCTAATTAAAAGGGGCTGGGCGCTTCGAAGTAAAAATTTATTTACCCCTACTCTTATAAAAGATAGTCTCTACGCCTTCCTGCTTAATTTTTATGAAAATAACTTTTAGCAGGCTTGGCTCGGAATTGCCCAATTTTATATTTGGGTTTCTCCGATTTTACCCAGTTTGCAATTCACATTACTATGAATTGGCCCAAAGATTTAGGCAAACGCTCTACCACTGAGCTACCTCGGCTTTTTCTTGGATAGAAAATTTTTAATGTTTCTTATCCAATCTATTGTTTAATTATAAAGGTTAGTGTCATTTATTCTAACTTGAATTGTTTCGAATTGCAAGTGATTGAATGGTTTTTTACTCAACCTTGATCTACTTATTTTAAAATATATTTTATTAGTTTTTTTAAGATTAATCTTTTTAATACTTTTTAATTTGTGGGCAGTATAGGATTCGAACCTATGACCTCATGAATGTAAGTCATGCGCTCTAACCAACTGAGCTAACTGCCCTGAGATGATATGGTGGACCTAGGGAGAATTGAACTCCCGACTAATCGATGCCATCGATTTATTTTACCACTAAACTATAGGCCCATTGTAGATTGTATTAGGGATTTGTTTTATTTCTATAGATAACTCAGCAGAGAAATAATCTATACGACATACCCCTTTATAATCTAACTTTTTAGAAGACTTACCTATTGTTCGAGGATCAATCCTAGCTTTATAAAATTGGGATAAAGGAATTTTTGTAATATGTGACCAAAATTTCTCTAATTTTTTAATATTTTGATCGGCTCGACATTGAAGAGTGCAGCGAAATTTATTTTCGTTAATATTATAACAGCTTCGTAATAAATACATATATAGACTTATTATAAATGGATCTGTATTGCCGAGCATTAATGATCCTCTTTGATGCTTTGACCCTTCGCTTAAATACAGCATTGCAAGAGCAATTTTTTTAGCATTTTGATTTTTAAATACTTTCGTAAGGGGTTTGTTACGGTTGGTGATTATTCTAAGATATTTTTGTCTTTTAATTTTATTTACTACTAAAGCTACTTTACGCCCTTTTTTTGCATTATTTAGAACTATCTTTTGAATTCTTGTTTGGTATTTTTCTGGTAAAATAACATCCTTACACCAGTATGAAAGGGTGCTTTTTGGTATGGATTTTTTTAATTTTGCTTGAATCTCAGAATATGTTCTACCTTGTTTTCTGAGAATTATCGCTTTTTTTCTCAATCCGATTTTATCCATGCGGATATTGTACTATAGTGCTTTTCAATGTGCAAGATATCCAGCAAATTTGCTCAAGCATTACTTGCATTATTATAACTTATAAATGAAGATTTTTTAATCATGAGTAATATTTGGATTTATAAGAATCTTATCAGCTTTTTTATTTCGAGTAAAGCAAGAAACAAGATTCTGGAAAGAAGCGAACAGGTTCTTACTAATTTTCAAGAAAATTTCTTTTTAATTTAATAGAAATATGATATTATTTATTAATTGGAATTATGAAAATTACATTAAAAGAACTTGAAAAATTATCAATAAGTATTCGTAAAGAAATGATAGCAATGCTTACTAAGGCAAAGTCTGGCCATTGTGCTGGGCCCTTAGGGGCAGTTGAGCTATATACTGCTTTATATTTTGGCGGGGTTTTAAAATATGATCCTCAAAAACCTGATTGGGATAATAGAGATAGAGTTGTTATTTCTAATGGGCATTATGCACCTTTAGTTTATGCAATTTTAACTCATGCCGGATATTTCTCTTCAGATAAGCTAAAAACTTTGAGAAAATTAGGAAGTCAGCTTCAGGGACATCCTTCTCGATTATTATTGCCAGGAATAGAAACCTCTTCTGGTCCGGTTGGAGAAGGTTTGTCTCAGGCAGTTGGTATGGCTCTGGGACTAAAGCTAGATGAAAAAAAATGCCAAGTTTATTGTTTTATGGGTGATGGTGAACAAAATTGTGGTAATACTTGGGAAGCTGTAATGACAGCAAGTAAGTATCAACTAGATAATTTAACAGCTATTATTGATAGAAATAATATTCAGATTGATGGTTTCACTGAAAATGTGATGCCCCTAGAATCATTAAAAGAAAAATATGAATCTTTCGGTTGGAAAGTTTTAGAAATAGATGGTCATAATCTTTCAGAAATTATTAAAGCTTTTAATGCTTCTAAGTCTATTTTTGTTAAACCAGTCGTTATTATTGCTCACACTATTCCTGGTAAAGGAGTTGATTTTATACAATGGGAGCATGAATGGCATGGCAAGGTTCCTAATTCTCAACAAGCAGAAGAGGCTTTGCGCCAGTTAAGAAATTTAAAAGGAAAAATTGAATCTGAATTAGAATAATATCAATTAATATGCTTAATTCTAAAATTAAATTAAGTCCTAAAATTTTTACTAAGGAGATTGAAAAAGTTTCTCCACGTGATGGGTTTGGAGAAGGATTAGCTTTAGCAGGTGAAATGGATAAAAAAGTTGTTGCTTTGTGTGCTGATGTAACAGAATCTGTAAGGATGAATTTATTTAAAAATCGTTTTCCTGAAAGATTTTTTCAGATGGGAATAGCTGAACAAAATATGGTTGGAGTGGCTTCTGGTCTAGCAGCGACAGGTAAAATACCAGTAGTAGGGAGCTATGCGATTTTTTCTCCTGGAAGAAATTGGGAACAAATTAGAACTACTATTTGCTATAACGAGCAAAAGGTTATTCTTATTGGTTCTCATGCAGGATTAAATGTAGGACCCGATGGTGCGAGTCATCAAGCTTTAGAAGACATTGGTTTGATGAGAGTCTTGCCTAATATGTCTGTTATTGCTCCAGCAGATTCTTTAGAAGCTCGTAAAGCAATTATTGCATCAATTAAATATCCTAATTCTATATATATTCGTTTGCCTCGAGAAAAATCACCTGTTTTTACTACAGAGCAAACTCCTTTTGAAATTGGAAAATCTCAGGTTTTGTGGTTACCTGAAAATGAAGAAAAATTTTCAGGAATTACAATCTTTGCTTGTGGCTATTTAGTCTACTCAGCTCTAGAAGCTGCTAAAGAGCTAGAAGAAGAAGGAATCTCAATAACAGTCATTAATAATTCTTCTATTAAACCGTTAGATACAGAATTAACTCTAAAATGGGCTAGAAAATCAAAAACAATTATTACTTTAGAGGAACATCAAGTAGCTGCTGGAATGGGTTCAGCTATAGCAGAGTTTTTGAGTGAGAATTATCCTTTACCTATAAAGTTTATGGGGTTGAAAGATCAATTTGGTGAAAGTGGTCAGGCTGAAGAATTAATAAATAAATATGGACTTGGTAAAAAGAAGATAAAGCAAACAATAAAAGAAATAGTAAGTATATATAAAGGATAAGACAAAACTCAACTTATCCCCAACCCTTTAACAAGTCTTAATATGCATGATATATTATTAAGAGGTATTAAAACATATTAATCTCTTGAATTAAATGGTTTTTTTTAATAATTTTAATAACAGGAAAGGTTTTACTCTCTTAGAATTATTAATTGTCATTGGTATTATTACTGTACTCTCAACTACAGTTATGTTGACTATCTCCGGATCTAAACAGAAGGCCATTGATGCCAAAGCTAAATACAACAGGCAAACAGCCAGAATGTATTGTGCCCTGAATCCTGGTATCTCTGAATACTATGGGGATACAGTCTATTGTGATGAACAAGCTACCATGTGGTCTATTACCTTGGATGAAGGAGCAACTTATCAATGGAAAACAGAAGCTACAGCCTTACCTGAATATGCCAATGGGGATTGCAACAACCTTACTGCTGAAGATATGCCAGATTATCCTGCCTGCAATGCCTGTTACAATCTCAGCTATGCTGGATTCTCTGAAGGCTGGCAATTGCCTACCCAAAACGGAAGAGACGGTACCTATTGCGCCCCTGGAAGACAACTCTGGAACCTGGGACAAGAAACCTGTGATTGGAGTTCAACTCAATGCGATTCAGCCCAGTCCTCCTGTCTTCCTTCTTATGATTCTAGCGCTGTTGCAGCCGATTATTGGTCTTCTACTGAGTATTATGATACGAATGCTTGGTTCGTGTCCTTTAGTTATGGCATCGTGGGCAACTACACTAAGACTAATTCTTATCGAGTGCGTTGTGTTCTCGGGCAATAAAAAAATTATTCCTTTTTTTAAGATCTTTGGCCTTTGGATTTTGGGAAATTAATACATTTTTGTTTCAAAAGAAACAAAAATTTCCGACAGTATTTTAAATAAAAAAAATATTAAAGCATCGCCAGATTTTCGAAATGTTAATTGTATATATACAGTTAGCAATTGAAAGAGAGCGGTTAAAATCTATTGCGCTCTTCTCACTTAATAATATATTGAGTATTGTAGGCAAAAGATCTTTTTAAATAATCAGATCTTTGGAGAATCACATAGTAGAAGAGATTTTTATTGTAAGTTGCAGCCAATTATTGGTCTTCTACTGAGTATAATGATACGAATGCTTGGAACGTGAACTTTAATAATGGCAACGTGAACAACAACAATAAGACTAATTCTTAACGAGTGCGTTGTGTTCTCGGGAAATTGATTTTAATCATATTCTAATGTTTTAAAAACATTAGAAAGCGATGTTAAAAAATAAAATGTCTGAATCCATTCACTTGAAGTTGTATTATAAAATCTTTAAATTAATAAAATATTTATTTGGAGTTGTAAAGAATTTCCCAAAAGAACATAAATATAGCCTTGGAAAAGAAATACTAAATTTAAGCTGGTCATGCATCGATTTAGTAATTGGAATCAATAATTTAGAAAAGAAAAATAGGTATCTAAAAATTAAAAAATTAAGTATAGCCTTTGATTGCTTAAAAATTAGAATAAGATTGACTCAAGAAATAAACTTAATATCAGAAAAACAATTTTGTCATATACAAACTTATTATATGGAAGAAATTGGCGAGATGATTGGAGGATGGTTAAAATGGAGTAAGACTAGTTCTTGCAATTATAATGAGTGAAATTTTCAATTATAAGAAAATTTATTTTGCTTATCTTGAATGCAGAAAAAAGAAAAGAAAAACAATTAATGCCCTTAAGTTTGAATGGGATTTAGAGAAAAACCTTATAGGACTTCTAAAGGAATTAAAAGATAGAAAATATAAACCAGAGCGTTCAATATGTTTTGCTGTTAAAGAACCTACTCCCAGGGAAATATTTGCTGGGAGTTTTAAAGACAGAATAGTCCATCATTTATTAATAAGAGAAATAGAAGCAATTGGAGAAAAAATTTTTATTTATCATTCATTTGCTTGCAGAAAAGGTAAGGGAACGCATAAAGCAGTTAAAAAATTAGGAAAAGGAATAAGGAGAGCAAGCAAAAATTATAGAAAAGATATATATTACTCCCAGTTAGATATAGCTGGTTTTTTTATGTCCATAAATCAAGATATTCTTTATGCCATCTTTAAAAAATTAGTTCTCAAGCAAAATAAATCTATAGAATGGAAAGAAGAATTGTTATGGCTTGGCAAGATAATTATTTATAATAAACCTACGTCTAATTATATTA
>Ga0172380_10007588_pt1 | contig 12152 bp, 11 predicted proteins | sample Leawe162metaG_FD_119747 | JGI IMG/M metagenome (GOLD analysis project Ga0172380, IMG submission 119747) | Leachate microbial communities from a municipal landfill in Southern Ontario, Canada - Leachate well 162 metaG | ecosystem: Engineered > Solid waste > Landfill > Unclassified | place...
GAGGTTGGCACCCTGCGCCGCGTCAAGGAAAACCAGCCACTTCAAATTCCCCGGCACGCCCAGGCTGGCCGCGATGTCCGGCGAATAGGCTTCGAGATTGGCGAAATAGCCGCGATCGGTGGCCACTGCGCGTTCAAGGAAACCGCGCACCGCGTTCGATCCCGCTAGCCCGAGTCGTTCGCCGGCCGGCAATGCGTTGTTCGCGAGCTGGCCGCTCGCTGCAACGCGCACCAGCCAGTCGCCTGCAACAGCCGTGGTATAGCTGCCGCCCAAGCGCAGGACGGAAAACTTGTCCTTGGTCTGATAGCCCGACGCCGCAGAATAATGATCGCGGCCACCGGCCGCAGGAGGCGCGGGGGTGAAATCGAATTCACTACCTGCGGGGAACATGTTGTGCGTCACGCCGACGTTGAAATCGATGGCCTCACCCGGCTTTTGCCACTGACCGCTGTAGGTCGCCGAAACGGGTCGCAAGGTATAGGGCGTACAGCCGGCTGCGCCAAACGGCGTTGGAACGCCGGCAACAGTGCAGCGGCTGTTCACGTATTTGTAGTCGAAGCCCAGCACCAGCTTGGAGGTGTACTCACCGGAACGGCCCAGCATGTGGTTGTAGCGCAGACCAAACACCTCGCCTTTGCCGTTAATGGCGAGGCCCGAGCCGAGGTTGGGCGAATTGGCCGGCGAGTCGCTGCTCGAATTGCCGTAAATGAAGTCGATGCTGTCGCCGATCGAATACAGCGGCAGGCGATAACCGATACTGAAAATATCGACCTTCACGCCGTTTCCGTCCTGCATCGGATTCACCCGGTTGCCAAGAATCTTCATGCCGCCCGGCGGATCGACTGCGGTCATGTAGGCCAGCGTCAGCACCTGATCGCTGTTGCCGAGGTTCGAGTTTTGGTAGGAAATGCCGAGGCGATGCTTGCCGGTGCCCTTGGTCCCGGTATTGTCCAGCGTAAGGTAGATGCGCTCAGGCTGCTCTTCCTTGACCTCGATCCGGGCGTCGACCTTGCCCTCTTCCTCGCTGACGCCCAGCGTCACTTCGACTTGCTTGGCCGGGCTCTCATTGCTGAGCTGAATGTTTTCGGACAGCTTGCGCATGTTCGGCGCTTTGCCCTCCTTCAGGTCCGGCAGGCTGGCGCGGACATTCTCGTCGTTGAAGTACTTGTTGCCGGCAATATTGACCTTGCCGATCACGCCTTCACTGACCTGCAGCCTGACCACACCGCTGGTGAGTTCCTGCTCCGGCACATAGACCTGCACGGTGCCGTAACCGAGGCGGCGGAACTCTCCTTCGAGGGCTTCCAGGGCCTTTTGCACATCGCCATAAACCCTGCGGCTGCCGACAAAAGGTGCGACGAGTTGCTGGGCTCTTTCCGCGGGCAGAAGCGTATTGCCTTCGATCTGAAAACGCATGATGTCGAACGTCGCATCCTGCGCCGTCGCGTGATTCAGCGATCCTGCCGCAAGAATGGCGGCGGCAGCCAAAAATTTGGCTATCGCTTTCATCATATCCAGACCCCCAAGACAATCATTGGCACAACAATCAATAGCTGAAATTATTACTGCTTGTCACGCAAAAGCTAGCAGAGTTTAGCTCCAACGGCAACGACCATGCCACGAAACCCCGCTTGGCACAAGCGAAAGCGTTGCGCACGGGCCACTCGCGGCGCCCACCGAATTTCCCGGGCCGGGGCTCCTGCCTGTCACTATTCCAGCGATCGATCGCGCGGCGCGACGCGACCCTCCGGGGCGGGAAGAGCTCTCAGATTGTGGTCAAGGCGCAGGCGTAGCGTGTCCTGCTCTCCTGCCGGCACGCGCAAGGAGACGACGGGAGCCCTGCCCAGCCAGAACCCGGCGCCTGCGCCGACCAGCAGAGCCAGGGCCGCACCGGCAAGCACACGGCGCCAAGCTGGCGCCGACTTGTGGCTTGCGGGCGTTTCATCGTCTCGCGCCGCAAGCCCCGAAGCCGACGACTGTGCCACGTCGGCCTGCTGCTCGGCAGCGAGGCGGGCCGCGGCGGCACGCCCTGCTGCAGCCTCCTGCCCGGCGCGGCGCCGGGCTTCCTCGGCCGCCTCATTTTCAGCAGCCACGCGCGACAAGGCCGCGGCTTCGGCGACCTGCTCGACCCGCAACCGCTCGGTGGCCTGCTCCGCCGCGCGTCGTTCGGCGGCAGCCCGTTCTGCCGCCAGCCGGGCCAGCTCCCCTTCTTTCCTGGTGCGGGCGGTCGCGGCAGCTGCGAGTTCGGCGGCAGCGCGCTCGCGGCGCTCGGCCTCCGCCAAAGCGCGCTGTTCTGCTTCGATCTGGATGCCAAGCGAGGCTGCGGCCATGCGCTCGGCTTGCGCCTGCTCTGCGGCGACCGCTTCAGCTTCGTGCTCGGCGCGGCCACGCGCCTGCTGAGTTGCCTGCTCTTCTGCCGCCATGCGCAACAAGGCGGCGGCTTCGGCGCTCTGCTCGATCCGCAACTGCTCGGCGGCCTGATCGGCCGCGCGTCGCTCCGCTTCGGCCCGCTCTACGGCCAGCCGAGCCAATTCCTCTTCCTTCTCGATCCGGGCCGCGGCGGCGGTAGCCAGCTCGGCCGCAGCTCGCTCATCGCGTTGGGCATCTTCCAGCGCGCGCTGTTCGGCCTCGATTTTCCCGCGCAGTTCGGCCATGGCCCGTCGCTCGGCAAATTCGCGGCGCTGGGCTTCCATCACGGCGCCCTGCTCTGCTTCGATTCGCGCGCGAAGCGTCGCGTCGGCGAGGCGCTCGGCCTGCTCCTGCTGAGTCGCAGCAGCCTCCGCCTCTGCTGCCGCGCGCTCCGCCTCCGCGGCGCTGACCTGTTGCTCGGCGGCAAGGCGGGCAACGGCAGCGCGCGCTGCTTCGGCTTCCTGCTCGGCGCGGTGACGGACTTCGGCGGTCGCCTCATTTTCAGCCGCCACCCGCGAAAAGGCCGCCGCTTCGGCGATCTGCTCGACCCGCAACTGTTCGGCGGCCTGCTCGGCTGCGCGTCGTTCGGCGGCGGCACGTTCCGTCGCCAGCCGACCCAACTCCTCTTCCTTCTTCATGCGGGCCGCGGCGGCGGCGGCCAATTCGACGCCAGCACGCTCGCGGCGCTCGGCCTCCGCCACGGCACGCTGCTCCGCTTCGATTTGCGCGGCAAGGACGGCTTCAGCCAGACGTTCGGCTTCGACCTGTTGTGCAGCGGACTCGGCCTCCGCTGCCGCGCGCTCGGCCTGTGCCGCGCCGGCCTGCAGCTCGGCTGCGAGACGCGCAGCAGCGGCGCGCACTGCCTCGGCTTCCTGCTCGGCGCGCCGGCGGACTTCGCCGGCCGCCTCATTTTCAGCGGCCGCACGCGACAAGGCAGCCGCTTCGGCGATTTGCTCGACCCGCAACTGCTCGGCGGCCCGATCGGCCGCGCGTCGTTCGGCTTCGGCCCGCTCCGCTGCGAGCACGGCCAAGTCCTCTTCATTCTTGATCCGGGCCGCGACGGCAGCGGCCAGTTCGACGGCAGTTAGCTCATTGCGCCGGGCTTCCTCCTGCGCGCGCTGCTCGGCCTCGATTTGCGCGCCAAGGGCGACGGCGGCGAGACGTTCGGCTTCCGCCTCGGCTGCCACGCGCTCGGCCTGTGCGGCGTTGGCCTGCTCCTCGGCGGCGAAGCGTGCGGCGGCGGCGCGCCCTGCTTCGGCTTCCTGTTCGGCGCGACGTCGGGCTTCGCCGGCCGCCTCATCTTCCACCGCCGCACGTGCCCGCGCGGCGGCTTCGGCTTTCCGTTCGACGCGCACCTGCTCGACAGCCTGATCGGCCGCGTGTCGTTCGGCGGCGGCGCGCTTTGCGGCCACGAGGGCCAATTCCTCTTCCTTCCTGATCCGGGCCGCGGCGACGGCGGCCTGGTCGGCAGCGGCGCGCTCATTGCGCTGGGCTTCCGTAAAGCCTCGCTGCTCTTCCGCGATTCGAGCCCGTAGCTCGGCTTCGGCGGCACGCTCGGTCTGAACCTGTCGCTCGGCAGCGGACTGCTCGGCAGTCTGGACCTGACGCGAATCGGCGGCGCGGGCAGGCGCGGGCGGGACATTTCCCGCGGCGCGTTCCCGGCGCAGCCGCTCCGCTTCCATCAATCCAGTCAACAGTTTGCTCAAGCCAATGCCCCCGGTTCCGGCCACAAAGCCGGCATTGCGCGCCACGGAAGCTCCGTTTTCGAGCTTCCGGGTGGCACAGGCTACCCTAGAGCGACAAAACGCCGAAGGTAGAATAGGCCGATGGAAACCGGTCAAACCCGCAGCCAGACCCTGCTCGTTCTCACCAACCTGCCCGACGAAGCCACTGCGCAAGCGCTGGCGATGGCGCTGGTGAGCGAACGCTTGGCCGCCTGCGTAAATGTCATGGCACCCTGTCGCTCGATCTATCGCTGGCGGGGCGAGATCGAGAGCACGCTGGAAGTCCCGCTCCTGATCAAATCGACAACGGCTCGCTACGCGGCGCTGGAAGCTGCAATACGCGCCCGCCATCCCTATGAACTTCCCGAGATCGTCGCGGTCCCAATCGCGCACGGCCTGCCGGAGTACTTGGCGTGGGTCGCTACCGAAACCCTTCTCGAACCTGCTGACGGAAACCCTGCTCAATGCTGATTCGCTTTTTGTTCCTGTTGCTGTTCGCCACGACCGGCCTGGCCCGCGCCGAAGAACCTCTCGCTCCCGAGCAAGCCTTCCGTTTCTCGGCGCGGGCGACCGATGCCAACACCATCGAAGCGCGCTGGCAGATCGTCGACGGCTATTACATGTACCGCGACAAGTTCAAGTTCACGCTCGAAGGCGGTACGCTCGGAACAGCCAAACTGCCGCCGGGCAAGATGAAGGATGACGAGCTGTTCGGCAAGGTCGAGACTTACCGCAAGGAGGTGAAGATCCTGCTGCCGGTGACGGCCGCCGGCGCCGTCACCCTGAAGGCCGTTTCGCAAGGGTGCTGGGACGGCGGCATCTGCTATCCGCCGCTCAACCAGGAAGAGAAAATTTCGCTTGCCGCGGCCCCAGGAATGTCTTCGGCGACGGGTGCGGCCCCGGTCGCCGTATCGCCAGCGCCGACTTCTGCGGCACCCGCCGACGAAAGCTCGCGCATCGCCGGCCTGTTCAAGGGCGACAATCTGGCACTGGTGCTGGTCAGCTTCTTCGGCTTCGGCTTGCTGCTCTCCCTTACCCCTTGCGTGTTCCCGATGATCCCGATCCTGTCCGGCATCATCGTCAATCATGGCCATGCGGTGAGCCATCTGCGTGCCTTCGTGCTGTCGCTCGCCTACGTGCTGGGCATGGCCCTCACTTACGCCGCCGTGGGTGTCGCCGCGGGACTCTCGGGCACGCTGCTTTCCGCCGCGCTGCAGAATGCCTGGGTGCTGGGCAGCTTTGCGCTGGTCTTCGTCGTGCTCTCGCTGTCGATGTTCGGCTTCTATGAACTGCAGATGCCCGCAGCATTGCAGAGCCGGGTGTCCGACACGGCCAACCGCCAGGGCGGCTCGCTGCCGGCCATCGCGCTGATGGGCGCGCTCTCGGCGCTGATCGTCGGCCCGTGTGTCGCCGCACCGCTGGCCGGCGCCTTGCTGTACATCGCGCAGACCGGCAATGCGGTACTGGGCGGCGCCGCACTGTTCGTCATGGCGCTCGGCATGGGCGTGCCGCTCCTGCTGGTGGGAGCCTTCTCCCGCTCGCTGCTGCCCAAGTCCGGGCCATGGATGGACGGCGTCAAGAATTTCTTCGGCGTCGTCATGCTGGCGACCGCCCTGTGGCTGGTTTCCCCCGTGATTCCGATGTGGCTGCAGATGCTCGGCTGGGCACTGCTGATGGTGGTTCCGGCGATGTACCTGCATGCGCTCGACCCGTTGCCGCCGCACGCCCATGGGTGGCAGCGCCTGGGCAAGGGTCTCGGCGTGATGCTGCTGCTCGGCGGCGCGACGATGCTGATCGGCATGCTCGGCGGCGCCAGGGATCCGCTGCAGCCGCTCGGCTTCCTGCGCGGCGCCACAGCCGCCGTATCGCCAGCGCCGACTTTCGAGCGCGTCGCCACGGTCGAGCGGCTCGACGCCCGGCTCGCCGAGGCGAAAATCGCAGGCAAGCCCGTGATGCTGGATTTCTACGCCGACTGGTGCGTGAGCTGCAAGGAAATGGAACGCTTCACCTTCGCCGATCCCAAGGTCGCCGCGCGCATGAAGCAACTCGTCTTGCTGCAGGCCGACGTGACGGCGAACAGCGATGCCGACGCGGCGCTGCTCAAGCGCTTCGGACTGTTCGGCCCACCGGGCATCATCTTCTTCGATGCCGCCGGCCGCGAACTGGTCGACCTGCGCATCGTCGGCTTCCAGCCCGCCGAAACCTTTCTGCCTACCCTCGAGCGCGTCCTGCGCTAATTTTCAGGAGTCCCCATGTTCACGGGCATCATCACCGCCGTAGGAAAAATCAGCCGCGTCCAGCCGCTGGAAAAGGGCGTTCGCCTCACCGTCGAGGCGCCTGGCCTCAAACTCGCGGACGTTGCGCTGGGTGATTCCATCGCGCATGGCGGCGTCTGCCTGACCGTGATCGCGAAGAAGAGGAACAGCTATCAGGTCGATGTCTCACGCGAAACCCTCGACTGCACCGTCGGCCTCGACACGCAGGACGGCGAGGTGAATCTGGAAAAGGCCATGCGCCTGTCCGACTTCATCGGCGGCCACCTGGTTTCCGGCCATGTCGACGGCGTCGGCGAAGTGGAGAAGTTCGAGCCGGTCGGCGAATCGCACGAACTGGTGATCAAGGCGCCGAGGGGGCTGGCGAAATACATCGCGCGCAAGGGCTCGATCACCGTCGATGGCGTCTCGCTGACGACCAATCGCGTCAAGGGCCGCAGGTTCTCCATCAACCTGATCCCGCACACCGTCGAAGTGACGACGCTAAGGCACCTGAAACCCGGCAGCCGTGTCAATCTGGAGATCGACCTGATCGCGCGCTACGTCGAGCGGATGCTGACGGCCGGCGCAGCGTAAAATGCGCGGCTTCCCAAGTTTGGTACACCAGTCATGAGCATCAGCCCCGTTCTCGATATCGTCGCCGACATGCGTGCCGGCCGCATGGTGATCCTGGTCGACGAGGAAGACCGCGAAAACGAAGGCGACCTCGTGCTCGCCGCCGACCACGTAACGCCCGAAGCGATCAACTTCATGGCCAAGCATGGCCGCGGCCTGATCTGCCTGACGCTGACCGAAGCCCGCTGCCGCCAGCTCAACCTGCCGCTGATGGTGCGCGACAACAAGGCACAGCACGGCACGGCCTTCACCATGTCGATCGAGGCCGCGGAAGGCGTCACCACCGGCATCTCCGCGCAGGACCGCTCGCGCACGGTGCAAGCCGCCGTGGCGAAGAACGCGACGCCGACCGACATCGTCCAGCCCGGCCACATCTTCCCGCTGATGGCGCAAAACGGCGGCGTGCTGGTGCGCGCCGGCCACACCGAAGCCGGCTGCGACTTCGCCCAGCTCGCGGGCCTGGAGCCTGCCGCCGTGATCTGCGAAATCCTCAAGGACGACGGCACCATGGCGCGGCTGCCCGACCTGCTCGAATTCGCCCGCGAGCACAGCCTCAAGATCGGTACCATCCGCGACCTGATCCACTACCGCTCGGAAACCGAAAAGCTGATCGAATGCGTTGCCGACAAGAAGGTCGAATGCGCGCAAGGCAGCTTCCGCATGCGCGCTTTTGCCGACCGCAGCAGCGGCGACGTGCATCTGGCGCTGTCTTCCGGCGATATCAAGGCCGGCGAGGAAACCTTGGTGCGCGTGCATGAAGCCGTCTGCGTGCTCGACTTTCTCGACCACGGCAGCCGCGGCCACACCTACAGCGTCGATTTCGCCCTGCGCGCCATCGCCGAGCAGGGCCCCGGCGTGCTGGTGCTGCTGCATCGCGCCGAAACCGGCAACGCCTTGCTGGCGGCGCTCAAGGCCGAGCGTACCGAACGGCCGGCCTACACCTGGGACCCGCGCATCTACGGCATCGGTGCGCAGATACTGCGTGAAGTCGGCGTCGGCAAGATGCGCCTGATGTCCAGCCCGAGAAAGATGCCGAGCATGGCCGGCTTCGGTCTCGAAATCACCGGCTATTTCACTCCGGCGGGAGAAAAGACGACATGACTATCCGCGAACTCGAACCCAATCTGGCCGGCCAGGGCCTGCGCATCGGCGTCGCCCAAAGCCGCTTCAACGAGGACATCGGCGAAGGCCTGCGCTCTGGCTGCATGACCGAACTGGAGCGCCTCTGCGTCGCCGACATTACCTTCGTCACGGTTCCGGGCGCGCTGGAACTGCCCCTGACGCTGCAGACCATGGCACAGAGCGGCCATTTCGATGCGCTGGTGGCGCTCGGCGCCGTGATCCGCGGGGAGACCTATCATTTCGAGGTCGTGTCCAACGAGTCCGCGCGCGGCATCACCGACGTGCAGCTGAACACCGGCATTCCGATCGCCAACGCGGTGCTGACCACCGAAAATGACGACCAGGCGCTGGTGCGCATGCTGCAAAAGGGCGCCGAGGCCGCGCAGGCGGCGGTCGAAATGGCGAACCTGTTGAAGGCAGTCAAGTAATGAATGGCGGCAAATCTCCACGCCGGCGCGCCCGCGAGTTCATCGTCCAGGGCCTCTACCAATGGCAGGTCGGCGATCAGGATGCGGCCGCGATTCAGGTGCAGGCGGAAGGCGTTGCCGGCTTCGACAAGGCCGACAACGAGCTCTACAGCACCCTGCTGGCCGAGGCGCGGCAGAACGCCGAAGCGCTCAAGCTCGATCTCGCCCCCTACATCGACCGCGAGTGGAGTGAAGTCTCGCCCATCGAGCGCTGCATCCTCCTGCTGGGCGCCTGCGAACTCAGGCTCCATCCCGAAACGCCCTATCGCGTGATCATCAACGAAGCCATCGAACTGGCCAAGACCTTCGGCGGCACCGACGGCCACAAGTTCGTCAATGGCGTGCTGGACAAGCTTGCGGCGACGCTGCGGGCGACGGAGATGAGAAAGCCCTGAGAGGTGCCGTCGGAATTCGAGATCATCGCGCGCTATTTCACGCGCGGCACCTCCCACACAGTTCTCGGCGTCGGCGACGATGGTGCGCTGATCGCGCCGACACCGGGGCAGGAGCTGGTGATCTCCACCGACTTGCTGGTCGAGGGGACGCATTTCCTGCCCGATGCCGACCCGGACGCACTGGGCTGGAAAACCCTCGCCGTGAATATCTCGGACATGGCCGCGATGGGCGCGCAGCCGCGCTGGGCGTTGCTGGCCGCCATACTGCCAGCGCCGACTTCTGACTGGATCGAGGCCTTCGCGCGTGGCTTCTTCGCCTGTGCCGACAGCCATGGCATCGACCTGATCGGCGGCGACACCACGCGCGGGCCGCGCGCCTTCTGCGTCACGATCCTCGGCGAAGTTCCCGCCGGAAAGGCGCTGCACCGCGACGGCGCGAAAATCGGCGATTCGATCTGGGTTTCCGGCAAACCCGGGCGCGCGGCGCTGGGCCTGGCTCACCTGCAGGGACGAACCCGCCTTACCGAACCGGCGCTCGGCGAATGCCTCGCCGCATTGCACCGACCGCAACCAAGGGTCGCGCTCGGTCTCGCGCTGCGCGGAATCGCCAGCGCCGCGATCGATGTTTCCGACGGACTGCTGGCCGATCTCGGCCATATCCTCGAACAGTCGCGACTCGCCGCGCGGCTGCAGATCCCGAACCTGCCCGCGGCCGGACCGGACCGCGATTGCGTCCTGGCCGGCGGCGACGACTACGAACTGCTGTTCACCGCCGCCGCTGGGTCTGACAGCGACATCATGGCCCTCGCGGGCAGGCTCGAACTGCCGCTGACCCGCATCGGCGAAATCGTGCCCGGCCCGCCCGGCGAACTCGTCCTGCGCGACGACAGCGGCAGCGTCATCACGCCGGCACGCCGCGGCTACGACCATTTTCTCTGATGGCCAAGCTGCCTCCGCCGCCCGTCAAGTTCCTGTTCCGCCATCCCGCGCATTTCATCGCCTGCGGCATGGGCAGCGGGCTTTCCCGCTTCGCCCCGGGTACGGCCGGCACGGCCTTCGCTTGGCTCACTTATCCGCTGCTGCGTATGTATCTCGAAAGCGATCTGGGGCTGGCGATCTTCCTGCTGCTGGCGTTCGCCGTCGGCGTATCGGCCTGCCAGATCACCGGGCGCGCGCTCGGAGTGGTCGATCACGGCGCCATCGTCTGGGATGAAATCGTCCCTTTCTGGGCCGTGCTGATGCTGACGCCGCCCGAACTGCTCTGGCAGCTCGCGGCCTTCCTCTGGTTCCGCTTCTACGACATCGTCAAGCCCGAGCCGGCCCGATTCTTCGATACGCAGATCAAGAACGGCTTCGGCGTGATGATGGACGATGTGATCGCCGCCGGCTACACGGTGCTGACCATTGCCGTATTCAAGGCGTTTTTGCCGTTCTGATGGACGCCGAGCTCGTCGCTCTGTCGGAAGCCGTTGGGTCGGCCGCATTGGCCAAACGCGACCAGTGCCGACTTTTGATCGCCACGGCAGAATCCTGCACCGGAGGCTGGGCGGCGCAAGTGATCACTCACACGAGCGGCAGCTCGGAGTGGTTCGAGCGCGGTTTTGTCACCTACTCGAATGAAGCCAAGACGGAACTGCTCGGGGTTCGCCCCGAAACCATCGAGAAGTACGGCGCGGTGAGCCCGGAAACTGCGGCCGCGATGGCGACGGGCGCATTAAATAATTCCAAGGCACTGATTGCATTGGCAATTACCGGAATTGCGGGACCGACGGGTGGCTCACCTGGTAAGCCAGTGGGCACCGTATGCTTTGCCTGGTGTCGGGTCGGCGAGAGCGCGGAAACGGAAACCGCGGTTTTTGCCGGCGACCGTGAGGCAGTGCGTCGCCAAGCGGTGCTTCATGCCTTGCGCGGCCTGCTGCTACGACTCGACGCCAGGTAACAAGCCCGCGCCAAACCCGGACGGCGCAAAAACTGTGCCATCCGTGACATAATTCACACAACTTCTGAGGAACGCATTCAATGGACGAGAACAAGAACAAAGCACTGCAGGCCGCCCTGGCCCAGATCGAAAAGCAGTTCGGCAAGGGCTCGATCATGAAAATGGGCGAAGGCTTGGCGATCGACGACATCCAGACTGTTTCCACCGGCTCGCTCGGTCTCGATATCGCTTTGGGCATAGGCGGCCTGCCGCGCGGCCGCGTGGTCGAAGTCTATGGACCGGAGTCGTCGGGCAAAACCACGCTGTGCCTGCACATCGTCGCCGAAATCCAGAAAGCCGGCGGCGTCGCGGCCTACATTGACGCCGAAAACGCGCTCGACCCGGGTTATGCCGCCAAGCTCGGCGTGAACGTGCCCGACCTGCTGATTTCGCAGCCCGATACCGGCGAGCAGGGTCTCGAAATTACCGACATGCTGGTGCGCTCGGGCGGCGTCGATTGCATCGTGATCGACTCGGTCGCCGCGCTGACGCCGCGCGCCGAAATCGAAGGCGAAATGGGCGACCAGTTGCCCGGCCTGCAGGCGCGGCTGATGTCGCAAGCCTTGCGCAAGCTCACCGCCAACATCAAGCGCACCAACACGCTGGTGATTTTCATCAACCAGATCCGCATGAAGATCGGCGTCATGTTCGGCAACCCGGAAACCACCACCGGCGGCAACGCGCTGAAGTTCTACGCTTCGGTACGCATGGACATCCGCCGCACCGGCGCCATCAAGAAGGGCGACGAGGTCATCGGCAACGAGACCAAGGTCAAAGTGGTCAAAAACAAGGTCGCTCCGCCCTTCCGCGAGGCGCATTTCGACATCCTCTACGGGGAAGGCATTTCGCGGCAGGGTGAAATCGTCGAACTCGGCGTCGAACACAAGATCGTCGAAAAATCCGGCGCCTGGTACGCCTACAAGGGCGAGAAGATCGGCCAGGGCAAGGACAACGCACGCGAATTCCTGCGCGAGCACGCCGATATCGCCGTGGAAATCGAAAACCGGGTGCGCGAGGCCGTCGGCGTCGCCGCCCTTGGCGTTGCTGAACCGGCGAAAGGCAGCTAGGGGCGGCACTGACCCGCCGAGGGTACGCATCTTGTCGAACTGCAGTTGCCGCGACTGGCGCGGCGAACACCATGTCGAATGAACTGCGCCAGCAGGCGATCA
>Ga0172380_10007589_pt1 | contig 12152 bp, 10 predicted proteins | sample Leawe162metaG_FD_119747 | JGI IMG/M metagenome (GOLD analysis project Ga0172380, IMG submission 119747) | Leachate microbial communities from a municipal landfill in Southern Ontario, Canada - Leachate well 162 metaG | ecosystem: Engineered > Solid waste > Landfill > Unclassified | place...
AGGTGTGCAGGTCGACCGTCATCAGGCGATCGGCCCCAGCCGTCTTGAACAGGTCAGCGATGAGTCGGGCCGAGATGGGCTCACGACCGCGATGCTTCTTGTCCTGGCGCGCATAGCCGTAGAACGGGAGGATCACCGTGATGCGCTTGGCCGAGGCGCGCTTGAGCGCATCGACCATGATCAGCTGCTCCATGATCCACTTGTTGATCGGATCGGTGTGGCTCTGCAGCACGAAGACATCGCATCCGCGCACCGACTCCTGGAAGCGCACGAAGATCTCGCCATTGGCGAAGTCGTACGCCAGGGTGCGCGACAGCGGGATGCCGAGGTTCTCGGCCACTTCCTGCGCGAGCTCGGGGTGTGACCGCCCGGCAAGCAGAACCATCCGCTTGCGACTTGGAAACTCCTGCGGGTTCACACATCCTCCTGTGCTCGTTGCGCTGCCTGTGCTGCTGGAGTGCCTGGGCGACGGCGCAATACCCAGTCCAGGACATTTCGTTGCTGACCTCGAGCGATGGCGATCGCTCCAGGGGGTACATCTTCGGTGATGACCGATCCGGCCGCGGTGTAGGCCCCGTCTCCGACGGTGACAGGTGCCACCAGCATGGTGTCGCTGCCGATTCGCACGTGCTTGCCGATCACCGTGCGGTGCTTGGCGATGCCGTCGTAATTGCAGAAGACCGTGGCTGCGCCGATGTTCGTGCCCTCGCCTATGTCGCCGTCGCCGACATAGCTCAGATGCGGAACCTTGGCGTCATCGCCGACATTGGAATTCTTGATCTCCACGAATGCGCCGGCCTTGCTGTGCGTGCCCATGACCGTGCCTGGACGCAGGTAGGTGAATGGCCCGACATTGGCATCAGCTCCGATGACCGCGAGCTCGGCCCAGGTATGAATGACGGATGCATTGGCTCCGACCTCACAGGAGGCAAGGGTGGTACCCGGGCCAATGTGCGCTCCTGAGGCTACCGAGGTCGGCCCGCGCAGAGTCGTGTTCGGTAGGATCGTGACATCAGGCTCGAGCTCGACATCGACATCGAGCCAGGTCGAGGCACTGTCGAGAATCGCCACGCCAGAGCGCATCCACTGGGCATTGATGCGATCACGCATCAATGCCGCTGCCTCAGCAAGCTGGTACCTGTCATTCACGCCGAGGATCTCGTGCGAGTCGACGCACAACGAGGCTGCGACCATCGCGCTCTCTGCGCGCAGCAGCCCGACGACATCAGTGAGGTACTCCTCGCCCTGTGAATTGTCAGTCGTGACCTTCGCCAGGAGCCGGTCGAGATCATCAGCCGAGAAGCAGTACATGCCCGAGTTGATCTCGGCCACATTCAACTCATCGTCAGTTGCGTCCTTGTGCTCGACGATGCGCAGGACTGAGCCCGCATCATCGCGAATCACGCGTCCGTAGCCTGTTGGGTCGTCGACGAGTGCGGTGAGCACCGTTGCATGCGCAATGGACTGCGCATGCTCCTGAACCAGACGGCGAAGGGTGTCACCGGTGAGCAGGGGCGTGTCCCCCGTCAGCACCACAACCGGACCATCAGCCAGCGAGATGCCGCGGGCAGTCATATCGGACAGTGCGATGCGCACCGCGTGGCCGGTTCCGCGCTGCTCCTCCTGGACCACCGTGAGGGCCCAGGGTGCTATCTCCTCGACATGGGCCGCAACGCCCTCGCGGCCATGGCCGACAACGACAATGACATGCTCAGGGTCGATCGTGGCCGCTGCCTCGAGCACGTGGCCGAGCAATGAGCGGCCGGCGACCTGATGCAGCACCTTGGGGGTTGCAGAGCGCATGCGCTTTCCCTCGCCGGCGGCGAGGATGACCACGGCTGAAGGTCTCATCACGACATCGGAGCGTATCTGCTCCCAGGGGTCGAAGGGTGCAAGCCCTTGAATCAGGACCGGACCGACCACAGGGTCGCGTAGGTGTCGATGACCTCCGCGCAGATCTCCGGATGCGACAGGGGCACATGGTGGTGCGCATCGGGCACGGAGGTGACCGTGGTTCCCTCAGGGGCGAAGCCCAGCAGGAAGGGCACGACCTCGGGCTTCACGACCATGCTGGCCTCGGCGTGGACATAGTGGAATGGCACCTGGAGCGCGGCGATGCTCGCGTTGAACCGCTCCTCGTCGATCACTGGCGCCACGACCTGATCGAACTTCCAGGTCCAACCCTCGTCGACCTCCTTGACTCCGTACGACGCGATCCGGGCCAGGATGTCGGGATCGACATCCTCCTGGGTCGGCATCAGCCGGAAGCGCTCCTCGCCGGCCTCACGCGATGGGTAGATGCGCACCGGGCTCGAGGCGGCAGCGCCGATCGGACGGAAACGACCCTCGCCCTCGATGAACGTATCCATGATGATCACGCCAATGGCGCGCTCGGGCGCGAGCGTGGCCGCCATCACCACCGATGTACCACCAAGGCTGTGCCCCACGAGCAGTGCGCGATCGATGCCCGCGTCGTCCATCACCGCATTGACCTCCTGGCCCCACAGATCGATCGAGTACTGATCGCGATGCCCGCTGTCGCCGCTGCCGCTCAGGTCGATCTGCACGACCCGGAACTTGTGCTCGAGCAGCGGGGCCACCGCTGCCCACCACAGGTGATGCGCGCGGAACCCATGGGTGAGGACGACCGTGCTCTCCCCCTGTCCCAGGACGCCATAGCGAATGGGGCAGCCGGCAACTTCGATCTCGTGCTCAAGAACGTCCACGGGTGGGGGCCTTTCGACTAGAAACGAGCTCCCGGGGGTGGGATCGAACCACCGTTGACGGATTCAAAGTCCGCTGTCCTGCCGCTAGACGACCCGGGATTGGTTTGGCGGCACACGATAAAGGTGCGCGCTCGCTTTGCTTCCGGGTGCGGGTTACGGTACCGTAACTTACGCAACCGTAGGTCCTCGGATTTACGACCACCTTCGAGCCAAAGGAGCTCGCATGTCCGTGACGCCCGCCGTTGATCCGATTGACCAGTTGCCACCCGAGGGCACCCCTGAACCGATGCAGTACCAGCCACTGTCGATGCGCATCACCATCGGAGTCTTCGTCGCTGTGCCGTTCCTCGCCGTCCTCGCCGCCATCCCTGTCGCCTGGGGCGGCTGGCTGTCCTGGGTCGACGTAGCCCTGTTCGTGCTGTTCTGGGCGATCACCGGCCTTGGCATCACCGTCGGCTACCACCGCTTCTTCACCCATGGCTCGTTCAAGGCCAACCGCGGCATCAAGCTCATGCTCGCAGTGATGGGCTCCTACGCCCTCGAAGGCTCGGTCGCCCAATGGGTCGCCGACCACCGCAAGCATCACAAGTACTCCGACGTGCAGGGCGATCCTCACTCACCTTGGCTCCAGGGCGAGGGCCGCGGGGCGCTGCTCAAGGGCTTCTGGCACTCGCACACCGGTTGGCTGTTCGACAAGGAGCAGACACCGACTGCGCAGTACGCACCCGACATCGAGAACGACCCCGATCTTCAGCTGCTCACCAAGTGGTACCCGGCACTCGTCGCGGGCTCCCTGCTCCTTCCGGCCGTTCTCGGCGGCCTGATCACCTGGTCCTGGCTGGGTGCGCTCACGGGCTTCTTCTGGGGCGGGCTGGTGCGCGTGGCATTCATCCACCATGTGACCTGGTCGGTCAACTCCGTCTGCCACATCTGGGGCAAGCACACGTTCAAGTCGCGTGACCGCTCGACCAATGTGTGGTGGCTGGCCATCCCTGCCTGCGGCGAGTCCTGGCACAGCCTGCACCACGCAGAGCCGACTGCAGCACGCCATGGCGTGCTCAAGGGACAGGTCGATCTTGCAGCCATCTTCATTCGCACCCTCGAACGCCTGCATCTTGCTCGAGACGTGCGCTGGCCCAAGCCAGAGCGCATCGAGCGCAAGCTCGTCGATCCCTCCATGGCACATCGCATCCGTGGATACCAGAAGGCTGCGTGACCATGGCGGTGCCTGAAATTGTCTTCGATCCCGATGCAGAGCCTCCGCCATCGCGTTCACATGCACCGCGTGAGCGGGTACGCATGACCGGGAACGAGCGTCGTGAGCAGTTGATCGCCATCGCTCGGCGGCTGTTCGCTGCCAAGGGCTTCGAGTCCGTCAGTGTCGAGGAGATAGCGGCCAAGGCCGATGTCTCCAAGCCTGTGGTCTACGAGCACTTCGGCGGCAAGGAGGGGCTCTACGCCGTCATTGTCGATCGGGAGATGAATGACCTGCTGCTGGCGATCAGCGAGGCGCTCGCGCCCACTGACGGTGCACCTCTGAACGCACGCATCCTGCTCGAGCGTGCGGCAATGGCCCTCTTCAACTACATCGAGGCCGATCCCGACGGCTTCCGCATCCTGGTGCGCGATGCTCCGACGATGCGCGATGTCGACAGCACCACGATCGGCATCCAGCACTCGCCGTCGTTCGCCAGCGTGATCAGCGACATTGCGGCACACGTGCAGGACCTGCTCGCTGCTCAGTTCAAGGCGCACAAGATCAACACGAAGCTCGCACCGATGTACTCGCAGATGCTCGTCGGCATGGTCGCACTCACCGGTCAGTGGTGGCTCGATGAGCGCAAGCCCAAGAAGGACGAGGTTGTCGCCAATGTGGTCAACCTGGCCTGGAACGGCCTTGGCAACATGGACTCCAAGCCACGGTTGATCAGCAAGTCGCGCTAGATCACCCTGGCGCCCAGCGCTGGGCCCGATGATCGCTTGACCGACCTCACCAGCCCGGTGGAGGTGAGGCTCACTGCGATATCCAGAGCATGCACGGCATCTCGGGCGACGAAGGCACAGGTCGGCCCACTGCCCGACACGATGCCGCCCAGGGCCCCGCATTCCTCGCCTGCCTCGATCACGCGCTTCAATCCGGGCCGCAGCGAGAACGCCGCCTGCTGCAGATCATTGTGAAGCGACTTGCCCAGCAGCACCGGGTCGCCGGCGCGCAGCGCCTGCATCAACATGTCCGAGACATAGGGGTCAGGGATCTGGCGATCATCCCTGAGGCGATCGCATTCCGCGTATACCGCTGCAGTCGACAATCCCTGATTGGCCAGCGCGAAGACCCAATGGAATGACCCTCGGGCAAGGACTGAGGTCAACTGCTCACCACGACCGCTGCCGATGGCGGTACCGCCGTGCAGGGCGAAGGGCACGTCAGAGCCAAGGGTCGCCGCGAGCCCATGCAGCACGTCCTTGGGCGTGCCCAACTGCCAGAGGGCGTCACAGGCAACCAGCGCTGCTGCTGCGTCGGCACTTCCACCGGCCATGCCGCCTGCGACGGGAATGTGCTTGTCGATCCGCACGTCGACATCAGGGGCGACGCCGGCCGAATCGGCCAGGAGTCGAACCGCCCGCCACGCCAGATTCGTGTCATCGAGCGGCACCTGGTTGGCGCTCTCGCCCTTGCAGGTCAGCGCAATTCCCGAACCAGCCGGCCGGACCGTCGCCGTGACATCGTCGTGCAGGGCAACGGCGTGGAACACCGTGGCCAGCTCGTGGAACCCATCGGCCCGGCGCGGTCCCACTGACAATTGCAGATTGACCTTCGCGGGGACGCGAACGGTCACAGCATCGATGGGCACAGCACAAAGGCTAGGTCCTGATGACCGCTCATGCCCACCTGGCATCAGGCCAGAGCTTCAGCCAATCTGGCGAACGCGGCGACATCAAGAGTCTCACCGCGCGCTGATGGATCGATATGCGCGGCGCGAAGTGCAGTCTCGGCCCGATCGGGTGACCCGGCGAATTGGGCCAGGGCTGCTCGCAAGGACTTGCGCCGCTGGCCGAAGGCCGCGTCTACCACTGCGAAGACCTGCTCGCGCGTTGCACTGCATGGCGGAGGCGTCCCACGTACCACGCGAACCAGGCCTGAATCGATATTCGGCTCCGGCCAGAAGACCGTGCGGCCAACCGTTCCCACCAGATCGACCTGTCCGTACCAGCGAGCCTTGACGCTCGGGGTTCCGTAGACGCGGCTGCCCGGCGGCGCTGCCAACCGATCAGCGACCTCCTTCTGCACCATCACGAGCATCTGCTCGATGCCAGGAAACCGCTCGAGGAAGTGCAGCAGCACGGGAACGGAGACGTTATAGGGCAGATTCGCCACCAGCGCCTGCACCTCACTGGGCAGGTCGGTCACCGCCAGTGCGTCCGCGCTGATCACGGTGAGCGCATCGGCTCGCTCAGGCAGTCGCTGGGCGACGGTGATGGGCAGTTGATCGGCCAGGAGGGTGTCGATCTCGATGGCGACCACATCGTGTCCGGCATCGAGCAGGGCCAGGGTCAGGCTTCCGAGTCCGGGGCCGATCTCCAGCACCCGGCATCCGGCGGGAAGCTCGGCCAGGCGCACGATGCGCTCAACGGTGTTGGGATCGATGACGAAGTTCTGCCCACGCTTCTTGGTCGGGCGCAGTTCGAGGGCTGCAGCAAGTTCGCGAATATCGCGAGCGCCGAGAAGTGCGCTCACCAGGCACCGAAGGCCCGCTGTGCATTAGCCCACAGATGCGAGGCCATCGTAATCTCGTCGACTCCGCGCAGTTGGGCGAGCATGCGAACGGTGTAGGGCATCAGGTACGAGGCATTGGGCTTGCCGCGATTCGGCACCGGCGTCAGGTAGGGCGCATCGGTCTCGACAAGGATCAGCTCGTCAGGAACGATGGCCGCAGCTGCTTGCAGGTCAACAGCCGACTTGAACGTCACGACCCCGGCAAATGAGATGAACCAGCCCTGCTCGGCGCAGAACCTGGCCATGCCTGCATCCCCGCTGAAGCAATGGAAGATCACCCGTTCCGGAGCGCCTTCAGCGATCAGGATGTCCATCACATCCTGATGCGACTCGCGGTCATGAATGACAAGGGTCTTGCCCACGCGCTTGGCGATATCGATGTGCCGCCGGAAGGACTCCTGCTGCACCGGTCGCCATTCCTCAGTGGTGCGGAAGTAGTCGAGCCCGGTCTCGCCGACTGCGCGGACGACTTCCTCACCGGCCATTTTCTCGATCTCGGCATAGGCATCGTCGAGTGCCGTACGGCCACGCTGCTGGAGTATCCGTGGCGCCTCATTCGGATGCAGTCCGACGCCTACTACCAACGTGGGTCGAGTCCTCGCGAGTTCAATGGAGAGTCGGGCCGCCTCGAGATCGCACCCGATCTGCACGATGCGCGTAACACCCACCGAAGCGGCCAGCGCGATCAAGGTGTCCGGATCCGGCAGGTTCCCTCCATGCAGGTGCCGATCGTGAATATCGAGATGGCAGTGGGTGTCGATGACCGGAGCAGCCAAGACCTCTGGCGGTGCGATGGTCATTCGCCACCTTCCTCCAGCCGCGGGAACAGACCCGAGCCCTTGGTCACTGTCGCCCCCGAGGGCAGCTGGCCCCAGCGTGCGACGTCGGCAATTCGCTGATCCGCAATCGGGCCCAGGGTGTCCGCAGCACCGAGCTGATCCCAAAGATCAGTCATCGTCTTCGGCATCAGCGGGTGGTACAGCACTGCGATAGCCCGCAGTGACTCGCAGATCGTGTAGAGGACCGTATGCAGTCGCTCACGCTGTGCCTCATCCTTCGCCAGCACCCACGGCTCCTGCTCGGTGACATACATGTTCACTGCATCGACGAAGCCCTTGACCTCGACGATCGCTGTCGAGAATTCCAGTCGCTCCATCGCGCTGTCGGCCTCGGCGACAACGTGCGCCAATTGCTCTGCCAGGGCGGTCTCGGCTGCGGTCGATGCACCGGCTGCGGCCAGTGTGCCCTCGCAGTAGCGATTGACCATTGCCGTGCCACGTGAGGCCAGGTTGCCCAGGCCGTTGGCGAGCTCGGCTGTGTAGCGCGCGCTCATGTCCTCCCACGAGAACGAGCCGTCCTGTCCGAACTGGATCGCACGCAGGAAGTAGTAGCGGAAGGCATCGGAGCCGAAATGATCGATGATCTGCGAAGGGGCGATGCCCGTCAGCTTGGTCTTGGACATCTTCTCGCCCCCGACGAGCAGCCAGCCGTGGGCGAAGACCTTCTTGGGCAGGGCCAGCTCAGCTGCCATCAGCATGGCTGGCCAGTAGACAGCGTGGAAGCGCAGGATGTCCTTGCCGACCAAGTGCACATCAGCGGGCCACACCTTCGCGAACTGCCGACCGGCCTGCGAATCGGCCGGTTCGCCATAGCCGATGGCGGTGAGGTAGTTCAGCAGGGCGTCGAACCAGACATAGACCGTCTGCTTGTCATCCCACGGCAATGCGATGCCCCAGCCGACGCTTGATCGCGACATGGAGATGTCCATGAGTCCTTGGCGCAGGAAGCTCATGACCTCGTTGTAGGCACTGACCGGCGCGATCGCATCCGGATTGGCCTCGTAATGCGCGATGAGCTGCTCGCCGAAGGCCGAGAGCCGGAAGAACCAGTTGTCCTCGCTCAGCTGCTCAGCCGGCCGGCCATGCACGGGGCAGACCTGCTGTCCTTCGTACTCCCCGGTCCCTGCGACCAGATCGCCAGGGAACTTGAACTCCTCGCAACCCACGCAGTAGGGGCCTTCATACGGAGCGGCGTACACGAATCCGTTGTCGCGAACCGCCTCCCAGAAGCGCTGAACTGCAGCGACGTGACGATTCTCTGTAGTGCGGATGAAGTCATCATTGGCGGCGTCGACGGTCTTGAGCACCGGCAGCCACTCAGACTCGACGAGTCGGTCAACCCATTCCTGGGGGGTCACTCCCCCGCTGTCGGCTGCACGCTGCACCTTGGTGCCGTGCTCATCTACACCGGTCAGGAACCAGACATCCTCACCGCGGGCGCGATGCCAGCGGGTGAGGAAATCCCCCGCAACAGTGGTGTAGGCGTGCCCGATGTGCGGGGCATCGTTGACGTAATAGATCGGCGTGGTGACATAGAACGAAGCCGAAGGGTCAGACGAAGCCATGGCGCGATACTACGGTCGAACGGACTTGGCCTGAACGACCGCGTCGTATACCTCGCGTCGCCCGACCCCGACCTCGCGCGCGACCTCGGCGATGGCCGCCTTGCGGTCCGTGCCGCCAGCCTCGCGGCGCAGCACTGCGGCAACCCACTCGGCAGGAGTCACCAGCCCGCGCGCGGCCCTGAGCTCATCCGGCGAGGCACCGGAGATGACAACTGTGCATTCACCTCGCACCCCCAAGGCCGCCCACGCAGCCAGTTCGTCGAGACTGCCCCGTACGACCTCCTCGTAGGTCTTGGTCAACTCACGACAGACGGCTCCCTGGCGTTCACCGCCAAGGCCCGCGGCAAGCGCCGTCAGCATTGCCTCCATGCGGTGCGGCGCCTCGAAGAAGACCATGGTGCGCACCTCGCCTGCGAGTTCGTGCACCCGCGCCTGCCTCTCCCCGCCCTTGCGCGGCAGGAAGCCCTCGAAGCAGAAGCGGTCGACCGGAAGACCGGAGACCGCGAGAGCCATCAGGACAGCCGACGGTCCGGGGGCCGCTGTGACCGGCACATTGCGTGCAACGGCCTCGGCGACAACCCGATATCCAGGATCACTGACCGACGGCATCCCGGCATCGGTCACGACGACGACCACAGCGCCCGCAATGGCGGCATCGACGAGTTCGACTGCTCGCTCGCGCTCATTGGCGTCGTAATAGGAGAGCACTCGACCGCCGAGCTCGATGCCAAGCGCACCCGCCAAGCGGCGCAGCCGGCGGGTGTCCTCTGCTGCGACGACATCGGCGGTTGTCAGCAGCTGCACGAGACGGGGCGAGGCATCCTGCATATTGCCCAGTGGAGTGGCTGCAAGAACGATGCGCCCGATCTTGGGTCCATCGCCGGTGGTCACTGCGCCATCCTCGCACCCGCTTACGATGACCATGTGCCTGTGGCCCGCGACACCGCTTCGCTTCCTGCGCGGCTACTGCCTGCGATGCCGCGCACCTCCGGTTGGATCAGTGCATTCATCGTTACTGCCATCGCAGCGGTGCTGCGCCTGTGGGATCTCGGCCAGCCGCACGCGGTCATCTTCGACGAGACCTACTACCCCAAGGACGCCCTCTCGCTGCTGCGCTTCGGGGTCGAGCAGACGACTGTCAGCGGTGCCGATGCGAAGCTGTTGGCTTCAGACGGCAACTGGCATACCGTCGACATCTTCGCCGGCACTGGCTCATTCGTGGTGCATCCGCCCCTTGGCAAGTGGGTCATCGCCCTGGGCGAGATGGTCTTCGGTGCAACCCCCACGGGATGGCGCATCAGCGTCGCCATCATCGGCATCGTCTCCGTGCTGCTGACAGCGCGCATCGCACGCCGCTTGACTCGCTCGAATCTCGTCGGAGCCCTCGCAGGACTCTTCGTCGCCCTGGACGGCATCCACATCGTGATGAGTCGCACCGGACTGCTCGACATCATGCTGGGGTTCTTCGTGCTGGTGGCCTTCGGACTGCTGCTCATCGACCGAGATCGCAGCCGCGCGAGGCTGGCCCGGCTGGTCGGGCAATCCGGACTCGAGACCGCAGCGACGAAGTGGGGCCCAAGGCTCGGGATCCGTCCCTGGCGCTGGACCGCTGCCTTCGCCCTGGGACTTGCCTGCGGGGTGAAGTGGTCGGGCATCTACTTCGCGCTGGCCTTCATCGCCATGTCCTTGGCCTGGGACATCTCCGCCCGTCGGGCCGTGGGCGTTGAGCGGCCCTGGCGCGCGACCCTGCTGCGCAGTGCTCCGTCGACGATCGCGCTGAGCGCCGTGATCATCGCTGTCACCTATCTGGCGACCTGGACCGGCTGGTTCCTCAGCGACACCGGCTGGGATCGCACCTGGGCCGCCGGCACCGGCATCACTGCCGCGTTGAGCTCGCTCTGGCACTACCACTCGGAGATGTGGAACTTCCATGTCGGACTGACGACAGAGCACGCCTATGCCAGCAATCCGTGGTCGTGGCCCTTCCAGAGCCGACCCACGTCGTTCTACTGGCTGGACATCAAGGACCACAGCCAGGGCTGCACGAGTGACTACTGCGCATCCGAGGTGCTGGCCGTCGGCAATCCGATCATCTGGTGGAGCGCGATCATCGCCGTGGTCTACCAGGTCTGGCGCTGGCTCGGGCGACGCGACTGGCGCTCGGCTGCGGTACTGGTCGGCATTGCCGCGGGCTGGCTGCCGTGGATGCTCTACCTCAACCGCACGATCTTCACCTTCTACACCGTGGTCTTCGTGCCATTCCTGGCCATCGCCCTGGCAATGTCGGCTGCCGCCCTGCTCGGATCGCAGGACGCGAGCCCACGGCGACGCCGCAATGGCTCGATCGCAGTAGCGGTGCTCGTTGCCGCAGTGATCCTGGCTGCCTGGTGGATGTATCCACTCTGGTCAGGCGCAGTGCTGCCGTACGACCAGTGGCAATTGCGCATCTGGATGCCGACCTGGGTCTAGCGCACAAGCCTCGGTGGAGCTGAGGGGATTCGAACCCCTGGCCTTCTCATTGCGAACGAGACGCGCTACCAACTGCGCCACAGCCCCTAAAGCGGTAGAACAGTAGCAGGGCTTGGTCTAGCCGTTTGCGGCCCGAACCACCGGCAACTCGGCGGTCTCGGATCGATGATCAACCACCATCGGTTCTGCAGCAGCCGCCTGATGGCGTCGCATCTGCGCTGCAGCCTCGACCATCGCAGTTCCGTTCCACTCATCAGGGCGGGCCCGATCAATGGGACGAGGGATCACCGATGCACGCGGTGAATTGACGTAGGTCGGAAGCGTCGAGGGCACCGCCTCCCATGACTCCTCGTCATCCCAGGCGTTCCAGTCCTCCCAGTCATCGACAACCGGCGCTGCAACCGGCGCGATCACCCGAGCAGGTGCGGCAACTGGTCGGGGTGCCGGTCGACGGGCTGCCGCGGGAGCCGTGCGCACCCGTGATGAGGCTTGAGTGCGCTGGGATGCGGTCATCGCGGTGGCCACCACAAAGGCTGCGACCAGCACCGCGGAGATCATCGGCAGCCACTTGGGCGCCATCGAGGCAACGGCCAGAAGAAGGGTGATGGCCAGCAGAGCGGTCAATGACCCAAGGATGATGGTGCGACGCTGCGCAGCTCGCTCATGCGCCGAGGATCGAGGACTCTGATCGTTCACATGCGGATTGGCCATGGATTCCCCTGAACGCTGGCTTCCGAGCGAACGCATCGCCGTGCTGAAGCGGGTGGTTGAGCGCACT
>Ga0172380_10007590_pt1 | contig 12150 bp, 14 predicted proteins | sample Leawe162metaG_FD_119747 | JGI IMG/M metagenome (GOLD analysis project Ga0172380, IMG submission 119747) | Leachate microbial communities from a municipal landfill in Southern Ontario, Canada - Leachate well 162 metaG | ecosystem: Engineered > Solid waste > Landfill > Unclassified | place...
CCGGACGGGCGACAGGTGAGCGGGGGTTACGCTCACGGTCCGGGGAGGGCTTCGCCGCCCCCCGCCCGCCGGAGGCTTCTGCCGGCCAAGCCCTAAGAGGGCTGCCTACCGGCGGCCACCGGAAAACGGACTTCGCGGCGTGTCACGGTTTCGGCTCTTCTTTCTCACCACCCTCCGGCCGAGACCGGAGCGCGCCGCGCCCTTCCCACCCTCGTTGGAAACAGCCGGGGGCGCGAAACCGTGTCCAGTAATCCCCGTCATCCCCGGGCTTTGGGACAAGCCTGGGGATGACGGAGGAGGGGGCGGTGAAGCCGCGCTCCCGCTCCCGCCCCAAACCAAAGGAGACGCCCATGACCCAATCCCGCCAGCGCCGCGAAAAGCCCGCGCCGACGACCCCGCAAGAGGACGCCGAGCTTGAGGCCAGGTACCGGCTGCTCCATCGCAAGCTCAAACGCTTCGCGGCGCGCATGGAGGCGCGCTATCCCGGCCACTTCGATCAGACCCGGCAATCCAGCGAGGCGCCCCCTTCGCCGGCGCGCGGTGACGCGGAGCCCGGAGGGACCTGACGCGTGAATTCGGTGACAGTTTACGAATTGCAGTCGCGCTGGCGGCGGCGTCTTCACGGGCCGCAATTCGTAAACTGTCACCGAATTCCCCACCGAATTCCCGAATCCTAGTTCAGCCGCCGCCGCGCGCCTGGCAGGTGCAGCGAGAATTCGGGGATCGTCACCTCGAACGCCTCGCCGCCGGCCGTGACCATCTGGTAGGTCCCGCGCATGGCTCCCGACGGCGTCGTCAGCGGGCAGCCGGACTGGTAGCGGAAGGCCTCGCGCGGGCCGAGCACCGGCTGTTCGCCGACCACGCCGGCGCCGCGCACCTCCTCGACCCGGTTGCGGCCGTCGGTGATCACCCAGTGGCGGGAGGTCAGGGTGACGGTGTCCATGCCGTGGTTCTCGATCTCGATGGTGTAGATCCAGATCCAGCGGCCGTTCGCGGGGCTCGATTCCTCGGGGGTATAGCTGGGCGAGACCCGCACCAGGATGTCTCCCGTGCGGGCTTCGTAGACCGGACTGTCCGGGCTGCCCCGGCGGTTGATGCGACGGCTCATGGCCCTTGCTCAGGCGGCGGCGTCCAGCGCCCTTTCGACGTCGCGGGAGAGGTCCCTGACGTCCTCCAGCCCCACCGACATGCGCACGTAGCCCTCGGTCAGGCCGATCTCCAGACGATTCGCCTCTGGCATGGCCCGGTGAGTCGTCGTTGACGGGTGCGTGGCCATCGACTTGGCGTCGCCCAGGTTGTTGGAGATGTCGATGATCTCCAGCGCGTCGAGGAACCGCCAGGCGGCCTCGCGGCTGCCCAGATCGAAGGCCAGCAGGTTGGAAAAGCCGCTCATCTGCGCCCGGGCGATGGCCGCCTGGGGGTGGTCGGCGCGGCCCGGATAGAGCACGCGTTTGACGGCCTTGTGGTCGCCGACCAGGTCGGCCAGGGCGGCGGCGGTTTCGGTCTCGCGCCGCACGCGCAGGTCCAGCGTCTCCAGCCCCTTGATCAGCACCCAGGCGTTGAAGGGCGAAAGCGCCGGGCCGGTGTGGCGGATGATGTCGCGATAGGCGTCCTCCAGCAGGGCCTTGTCACCGAGGATCGCCCCGCCCAGAACCCGGCCCTGGCCGTCGATATGTTTGGTCGCCGAATAGACCACCACGTCGGCGCCCAGCGTCAGCGGCTTCTGGAAGATCGGCGTGGCGAACACGTTGTCGACCACCACCTTCGCGCCGGCGGCGTGGGCGATGGCGGCCACGGCCGCGATGTCGGTGATCTCCAGCAGCGGGTTGGCCGGGCTCTCCAGCAGCACGACCTTCGTGTTCGGCCGCATGGCCGCTTCCCAGGCCTTCAGATCGGTCGCGTCCACGAGGGTGGTCTCGACGCCGAAGCGCGGCAGCCAGGTCTGGACGATCCAGTTGCACGAGCCGAACAGCGCCCGGCCGGCCACCAGATGGTCGCCCGCGCGCAGCAGGCCGGTCAGGGCCACATGCACGGCGGCCATGCCCGAGGCCAGGGCGCGGCAGTACTGCGCGCCCTCCAGCAGGGCCAGCTTGTCCTCGAAGATCTGCGTCGTCGGGTTGGCGTAGCGCGAATAGACGTAGCCGGGATCCTCGCCGGAGAACCGCCGGTCGGCCGCGCCGGCGCTTTCGTAGGCGAAGCTCTGCGTCAGATAGAGGGCCTCGGAGATCTCGCCCTGGTTGCTGCGCGCCAGGCCGCCGCGGATCAGACGGGTGGCGGGCTCCCAGGCATTGGGGTCTTCGGCCATGGCGGCGCTCCTTCGCGGTAAGGCCGGCATCAACAGGAAACGCCCCGGCGAGGTCAAGCCGGGGAATTCGGTGACAGTTTGCGAATTGCCGCCGTCACGCCGTCGGCCGCCTGCGCGATCGCAATTCGCAAACTGTCACCGAATTCCCGTTCGCCGGAACCTCGACAGAGTCCGGGCTTTTCAGGCTATGGTTAAGCCATGAGGCTCGGAGGGGAGGGTTCCCATGATTGCGATGGTGTTCCGCGTGTTCGCCGCCATTCTCGGTGTTCTGGGGGCGATCAACATCGTCCTGCTGGTGCTGGGCGAAGCGATCGCCCGCTGGTCGCCCGTCGAGATGCGGGCCATCGGCACGCTGACGGAGGCGCTGATGCTGTTCGGAGTGGGGGCTGGAATCTATGTGCTCTCGCCCGGCGGCGCGAAGGCGCAGCACTAAAAGCGGCGGTCCCGGGCCAGCGGGCCCTTGCCTTTGTCGCCCCGGGTCGTGAGTAATGGCCCGACGATGAATGACGCTCACGCCGCCGGGATTCTTCCCTGCCAATCGATCGAGGATCTGATCGCCCAGGGGGCCATCGGATCGCTCACGCCGTTCGACTCCGACCAGGTCCAGCCGGCCAGTCTCGATCTGAGGCTGGGCGAACGCTGCTGGCGGGTGCGGGCCTCCTTCCTGCCCGGGCGGCGCAAGGTCATGGACCGGCTGCCGGACGTGGCCATGCACGAGCTGGACCTGACCAAGGGCGCGGTGCTCGAGCGCGGCTGCGTCTATATCGCCGAGGTGCAGGAGCGGCTGGCCCTGCCGCCGGGCATTTCCGCGCGCGGCAATCCCAAGAGCTCCAGCGGCCGGGTCGATGTGTTCGTGCGGCTGCTGACCGACCACGGCCCGGCGTTCGACGACGTGGCCGAGGGCTATACCGGCCCGCTGTATATCGAGATCGCGCCCCAGACCTTTTCCGTGCTGGTCCGGTCGGGCACGCGGCTGAACCAGCTGCGGCTGAAGCGCGGCACGCCGGCCAAGCTGTCGATGCGTAACGTCGGGGTCGATCTGTCGAGCGGCATGGCCGGCTTCCGCGGCCGGCGCCACGCCGGGGTCATCGACCTGGACAAGGAAGACGGCCACGACCCGCGCGACTTCTGGGAGTTGCTGGAATCGCCCAAGGGCGAGCTGCTGCTCGATCCCAACGAGTTCTACATCCTGGCCTCCAAGGACGACATCGAGATCCCGGTCGATCAGGCGGCCGAGATGACGCCGATCGATCCGGCCGTCGGCGAGTTCCGCGTCCACTACGCGGGCTTCTTCGACCCGGGCTTTGGCACGGACGAGACTCGTTCGCGCGGCTCCAAGGGGGTGCTCGAGGTGCGCAGCCACGAGACGCCGTTCCTGCTCGAGGACGGCCAGACCGTCGCCCGGCTGGTCTATGAGCCGCTGACCGCCCGCCCGACGCGGCTCTACGGCGAGGACGGCTCCCACTACCTGCGGCAGGGGCTGAAGCTGTCGAAACACTTCCGGGCCTGGAAGTAGGGGCGGACAAGCTCGCAAAACTTTTTGTATGGCATCCTTGACACTTTCCGCGCGCCTGTGAGACAAGCAACCTTGTCATCAAGACAAGGAGCCTTTTCCGTGAACAACAAGAGCCCCGCCGGCCGGCGCTACGTGAAGCGCTTCATTCCGGCGATGTTCGCCTATCTCGTGGCGGTCTTCGGGGCGTCCTTCGCCTTCCGGGATCCTGGGCTGTCGGGGCCGCTGGCCTGGGCGATCGCCGTGGCGCCGGCCCTGCCGATCGTGGCGGTGATCGCCATCATGGGCCTCTACATCAAGGAAGAGACCGACGAGTTCCAGCGCAACGTGCTCGTCGAGGCGATGATCTGGGGCTTCGGCGTCACCATGACGGTGACCACCGTCTGGGGCTTCCTGGAGATCTATGTGCATACGCCCGGGTTGCAGTCGTTCTGGGCCTTCCCGATCTTCTGCCTGGCCATGGGCCTGTCGCAGCCCTTCATCCGGGCGCGCTACAAATGAAGAACCGCCTCAAGGTCCTGCGGGCCGAGCGCGACTGGAGCCAGGCGGATCTGGCTGAGCGGCTCGAGGTCTCGCGCCAGACCATCAACGCCCTGGAAACTGGCAAGTACGACCCCAGCTTGCCGCTGGCCTTCCGCATCGCGCGCCTGTTCGGCCAGCCCATCGAAGCCATTTTTGACGACGGCCAGGCCTGAGCGCCGCACGCCCGTCACGGAGAGACTCCATGTTGAAGACCATGAAACGCATCCTCGCCCTGCTGAGCCTGATCCTGCCGTTCGGGGCCGGCGTGGCGCACGCCGAACCGACCCGCTTCACCGTCGAGGTGCGGGGGCAGGGGCCCGACGTGATCCTGATCCCCGGCCTGACCTCGTCGGCGGCGGTCTGGCGCGACACGGCCGCCCGGCTTGAGGGCCGCTACCGCGTGCATCTGGTCCAGGTGGCCGGGTTCGCCGGCGCGCCGGTCGCCGGCAACGCCGAGGGGCCGGTCGTCGCCCCGCTGGCCGACGAGGTCCTGGCCTACATCGCCGGGCAAAAGCTCGATCATCCGGCGATCATCGGCCATTCGATGGGCGGGTTCACCGCCCTGCTGATCGCCGCCCGCCATCCCGACTCGGTGGGTCGGGTGATGGTCGTCGATGCCCTGCCGTTCTTCAGCGTGCTGATCAATCCGGCGGCCACGGCGACGGCGGTCGAGCCGCAGGCCGCCGCCTTCCGCGACAGCCTGCTGGGCCAGTCCGACGCGGCCTTCACCGCCAGCCAGCCGCAGGTCGTGGCGGGTCTGGCCAAGACCGACGCCGCCCGCGCCGAGGCCCTGGCCTGGTCGCTGGCCAGCGACCGCGGCGTCATGGCCCGCGCCACCTACGACGTGATGACGACCGATCTGCGCGGCGAGCTGGCGACCATCGGGACGCCGGTGACGGTGGTCTACGCCCGCGACACGGCCATGGGCTTCTTCTACAGGGTGGTCGATCAGATCTACGCGACCAACTACGCGGCGCTGCCCGGCGTGGCGCTGAGGCGCGTCGATGGCGCCTTCCACTACCTGATGCTGGACCAGCCGGAGCCGTTCGCGGCCGAGGTCGAGCGGTTTCTGAAGTAGAGCTGGCCTCTCCCGACCGGAGGAGGAAGAAACAGACCTACTCCGCCGCCGGGCGCAGGTAGATCGACCGCCTGGGCGTGGACATAACCCGCTGCAGCATCGGCTCGAAGGCTTCCAGCGGCATCGACTCGTAACTCGGGTCGAATGCCGACTGGTCGTACAGGTGGCAGAACTGGGCCGTGTATTCGAAGTGCGGATGGCCGCGGAACTGCTCGCGCATGTCGCGGTCCAGGCCCAGGTGGTGGAAGAAGTAGTAGCCCTGGAAGACGCCATGCTGCTGGACCATCCAGTGGTTGGCCTCCGACACGAACGGCCAGACCATCGCCGCCCCGATGTCCGGGTGGTTGCGCGGGCACAGCACGTCGCCGATGTCGTGCAGCAGGGCGCAGACGACGTATTCCTCGTCGCGGCCGTCGCGAAAGGCCCGGGTGGCGGTCTGCAGGCTGTGCTCCAGCCGATCGACGACGAAGCCGCCGCAGTCGCCCTTGAGCAGCTGCAGATGGGCGATCACCCGGCCCGGCAGCTCGCGGCCGTACGCGGCGGAAGCCGTGGCGATCCTGGCCCAGTCCTGCGCCGTGCTCTCGACCATGGAGTGGAACGTCGCCCGATCTTCCGTCCCGTGCGCGCCGTCGGCCATGACCTGATCCCCCAACATCTGTTTGAACCGATGGTGCGGGAGGCGCGGACGGGCGTCAACGGCGCTTGCGGGCGGCCGGAGTTTGGCTATGGTCCGCCCCGCTCCTGAGCGCGGCCGTAGTTCAGAGGTAGAACGTCAGCTTCCCAAGCTGAATGTCGCGGGTTCGATTCCCGCCGGCCGCTCCATCAGCCCCTTTCCTCCATGTCCTGGCCCTTCCCGTCGGCGCGTTGGCGGCGCCGCCGCCCGCGAACGATTGATCTTTGCCGCGAAAGGCGGGATCGAGGAGGAATGTTGGCGCGCGCGATGATCGTTGGACTGGCGTCGGCGCTGGCCGTGCCCGCGCCGGCGCCGAAAGGGCTGGTCGGGGTCTGCCTGCGCTGGGGCGGCTCGCCCGACCATGTGCAAGACGTCGTGGTCGTGCGGCCGTCAGGCAATCCGGTGCTCGACGGGGCCCTGCCCGATTCCGTGCGACAGATGCAGTGGCGCCGGCCGGCCGGTCTCAAGGCGGCCGGCGCCTGGCTCGGCGTCTGGATGTCGATCGACGGGACGCCGGTCCCGTCCGGCCCGCCGCCCGGCTGCGACGCTGCCGACCGCCTGCTGCCCAAACCCCAGCTCGACACCAGAAGCGCGTAAGGACTCCCCATGACCCGCAAGGCAATCGTGATCACCGGTGGCTTCGGCGTGCTGGGCCAGGCCGTGGCGCGGGCGGCGCTGGCCGGCGGGGCGAAGGTGGCCCTGATCGACTTCGCGCCGGAGGGCCGGGACCTGCCCCAGGGAGCCGTCCCCTTCGGCGGCGTCGATCTGTCGGACCCGGGACAGGCCGAGGCGGCGATGAACCGCGCCGCCGAGGCGCTGGGCGGGCTCGACGTGCTGGTCAACGTGGCCGGCGGCTTCGTCTGGCAGACGCTGCGGGACGGCGACCTGGCGGCCTGGAGCCGGATGTTCACGCTCAACACCCTGACCTGCGCCGCCGCCTGCCGGGCTGCCCTGCCGCATCTGCTGGCCTCGCCGGCCGGGCGGATCGTCAGCGTCGGGGCGGGCGGGGCGGTCAAGGCCGCCGCCGGCATGGGCGCCTATGCCGCGTCCAAGGCCGGGGTGCATCGCCTGACCGAGAGCCTGGCCGAGGAACTGAAAGGCCGGGTGACGGTCAACGCCGTGCTGCCCTCGATCATCGACACCCCGGCCAATCGCGCCGACATGCCCGACGCCGATGTCGTCGCCTGGGTCACGCCCGACGAGGTGGCGCAGGCGATCCTGTGGCTGGCCTCCGACGCGGCCAGCGGCGTCACCGGCGCCCTGCTGCCCGTCTCCGGCCGGGTGTGAAATCGGCGTTTTCATGGGCGTGACCGCTGGTCGCGAACGCGCTAAGCCCGTGCTTCGATGTCCGACTCCGAACACGCCCCCCGCATCTCCGAAATCCTCGACGGCATCGCCTCGTCCCGACGCAAGACCGTGGCGGTGCAGGATGTGCTCGAGGCCTTCGGCGACCGGGCGTTCGGGGCGCTGATGGTCGTCTTCGCCGCGCCCGTCGCCCTGCCGATGCCGCCGGGCGTGTCGGCCATCCTCGGTGTGCCGCTGCTGTTCATCACCGCCCAGCTGATGGTCGGGCGGCGCACGCTGTGGCTGCCCCGGGTGCTGGCCGATCGGACCATGACCCGCGCCGACTTCGTCGCCCTGATGGGCAAGCTGTCGCCCTACCTGGCCTGGCTGGAGCGGCGGCTGCGGCCGCGCATGACCTTCCTGTACAATCCCTGGCTCGACCGGGTGACCGGCCTGCTGTGCCTGGTGCTGGCGATCATCGTCTTCCTGCCCATTCCGTTCGGCAACATGCTGCCGGCCCTGGCTATCGCCGCCTTTGGCCTGGGCGTGGCCGAGCGCGACGGCGTGCTGGGCCTTGTGGGCGGCGTGGCCGCCACGATCAGCATCGCGGTGCTGGTGCTGCTGTCCAAGGCGCTGATCGCCGGCGTCACCGCCTTCGTGGTGACCCTGCTGCGGATGTTTTGATCTGGGGCGTGCGGTGACAGGGACAGATACCCCGGGTGTCTGTCCCCTTGTTCACGCCACCTCATAGTCGGCAAACGCGGGCGACCGCATCAGGCGCATGTAGGTCGCCGTGTCATTCGACCAGTTGTTGGTGATCTTGCCCGAGGCGGTCTTGTACCAGCTGGAGCAGGATCCGGCCCAGGCGGTCTTCGTCAGGTCCTGCTGTAGTTCAGCGTTGAACCGCTTGAGCGCCTGATCCGTCACGGTCAGGGACCGGGCGCCGCGGCGCTTCAGTTCCTTCATCGCCTCGACCAGATAGCCGACCTGGGATTCGATCATCACGATGATCGAGTTGTGGCCCAGGTTGGTGTTGGGGCCGTAGAGCATGAACAGGTTGGGGAAGCCGGCGACCGTGACGCCCAGATAGGCCTCGGCCCCGTCCTTCCAGGCCGCGCTCAGACTTCTGCCGCCGGCGCCGACGATCTCGACCGGCGAGATGAAGTCGGTGGTGACGAAGCCCGTGCCGTAGACCAGCACGTCGCAGGCGTGCTCGGCGCCGTCGGCGGTCTTCACCCCGGCCGGGGTGACCTCGGCGACGGCCTCGGTGACCAGCTCGACATTGGGCCGCGTCAGGCTCTGGTAATAGTCGTCCGAGACCAGGATGCGCTTGCAGCCGATCGGGTAGTCGGGTGTCAGCTTGGTCTTCAGCGCCGGGTCGGTGACCACCGCGTCGAGGTATTTCAGGGCCAGCCCGCGGAAGTTCTCCGCCGACTTCGTGCCGGTTTTGAACGCCTGGAAGCGCAGGTCCATCATCCGCCAGATGAACCAGCGATTGAGCCGGTCGATCGCCGGGACGGCGCGGAACAACCACTTCTCGAAGGCGCTGAAGGCCCGGTCCAGGCGCGGCACGATATAGTTGGGCGTGCGCTGGAAGACGATCACCTTGCCGGCGGTCCTGGCGATCTCGGGGATGTACTGGATGGCGCTGGCGCCGGCCCCGATACAGCCGACGGTCTTGCCGGTCAGGTCGATGTCGTGCCGCCAGCCCGCCGAGTGCCAGCTGTCGCCCTTGAACGATTCGCGGCCGGGAATGCCGGCGTAGCCGGGCTTGTTCAGCTGGCCCAAGCCCGAGACCAGCACCGGCGCCGACAGCGTCTCGCCGCCCTTGACGGTGACGGTCCAGCGGCCGGCCGCCTGGTCCCACACGGCCTTCTCGACCTCGCTGTTGAAACGGAACCGCTCCATGACGCCGAACTGCTCGGCCACCCGCTCCATGTAGTCGCGGATCTCGGCCTGGGGCGAGAAGGCGCGGCTCCAGTCGGGATTGAGCGCGAACGACAGGGAATAGAGGCGCGAGGGCACGTCGCAGCAGGCGCCGGGATAGGTGTTCTCCCGCCAGGTGCCGCCGATCCGGTCGCCCTTCTCCAGCACGACGAGACGGCCGAACCCGGCCTGCTTCAGCTTGATCGCCGCGGTCAGTCCGCCAAAGCCCGCCCCGATGATGATGGCGTCCAGATCGTCAGCCATGCCGCTGTTTCCTCCGTCTTTTCACAAAGTATTGCGCAGGGTCCGGGGCGGGGAAAGCCTGACCCCGGGTCACTTTGGCTTGCCCTCGCCGCGCGCCGGGTGTTCGATCACCTCGTGGGGCCCGGGTCTCGCGCCCCCTGAACCTGAAACGACGCGGCGAGGCCGCGCGTCTCGCCGCCGAACGGTGGGAGAACGCGCATGTCTGCAAGGAAATTGGGCGCGGTTCGGGCGATCGGTCTGGTCGGCCCGAACGGCGCCGGTAAAACGACCCTGTTCGAGGCGCTGCTGCACGCGGCCGGGGCGACCGACCGCCAGGGCGTGGTCGGACAACCCGGCGCCGTCGGCGACGCCTCGCCCGAAGCCCGCCAGGCCGGCCAGTCGGTCGAGCTGAACCTGGCCGGGTTCGCGTTCATGGGCGACCGCTACGCCCTGATCGACTATCCCGGTTCGGTCGAGTTCCGCGCCGAGTGCGACCACGGCCTGGCGGCGCTCGACCTGGCGATCGTGGTCATCGATCCCGACCCCGACAAGGCCGTGCTGATCCAGCCCTGGCTCAGGGAGCTTGAGCGGCTCGGCGTGCCGCGGGCCTTCTTCGTCAACAAGATCGACCAGGCCCGGGGCCATGTCGATGAACTGCTCAAGGCGCTGCAGCCGGTCAGCGCCATCCCGCTGGTCGCGCGCCAGCTGCCGATCTGGAAGGACGAGCATGTCGCCGGCTTCATCGACCTGGCGCTCGAGCGGGCCTTCGTCTACCGCGCCGGCAAGCCGTCGGAACAGGTCGAGATTCCGGCCGATCTGATCGACGAGGAGGCCGCCGCCCGCTTCCACATGCTCGAACAGATGGCCGACTTCGACGACGGTCTGATGGAGCTTTTGCTGGAGGACGGCACGCCCAGCCAGGACACCATTTTCGCCGACCTGATCGCCGAGACCCGCGCCGCCCAGATCGCCCCGGTGTTCTTCGGCGTCGCCCTGCAGGGCAACGGCGTGCGCCGCCTGCTCAAGGCTCTGCGGCACGATGCGCCGGGGCCGGACGCGGCCGCCGAACGGCTCGGCGCAGGCGGGCCGTCGGCCTACGTCCTGAAAACGTCCCACGCGGGTCAGGCTGGAAAGATGGCCTATGCCCGTGTGCTCGGCAGCCCGCTGGCGGACGGCGCGGAACTCACCTTGCCAGACGGGAGCCGGGCCCGGGTGAGCGGACTCTTCGACGTCCAGGGCCAGGCCACGAAGAAGGTCAATGTGGTCGACGTCGGCGACGTCGTGGCGCTGGGCAAGCTCGAGGGCGCCCACGCCGGCGACCTGCTGTCGGCCGGCAAGACCACCCTGTCGGCAAGGGTGGCGCCCGCGCCGCGTCCGCCGGTGTTCGAGCTGGCCATCGCCACCCGCGACCGCAAGGACGACGTGCGGCTGTCGGGCGCGCTGCAAAAGCTGCTGGAGGAGGATCCGGGCCTGCGGCTGTCGCAGGACGCGGCCCTGCACGAGATGCGGCTGGGAGGGCAGGGGGAGACCCATCTGCGCGTCACCCTGGAGCGGCTGAAGCGGCGCTACCAGGTCGAGGTCGCGACCCACACCCCGGCCACGCCCTATCGCGAGACCATCCGCAAGGCGGTCACCCAGCGCGGGCGGCACAAGAAACAGTCGGGCGGCCATGGCCAGTTCGGCGACACCCTGCTGGAGATCCGGCCGCTGGCGCGGGGCGAGGGCTTCCAGTTCAACGACAGGATCACCGGCGGCGTGGTGCCCAAACAGTGGATCCCGGCCGTCGAGCAGGGCGTGCGCGACGCCATGGAGCGGGGTCCGCTCGGCTTCCCGGTGGTGGACGTGGCGGTGACCCTGATCGACGGCTCGTTCCACGCCGTGGACTCTTCGGAAATGGCCTTCCGCACGGCCGGTCGCATTGGCATGCAGGAGGGGATGGCCCAGGCCGGGTCGATCCTGCTGGAGCCGATCGAGAAGCTGATCATCCATGCGCCCAACGCCGCGACCGCGCGGATCACCTCGTCGATCGCCAACCGGCGGGGCCGGATGCTCGGCTTCGACGCGCGCCCCGACTGGCCCGGCTGGGACAGTATCGAGGTCTACATGCCGCACGACGAGCGGCAGGATTTCATCCTCGACCTGCGCTCGATGACCCAGGGCCTGGGCACGTTCGAGACCGCCTACGACCACATGGTCGAGCTCAACGGCCGCAAGGCCGAGGAGGTCAGCCAGAGGGCGCGGGCGGCGGCTTAGGGTGTGCGTGGTTCGAGACGCGCTCTTCGAGCGCTCCTCACCATGACGAACAGTTTTGCCAGCCATCCCCGCTCGTCATCCTGAGGAGCCCTCGAAGAGGGCGTCTCGAAGGACGCAAGGTCGATTTGCCAGTCATCACCCCTCGCGAGAGGAGGGGCGAACCCTTAGGGTTGCTCAATAGATCTGAGGTGAGGACGCCATGAAGTACCGTCAGCTGGGCCGGACCGGCCTCTACGTCTCCGAGATCTGCCTCGGCGCCATGACCTTCGCCAGCGAGAACAGCGGCATGTGGGGCGCCATCGGCGCGGTCGACCAGAAGGGCGTCGATGACATGATCGGCCGGGCCCTGGCCA
>Ga0172380_10007591_pt1 | contig 12149 bp, 8 predicted proteins | sample Leawe162metaG_FD_119747 | JGI IMG/M metagenome (GOLD analysis project Ga0172380, IMG submission 119747) | Leachate microbial communities from a municipal landfill in Southern Ontario, Canada - Leachate well 162 metaG | ecosystem: Engineered > Solid waste > Landfill > Unclassified | place...
CATGGGGGTATGGGTCCTGGGCGGATTGAATTCCCTGAGAAATGTCCGGATGCGCTGGTAGTAATGCTTGGGGGCATAGATATTCTGGAGAATGTCCTTGTAGCCTTTCCGCAGGGCTTCCAGGCTCATGGCCGGAATGATGTTCGTTGTCCCGTCCACGTTGTCGCCCGATAATTCCCCGAGCAGCCGGCCTTCCTGCTTCATGCGTTCATACAGCCGCGTGCCCGGGGGGGCCTGCAGGATTCCGACCATGGCGGTCACAATGCCGCTCTTCTGGATAAAGTCTATCTGCCGCTGGAAAATGGAGGGCAAATCGCTGTCAAAGCCGACGATGAACCCGCCCTGCACCTGGAGCCCGGCGCGCTGGATGCATTTGACATCGTCCACCAGGTTGCGGTTCTTGTTCTGGTGCTTGCCGCACTCGGCCAGGGAAGCCTCATCCGGGGTTTCAATGCCGATAAACACCTTGTTGAACCCGGCCTGGACCATCATCGCCATTAACGCCTCGTCCTGCGCCAGATTAACGGATGTTTCGGTGTTGAAGACGATGCCGCGCTTGCCCTGCCGCCAGGCGATCAGGGCCGGCAGGAGGTCGGTTTTCAGGAAGTGCTTGTTGCCGATAAAGTTGTCGTCCACAAAGAATATTTCGTTGCGCCACCCGCTGGCATACAGGCTGTCCAGCTCGGCGATGATCTGGCGCGAAGTTTTAATCCGCACCCGGCGGCCGAGCAGGGCGGTGACGTTACAGAAATCGCAGGCGAACGGACAACCGCGGGAAAACTGGATGCTCATGCAGGCGTAACGCTTTTGTTCCAACAGGTCCCAGCGGGGCACGGGCGTCTGCTGCAGGTCGGCAAACTCGGCCGAGGCATATATCCGCTGCGGCCGGCCTTGCGCCAGGTCCTGCAGAAAGGCCGGCAGGGTCAATTCGGCCTCGTTCAGGATGAAATGGTCCACGCCCGCGAACTGCGCGTGCTCGTTGGTAAACAGCGGGCCGCCGGCTACGACGCGCAAACCCGCTTCCTTACAGCGGGCCACCAGCCGGCGGGCCGACTCGCGCTGGACCACCATGGCGCTGATGAAGGCGCAGTCGGCCCAGGCCAGGTCTTTTTTCGTGAGGTCGCGCACATTGGTGTCCACAAGCCGCATGGACCATTCGGCCGGCAGCATGGCGGCAACGGTCAGCAGGCCCAGCGGAGGCAGGGCCGCGCGCTTGCGCACGAACTCCAGAGCATGCTTAAAGCTCCAGAACGTGTCCGGAAATTCAGGATATATTAAAAGTATATTCATACACAATCTTCGTTTTGCGCTGCATGTGTTCCGATTGCAATCCAGTTTATACCCCGCCGTTACCGGGAAGTCAAGTCCGGAATGAGCGGATCAGCGCGCGCCGGCCAGGGCTAATTCCTGCGCCGTCCTAACGACAAGAATGTCGGATAGTTATAGGAAACCGCAGAATATCGGATAGCGAATATCGAACTCCGAAGTTCGGAACTTCGAGATTCTGCTGTTCATTATTCATCAATCTGCGGTTCCCGGGAAAAACAACTACTTGTAGCTTCCGTGCAAATCAAGCACTTACGCTGACAGGTGAATCAGCCCTAGCCGCCGGCCGGCGCTTCCCCGGCCTGCAGGCCGTTCACCGCGGCCATGACGTCCTCCACCTTGCGCATGTTCTGCAGGGTCCGCCGCACCTCGGCGCTCTTCCTGAACCCCCGGATATAACCCACCAGGTGCGCCCGGAAATGGAGCACGGCGCTCAGTTCGGCGCTGTTCTGCGGGTGGCGCCGCGACGTCACGGCGCGCTCCTTATGGGCGATGAGCGCGCGGAGATGTTCCTCGATGACCGACCGGCGTTCTTCCATGGAAGGCGGCGGGCTGTGGCGGCCGTGCAGCAATGACCAGGTTTCCCGGAAAATCCAGGGATTACCGACCGCGGCTTTGCCGATCATCACCCCGTCCACGCCGGTTTCGGCAACCATGCGGAGCGCATCCTCCGCCGACAGCACCCCGCCGTTCCCGATCACGGGGATCGCGCATTCCGCCTTGATCCGTGCGAGCGCCGGCCAATCGGTCTGGCCGGTGTGGCGCCCGGTGACGAACCGGGCGTGAATCGCTATCGCGCTGCCGCCGCTCTCCTCTACCGCGCGGGCAATTTCCGAGATGTTCATGCGGTCGCTCGCGAGCCCCAGGCGGGTTTTCACGGTGACCGGCAAGGATACGGCCTGCCGGATGGCCCGGATGATTTGCGCAATTTTTTCCGGATGTTTGATCAGGGCCGCGCCGGCGCCCTTGGCCACGACCTTGGCCACGGGGCATCCGCAGTTCAGGTCAATCGTCTGGAAGCGCCCCGTGCGCTCGAGGAATACCGCCGCCTGGGCGAGGATGTCCGGGTTCGCTCCGTAAATATGCGCCGCGACCGGGTGTTCCCCGGGCGCGGTTTCCAGCATGTGCAGCGTCTGCTTCGAGCCGCGCACCAGCCCTTCCGCGCTGGCGACCTCCGTATAGACCATGCCGCAATGATGGCGCCGGGCCAGGCTCCGCATGACCACATCGGTATAGCCGGCCATGGGGGCCAGCATGACCGGGAAATCCACGGTCAGGTTGCCGATCTTGAGCGGCTTAAGTTTTACGTCCGAATGCATGTTTATTATCCAATGCCGGCTATGCTAATGTAATGTTTCTCTCCCGGCAGTGTGGCGAATTTGTTTCGAAAAACCGGCGGCGATCTTGGGCCGCCTACGGGTTTCCCGCGCTTGCGCATACACAACCTGCCCGCAATGCTGCGCATAGCGCTGCAGGCGGGGTATAGCGCTACGCGCGGCGCGCCCGCATCCAGCCCAAGCTTGCCTTGCTTTTTCGAACCCCTCGACAAGCTCGGGGACCCAAATTCGCCACACGGTTGCATGCCGCCCAATTGCCTTTGTTAGAAGGGAGACACCCAGGCGACGCTTAACTCGCTCATCTTCTCCGCAAAAAGCATAACTTTTACGGATGTAGACACTAACGCTGAATACCCGCAACCCCAAAAAACGAACCGCTAATGGACACAAATATACACGAAAATCAAGATGTCCTTCATTCGAAGTTCGGCGTTCGATGTTGGGCGTTGGATGTTTGCTTGGTTTATGTCGAGAATTACAGCAGTTTCTCTTTTCGAAGCCAAGCCGAGACCTCTTCTGCCGGAAGCCCCATGATGTTGGTGCGCGAACCGGTATATTCCGCCACGAGCGTTTCGCCCTGTTCGTCAATATCGTAGGCCCCGGCCCTGTCCATGGGATGCACGCTGGCAAAATAAGCCCGGATGGTCTCCTCGCTCAAGGTGCGGAAGCGGACGGCGGATTCCGCCAAAATCAGTTCCGGTTCGGCCGACGCCCCGGCCATCGCCACCGCCGTGTAAACCCGGTGGGTTGCCCCCGAAAACATGCGCAGGAAGGCCAGGGCTTCCTCCGGGGTCCGGGCCTTCGTGATGCAACGCCCTTCGAACTCGATCAGGGTATCCGCGGCCAGGGAATGGCGGCCGGGGTGCCGCGCGCGGCACCAGGCGCTCTTGCGGGCGGCATTTTCCCGCGCCGTGCGCCGGGCATCGCCCGCGTAAAAGACCTCCGCGACCTGCGGGATGACCGCCTCGAAGGCCACGCCCAGCGCGGCCAGGATTTTACGGCGGCGCGCCGAGGCCGAGGCCAGTATCAATTTCGTTTTCATAGTGTTTCCCGATCGAGGCGCACAGGATAGCCGCGAACGCGAACAAAATCAAACACCGGCTCAACCAGGGATTTCCCTGCCGGGGATTTCCCTTGCCATCCGGCAGGCAAAGTGGACAATTGCGTCCGATCAAAGCCGGCTGATTTTCAGGTTAATGGTCTTCAGCCTGAGCACAGCATAAGAATTCCAAAGTTTGCCGCAAAGAGGCACAAGCGGTACAAAAAAGATTTTTAATCTGTTTGTTTTCTTCTTGTGCTTTTTGTGCATTTTTGCGGCTAATCTCTGTTGTTGAAGTCGCCCCGCTGCGGGGCCTGATTCACTGAGTAGACATCCATGCCCGCCTCAAAACCATTTACCTTCCATATCAAGACCTACGGCTGCCAGATGAATGAGCGGGACAGCGAGATGATCGCCGCTTTGCTGCAACGTCAAGGGTTTGCCCTGGCGCCGTGTGAAAGCCAGGCCGACGCCGTCATTGTGAACACCTGCAGCGTGCGCGCCAAGGCGGAAGACAAGGCCATCGGCAAGCTGCGGATGCTGATTGCCGCCCGCCAGGAAAATCCCGGTCAGATTGTCGGGGTCGTCGGCTGCATGGCGCAACGCATGCAGGCGGAGCTGTTCCGCAAAGTCCCCGGCCTGGATTTCGCCGTGGGCACGCATGTCCTGGCGCGGGTGCCGGCGGTCCTCGCCGCCGTCCGTGCCGGGCAGCGCCGAGTCCTCGATGTGGCGGAGGCCGATGATCCGTATGACGGCCACACGCATTTGCCCAACGAGATCTCCGCCTTCGTCAATATCCTTTTCGGCTGTGACCGGCATTGCGCGTATTGCGTGGTCCCCGCAGTGCGCGGAGGGGAATGGAGCCGGCCGGCCCGGGATGTCATCGCCGAAGTGCGCGAGCTCGTCGCGCACGGCGTTAAGGAGGTCACGCTCCTGGGCCAGAGCATCATGGCCTATGGCCGCAAAACCCCGGTTTGGGAAGCGGCCGCCCGCTCGCCGCGCGGTTTCACGGAGCCGTTGCCGCGCCTCCTGGAGGCGCTGAATGATATTCCGGGGCTTGGCCGCCTGCGCTTCACCTCGGGGCATCCTTGCGGCTGTAGCGCGGAACTGGCCCGCGCCTTCGCCGAACTGCCCGCCGTGTGCGCTCACCTGCACCTGCCCCTGCAGTCCGCCGCCGACAGGATCCTGAAGCTCATGAACCGGGGCTACACGGCGGAGGACTATCGCGCGGCGGTGCGGCGTCTGCAGGCCGCGGCGCCGCACATCGTGCTGACGACGGATGTCATCGTCGGGTTTCCCACGGAAACGCCGGAGGAATTCGATCTGACCCGCGCGTTCCTGGAGGAAATAGGCTTTGATAATGTCTATATCTTCAAATATAATCCCCGCCCGGGTACTCCTGCGGCCCAGTGGCGTGACGACGTGAGCGCCAAGGAAAAGCTGAGGCGTAACCATGCGCTCCTGGAGGACCAGGGGCGGCGCAGCCAGGCGTTTCACCAGTCTTTCGCCGGCCGGACCTGCGAAGTGCTGGTGGAAGGTCCCAGCCTGCGGGACGAAACACGCTGGGCCGGTCGCACGCGCCACAACATCCTGGCGATCTTCGAGACCGAGCCGGGGCTGAAGGCCGGCGACCTGGTGGTGCTGCGCGTCGCCCGGGCGACCGCGCAGGCGCTGTACGGAACGATCGAAAGAAATGAAAAATGCAGAATGCAAAATGGCCGAATGATTACTGGCTGATATAATATTCATTTTGCATTTTTCATTCTGCATTCTGCATTTAAATAGGGGGATTCGACTATGTCAGACCTGGCCTTTATCACCCTGATCTGCGGCGCGCTGGTTTGTATCGGGAGCGCCGGCCTGCTGCTGTGGCCGCGGGGGGCGGCCGCCATGGTCGGCGCGTTTCCCCGGCATGTCTGGGCCGGTCGCATTCTGGCCGCCGTGGACATCGTCTGGTCGGCCTGGCTGCTCATGCAGATGCAGTTCGCGTGGGTGGATGCGCACCACGTGCTGGTGTATGCGGCCGTGCCGGTGGCCTATATCCTGGTTATCTTTTTTGTGGACGACCTGCTGGCCGCCCGCGCGCTGGGCGGGTTCATCCTTTTAGTGCCGCTCCCCATTCTGGAAAGCGCGTTTGTGCACCCCGCCGCAAGCCGCCTGGTAATGACGAGCTTCGCTTACCTGCTCGTGGTCTTCGGCATCGTGCTGGTCTGGAGCCCGTTCAAATTGCGCCAATGGACCGAGCGCTGGATTAACCGGGCGCCGATTGCCCGTGCCGCGGGCCTTGCCGGCCTGGTTATGGGCGCGCTCATGCTGTTGCTGGGCGCGCGCGTGTATTGAGCATGATATTGGCGAATCATGATTCTCCGCGTATTTTGATCCTGCGCGGCGGCGCGCTGGGCGATTTTGTCCTGACCCTGCCGGCCATCCGGGCTTTGCGCCGGCACTGGCCTCTGGCCGCCATCGAGCTGCTCGCTCATCCCGGCTTTGCCGGGCTGGCCGTGGAGGCCGGCCTGGTGAACCGCGCCCGTTCACTGGATGCCGCCGGCCTGGCCCAATGGTTTGTGCCGCGCCGCATTTGGCCGGAGCGCGAGCGCTCGGAAATCGCTTCCTTCGACCTCATCCTGTCCTATCTCGGCGACGTCGCCGGCGTCGTGCAGGCCAACCTCCGGACGGCCGGTGCGCCATTGGTGAAGGCCTGCTCGCCCATTGTCGCCGCGGGCCATGCAGTGGATCATTTCCTGCGCCCGGTAATGGACCTGGGCATCGCCGCGCCCTCCGGCGCCGGACCCCTGCTTGTCTGGCCGGAAGCGCTGCGTCAACAAGGGCGGCAGGCCTTAAAGGAAATGGGCCTGGCCGGCAATGTCATCAGCCTGCACCCGGGCAGCGGCAGCATTCGGAAAAACTGGCCGGCCGAAAAATTCCTGCTGTTGGCGGATCGCGTGCGGCATTGCCTGGGCGCCCGGCCTTTGTTCGTTTTGGGCGAAGCGGATACGGCCGCGGCGCAGACGCTGTTGACGTTGAAACCGGCCGTGCCGGTGTTTATCAACCGCACCTTAAAGGAGGTGGCTTCGGTGCTTGCTGCCAGCCGGGGCTATGTCGGCAACGATTCCGGGATTACCCACCTGGCCGCGGCGCTGGGGATTCCCGTCGTGGCGCTCTTTGGCCCCACGGATGCGGAGCGGTGGGGTCCGCGCGGCGCGCAGGTCGGCATCCTCCGCGGCCGCGAGCCGACCAGCGAAGCCCTGGCCGCCATTGAGCCGGATGCCGTATTGCAGGTGCTGGCGAACCTCATCGAGGATTGCTGATTGATCCGACCGGGTCGATAGATTTCCGTCGTTCCGCCTGCGCTCTTCGGTGGCAAGCCGTCTTCGCTGGGCTGTCGTCAGTCGGGCCGGTGTCTGTCGTCAGGGCTTCATTCTACTCCGTGCCGCCGAAGATGCGGATAATGTCGGCACAGTCCGGTTGTTCCGCGACCAGCGCCCAATGTAAAGGGGTGTTTCCCTTGAGGTCCCGGGCATTGACTTCGGCGCCAGCCTGTAAAAGCATGCGGACGACGGCGCTGCGGCCTTTGGCGGCGGCCATGTGGAGCGGCGTCACGCGATTCTGGCCGCCCGTACGCGCATTGATATCGGCCCCGTGATCCAGCAATACCTGGATCACGTCGGCAAAGCCCGCCTCGGCCGCCAGATGCAGGGGCATGAACTGGATGACGCCGTATTTGGCGCCCATGGCATCAAGCTTGGCGCCATGGGCCAGCAGGATGACGGCCATGTCCTTGCCATTAAATGCGGCGGCTTGATGCAAGGGCGTCATGCCGTAGCGATCGCCGGCATTCACATCGGCGCCGTGGGCCAGCAGGTATTCCGCCATATTGGTCTGATTACCCATGACCGCCCAATGCAAGGGCGTCATGCTGTTCGGCGCGTCCCGCTGGTTGACTTGTTCCGGGTGCCGCTCCACTGCTTCCGCCAGGCGGGGCATGGATTGCGCCCTGATTGCCTGCATAATGGCCCGAGGCCGGGAACAGGTGTTAACATAGGTGAAGAGCGCAACTGTTCCCGCAGCGATGGCGATCAAAATCGGAATCTGGCGGAATGTTATATTCATGATTGACAGGCACTGGCGTCCCGCCGGGACGCCGAGGCTGCAGGTTATTAGACTGTAGGCTGTAGGATAAAAGCACCCAAAAGACCTTCATGAAAACCGGAACTGTGTTTCCCGATCCGGCGCTTGAAATTCTCGTTTTTCCTATAGTCTACAGCCTTCAGCCTACAGCCTGACCTATGGGATGCCCATGATTTACCGGCAATCCGGCAAGTAGCGTAAACCCGCACGGGATCGCTGTCAAGCGCCCCTGTGAAATCGCCTCTGTTTTTTCTCGCCAAGCCGGCGCGCGCGTGCTATCCATCATGCAAAGGCCATAGAGCCCCGGAATGACGCGCGCATGCATCTTCCGGCCGATGAGGATAAATCTAAAAAAATGAAAACCGCTTCTACTTTTGCGATTCGAACCGCCGGATTTGAAGATGTCGGCGCCATTTACGCGTTAATCAAGGAACATCCCCGCGAGGTGATGCCGCGCGCCGTCAGCGATATCGTGCAGAATATCGACCGGTTTCTGGTATGCGAGGTCCGGGGCCGGATCGTCGGGACCGCCGCCTGGCAAATTCTGCCGGAAATAGGGAAGGCGCTCCACCCGTCCATCGAGATCAAATCCGTCTCGATCAGCAGCCATTGCCAGCACAAGGGCATCGGCTCGGCCCTGGTAAAGGCCGTGATCCAGCGGATCAAGCGGTTTCATCCCGCGCAGATCGTGGTGCTGACGTTCACCCCTGAATTCTTCCGCCGGTTCGGCTTCAACGAGGTGGCCAAGGAAACGCTGATGCACAAGCTCTACATGGGCTGCATCAATTGCACAAAATACGATTCGCCCTTTACTTGCCCGGAAGTGGCCATGACCCTGGCGGTCAAGCCGCGGGAAATGCGCTAAGGCGTTAATGCGCAGGGCGGCCGCCGCATTGATGGCGCCCATGGACGAAGGCGCCGCTCATCGAATCAAATTACTTTGCGGGCGGTGTAGCGGAAGGCGGTGTATAGCCGCCCAGAGTCTGCAGGCGCTCCGCCGCGGGCTTGGCCACCGGATAGTTTTTGTAATCCGTCGTCGTCTTGTAATACATTTCCTTGGCCTGGGCCGTGTCACCGTTCAATTCGCAGGCCTGGCCCAGCAGGAAGTAGGCTTCCGCGCAGTAATCGGGAAAGGCCTCATACAGCACGATGATCTTGGTCAGATTTTCGGAACAGACCCGGATCAGGTCTTTCCAGTTGGCCGGCTTATCCGCGACTTGAACCTGGGCGAGCTGACAGCGGGACACCCCCAGCATGGCGCCGATGCGGGCCTCGCCTTTTTCCTGCCGCCAGACGGCCTCGAACATTTTTTCGGCCTGGGCATAATCCTTGTTCTTTTCGAAAATCTGGGCCAGTTTGACCTTGCCCTGCTTTCCGGGCTCATACCAGTCGTAATCCTGGAGGACTTTTTCAAAAGCCGGTTTGGCGGCGGCAAAATCATTCTGGCGAAATTTGATATCGGCCAGGCCGTACCAGGCCGGCGCCAGCGCCCGCGGATTGTCGGGAAAATCGGCAATGATTTTGTTGTAAATCGTTTCGGCCTCAGCCGGAACGTTGGCCTCCTTGAGCGTCTCGGCATAGCTGGCCAGCAGCGAAGGCGAGAGCCGCACATCGGGCTGAAGGGCAAAGGCGTCTTTGAAGGCCTTCAGGGCTTTAGCGGTCTGCCGGTTCAGTATGTAAAAATTGCCGCTGCCGAATGAAAGCTGCGCCGCCAGGGTGGCCTTGTCTTTGTGGCGCGCGATGGCCTCGACGAAGAAACGACTCCCCTGTTCCTCGGTGATCTGCTTATAATTAACGAGATCGAAGATCGCGTTGGCCATCCCGGGAATCGCCTCCTGCGCCTGGATGGAATCCGGGTAATTGACCAGCAGGTCTTCAAACGCATAAGCGGCATTATATAACGTGGTGCGGAACAGCACGCGTTTTTCTTCCGATAATACCATGGGTTGCCCCATCTTGGCGGCCGCATCCTTATATGACAGGGCAATGCCCAGCAGGCATTCCGGCGCCTGGCTGTAGGCCGGGTCGGATTCCACGCAACGCGTAAAATAATCAACCGCATCTTCGTACCGGCCATCCTGCCGGGCGATAAAGCCGAGCCAGAAAAAGCCGTCCGTCACCTGCGCGCTCTGCGGGCAAACCTGGACCAGCGTTTCCAGGGCTTCAGCCATGCTGGCCCAATCCTTTTTTTCGTAATAGATCACGGCTATATGATAAAGGGCCACCGGTGTGATCCGGTTATCAGGATACTGCCGGGCAATGCCTTCCAGCATGGTCTTGGCCTTGTCCATCTGCCCTGCCTCGTTCAGGGCAATGCCAAGCTGATACATGGCCTCCGGCCGCAGCTTGCTGTCCTTGAAGCGCTCCAGGAAGGTTTCGAGATGCGTGATGGCCTCCTGCGGTTTCTTCGCCTTCACGAGCATGGCGCCCTTCTGGTAAAACACCTCGTCCACCACGTCGAAGGTCTCCGTTTTTTTGGGGAACTGCTTGATCACCTGGTCAATGGTTTTCAGCGCCTCGTCCAGCTGGTCAAGCGCCATCAGGCACATGGCCTTGTAATAAAGCGCGGTGGGCACCGCATAGCCTTTCGGAAACTTGGCCAGGTAGGCTTCGATCGTCTGGCTGGCTTCCTTATACTGGTTGAGCACATATTCCGCCGTAAATTTGAGGTTCAGCGCATCTTCGAGCGCGCTGCCCTGGGGGTATTCATCCACGCTCTTCTTGAACTGCTCAAGGGCCGCGGCCACGCCGGCCTCCGTGCCCTGCCGCATGTACAATTGACCGATCGCCAGGCTGACGGTGTCGGCCATGGGCGCATCAGCGCCGAAGGTCTGCTGGAATCCTTCCATTTCGCGCTCCGCGCCGTCGGGGTCTTCGTCCTTGAGGTAAGTGTTGATCAGCAGGTAATTGGCCTGTTGCTTGCGCTCATCCGCGGCAAACTTGATCAGGTGGCGGCAGATCACGCGGCACACGTCGTACGCTCCCCTTTCAAAATAGGCCTGGGCAATGCGCAAATAGCCGGCAATCACCAACTCGGGGCCTTCGTTGACCGCGGCCCCCTGCGCTTTGAGCCGGTCCAGCTCGCCCTTGATAAAGCTCGTATCTTCCTGCCGGCCGGTCTGAACGCCCAGTTGCGTCTGGGCCTTGTCCATCTGGCGCTGCAGGATGGCGAGGACCTCGCTTTTGGGGCGCACTTCGCGGAAAGAGAGGATGGCCTCGTTATACAATCCCGCGCTAAACCAGGTTTCCGCGAGCGCGAATATGCTTTCATTGGCCGTGACGGGGTTGCCTTCCTTTTTGGCCAGCTGGCTGAAAATCTCGCGGGCCTTATCCATGAACGGCTTGGCTTCGTCCTTTTTACCGGCCTTGATTTGATCAAGACCCTGCTGGCTATAGACGCTGGCCAGCAGATAATAAGCATCCTGCGCCGCGGAACTGTTCGGATACGCACGCATCAGGTTCTTCAGATCGGCCTCGGCCTCGGTGTACTGGCCGTTCAAAAAATAAGCGTACCCGCGGCCGTAGAGCGACTGGGGAACATTCGGGCTCTTGGCGTTCTGGGTCTGGAACTCGGTATGGAGTTCCAGCGCTTTCTTTAGATTTTTTTTGCGGTCGGCGTTTTTTTCATCCTGCGTGGCGGCAAGCCGGGCGTAACAGTCGGCCAGCAGAAACAAGGCCTGGGACTTGATCGCCGGCACGTTAATCATGCGGACGCTGGAAAGATCGGTGAAAATCGGGATGGCTTTTTCGAAAGCGCCGGTCAGGTAATAAGCCCACGCCAGGTCGAATCTGATGGCGATGATGTTTTCGTAGGTGGGATTTTGCGCGACTTTTTCATAGACCTTGATGGCCTCGGCATATTTGCCGGAACGCATGTGCTCCTCGCCAACGGTGGCCAGCTCGTCCAGCGGCTCCAGGGCCGGGGCAGCTCCCGCCAGCCACAGACAAACCATACCGACCAGACCCATCCGCAGAGTGCGTGCGCTCATATTCATCCTCCGTTCCATCGCTTTCCGCCACAGCGCCGCCCGGAGCGCTGATTTTGCAAAGGCGCAAAAACATTTTGAGAACTGTATACAGAATTGCATGTTTATTAAAAAATGGCCAGATTTTTTTATTATTTTATTTGACACACTAGCGTGAATGCCGGTATCTTGAATCATGGCTGCATCTGGCACAGCTGACAGGGCCTGGAGGCTGCCGTCCGCGTAACGCATACGGCACGCCTGCCCGGATGCAGGGATTAAGTATGCGGAATCCCGGCTGCGATGTGGCCGATGCATGGGTTTGCCGTTCCGGATTCGTATATTATATATTCC
>Ga0172380_10007592_pt1 | contig 12145 bp, 10 predicted proteins | sample Leawe162metaG_FD_119747 | JGI IMG/M metagenome (GOLD analysis project Ga0172380, IMG submission 119747) | Leachate microbial communities from a municipal landfill in Southern Ontario, Canada - Leachate well 162 metaG | ecosystem: Engineered > Solid waste > Landfill > Unclassified | place...
CGCCGCCGACTGCTGGAGGCCCTGTTTGCTCCCTTTGCCGACGATCCCGCTCTGGTGATGGAGCGGCTCATCCACAGTCAACAAAATGCCGCCCTGGACGGTGAGATGCAGCTGAGCACATTCCCGGGTGTCACCTTATTGACTCCAGCCGCCTCCCTGCGGCTCGCACACGTCGGAGGAGGTACAGTCGCCGAGTTTGTGGCCGATAGCCTGAATGAGCTGCTGTTGCAGCCGTGGGATATGCAGACCTGTGTCTGGGTCGGTGCACACAAGGCGCAGCTTGAGGATGCCTTGCCGAATGCGCCCACCTGCCGCATAGACAGGGTGGTGGCGCCGGGACAGGCGCTGGCATTCGAGTGGCACTGGGATGGGTTAGATCTATTGCTATGCTGTAGTCGTTACATTAGGAGTTAATTAGTTATAGCAATATGGAGTATTCGATATGTTATTTTTTAAGAAAAAAAACAAGGAAAATATACTAATATTCGGGACTGGGTCTGGGGGTATTAACTTCTATAATCAGTTCAGAGGTGAATATATCGTGTCTGGCTTTTTGGATAATAATAAAAGTAAGCATGGAGCTAGACTCTTTGGTCATAAAATATATAGTCCTGAGGTGATCTCATCTTTAGTTTTTCATAAAATATATATTGCCAGCGATTATTATGTTGATATTCATGAGCAGCTGACAAAAAAGCTGAAAATTCCTGAAGAGAGAATAGAGATTTTTCATTCTATTAGTTTTGAAAAGACTTCTCTAAGACGAAGATTAGAAAACTGGTTTGACCTATATGTATGTTCAGTTATCTGCAAGAAGCAAAGTCGACTATCTAGAATAATCTTTGAATTTTTTTATGTAAAGAGACATAGTGGTGGAGAAAGTGAGCTAAAGTTAGTCAATTTTGATTGGTTGGACACTAGGATTGAAAATCAGATACATGTATTTCGGGGTGAGATCGAAGGCGTTGCTGTAGGTCCATCATATATTAATAAAGCACAAGTTATTGAAAAAGTTATCATTCCTAAAGTTGCTCTTTATAGATTCACGGGTGGGTATATATCCTCCGTGTCACGTTCGGTATTGCTACCAGATAATAATCTTGTTATTGAGCGTGTTAAAACGGCAGAAGTTGATAATGCGGATTATAGTAGCTCGAGACTAATATATCATGGTAAGAAGTTGGCTATTATAAGAACGGAAAAATCAATACACCTCGACAAAGGTATTTTAATCAATGGAGGTAGTGAGACAAATTATTATCATTGGATGTTAGAAATCCTGAGCCAACTGCAATTTGTCGACGAGCTTCCGCAGGAATATGATGATTACCCCATTATTATTTCTTCCTCTAGCCAGAGAATTTCTGCGGTTAAATCCTTTATAGATAAGGCGGAAATTTGCCGGAGCTTTATCTATATAGATAGCCTTTCATATTATCAGGTGGGAGACTTATTGATGATTACCCCCCCCAACAACCTTGTTCCAAATCTTAAAAACATTTCATGGAGTAATGTCAGAAATTCATATGTAAGAAGCGAGTCTCTACATTATTTACGAAAGATAGCATCAAAAAGTATTCAGTGTGTGGGGAAGGGTGGTATATATAAAAGAGTTTTCTTAGCAAGGAAAAATTTCATAAGAAAATATAATCAAGATGCTCTCTTTACTGCATTATCTAAATTCGGTTTCCAATCCATTTACATGGAGGATTTTAGTTTTGATGATCAAGTAGCTATTATTTCAAAAGCGGAAATAATAATTGGACCAACCGGTGCAGCATGGACAAATATATTATTTGCTTCATCAGGGACGAAAGCATTATGCTGGATGGCGGATGAAGCTGGTGATTTATCTTGTTTTTCTAATATAGCTAGCGCACTAGACATTGATCTCACTTATATTAACTATAGTGCGGGCTCGACAGATACGAGAAAGATATATTATGCATCATATAGTATAGATATAGAAATGGTGGTAGGTTGGGCTATTGATGCGATTAATATGTCAAAAAGTAAATTTTAAAAATGATGATATTTTTTCTCTGGATATGAACATGCATCGTTTTTGGTGGGCCTAATTTAGGTCTAAATTTATATACACTGAGAGAATGCATAAATGAAGTCAGAAAATAAATTTAAGCCAATTGCTTTTCTTATTCATGCAGCAGAGATGTGCAATCACTATAAATCTGTATGGCGGCTATTAGGGCGGGATGAGTTTGATACTGTTTTACATGGGACTGTGAGTGAAATAGCTGAAAGCAGAGCTTTGATTGAGAGTATGGGGTATACATGTTACGAAAGTAAAACAATATTAAATCATGGCTATAAGTACGACATCGTTGTCTCTAACCATAGCATGTTTGATTATGGTGACAAACCACTAATACACGCAATAGGTAATAGGCAAGTTAGATTCATGTATGCTTTAGGAAAGGAAAAACATAATTTTTCTGATTGGAACAAACATTATGATTTAGTACTTTGCTTTGGGCCATGGCAAGCCGATAGAATGAATGATTTTTGCTCAGTTGCAACGTTTCAAATGGGTTATCCACGTTACGATGATTATTTTTGTGAGCTTGATTGTCAGAATATATACCCAGTAGAGTTGGGGCTAGATCCAGATAAAAAGACGATTTTGTGGTTACCGACTTGGCTTGAATTGTCATCATTAGCATTATATTCAGATGTAATGTCGGCGCTTTGTGAAAAATATAATGTTATTGTGAAAACTCACCCATTGTCGGCTACAAGTGAACCTGATGTGCTGGAGAGACTTAAACAATACCATTTCACTACTGTGATTACAGATGTTTATGATAATATAAAGTTATTTAGGTGTGCTGATTTTGTAGTTTGTGACTATGGCGGCACACCTTTTGGAGCAATTTATCTAGATAAAAATTTGTTATTGTTGGATATTCAGGATGCCGAGAAAAATGAATTGACTGGTGAAGGGTCACCTGATGTTAAGTTAAGAAATGACATTGTTCACCTTGATTATTCATCGCGCTTTAGATTGCCAGAAATACTGTTAGATGAAACGATTTGGAATAATCAAAAAAAGGTTCGTCGACAGTTACGTCAAAAATATTTTACCGCCAGCTATGGTTTCTCTGCTGAGATGGCTATAGTTGCTTTGAAAAATATTGAGCATCTTATAAAACAGAGGTAGACATGGTTATTTGGTTGGTGGGCATGTCCGGTGCAGGAAAAAGTACAATAGGAAGATGTCTCTATGCAAATTTGAAGAAAGACAAACCAGGAACAGTTTTTGTTGATGGTGATGAAATCCGTTCATTGTTCAATCATGATCAAGTAGATGGTGCATACACTCTTGCAGGACGGAAAATCAATGCACAACGTATTCAATCTATTTGTCGCTGGCTGGATGCACAGGGTCTAGATGTGGTATGTTGTATTCTTTCCATATTCCAAGACATCAGTGATGAAAATAGGAAGATATTTTCGGAGTATCGTGAGGTTTTCATTGATGTTCCTCTATCTGTATTGATGGAACGTGACAATAAAGGTATTTATCAGGCGGCGCTCAGTGGTCACCAATGTAATGTTGTTGGAGTAGATATCGAATATTTGCCACCAGCAGATCCTGATTTGGTTATTTTAAACAGTTTCGAAGAAGTACTTTTACCTGAGTATGTAAATAGTATCATAAATCTCTGTGAGAGGGGTATTAAATGATATACTCTTATTCTGAAGGTGATTTAATAAAAACTCCACAAGGGTATCACTATACTCCTTTCATGGGAGAGGAATTCATATCTTCGTGGCGTATCTCCAGAGAGTTAGCTATTGAAAAATTACCTTTTCCTAAACTACCACAATTGGAAGATGTCGGTGTTGTCAATGCCGGAAATACATTGTCTTTATTAATGGCCATGTGCAGAGCTTTACGTAATACTATTGCACATGAATCAGATCAGAAAGTGCTAGATTATTGGTTGCTCAGATTATTGAAGAAGTTCGAAGTAAGTAAACATCTATATACTGGGTATCAGACTCAAGAGCCACATCCTCCGTTACCAGAAAGTAACTATTTTTCTATTGATCCTTACCTTTGGTTGGCAGAAAATTTACTTCGTGCTTGGCAGCGCGATTCCGCTACTTATTTACTGAGTGGTGCTCTTAAACTTAATGATACTTTGGTCTCACAGATTTCATATTTCGATAGTGTCCAAGGCTCACATCTAGCTTGGATATTGAAAGTTGAACAACAGTCTCTGGCTAAATTGTACGAGGAAATAAGCTTGTGAGTAAGCAACGTTTGGTCCTGCTTTGTGGCCACACGGTACGCTCTTCGGTGTATGTGCAGACATTAGCGCAGGTCGGTATTGTACCTGATGCCATCTTGGTATATGGCAAGAGAAAGAGTGGTATCCAATCAACACGTAAGTTGCAAAATGTGACTGTACCTGGGCTTGTCAGCGTTGACCCATGTCTAGACTTGGTGAGTTGCCTCGAGGAGCTGGGTTGGACTTATCAAGAATGTCTAAGCGAGTCTCTCTCTGACAGTGACTTACTTGCCTCACTTGCAGCTCAAACTCCTGACTTAGTAGTTTATTCGGGGTATGGTGGCCAGCTGGTGCCTAAACAATTATTACAATGTGTTCCATTTTTACATATACATTCCGGCTGGATTCCCGATTATCGGGGGAGTACGACCTTGTATTATCAGGTTATTGAACAGGGCGTCTGTGCAGCCAGTGCTCTGCTGCTGGATGAATTTATCGATACGGGGCCAATTCTGGCGCGCAAACAGTATCCGCTGCCTCCCCCTGGCGTTGATGTGGATTACCTCTATGACAACATGATTCGTGCCGATCTGCTGGTGATTGTTCTGACTCAGTGGCAGGCTGGATTGCCGTGGTCCCTGATATCACACCAAACGGACTCGCCTCCCTATTTCATCATCCATCCCCTGCTCAAGCACATGGCCCTGTTGGCCATTGATAAGAAGGATCAGTCCTCATGAATTCGCCTGCTCCGGATTTTATCTTTGGTACTAAGTCCGAAACGCTGGCTCAGTTGAAGCCTCTAGTTACCTGCTCACAAATTTTGCCACTGTATTATTTCACCGCCTCTCAGTGGCACAAGCAGAAAACAGCCATTCTGGCGGCCATTGTTGGCATGGAGCATGGCGGCAGTGTGATCATTCGTAGTAGCGCACAGAATGAAGATAGCCAGAGAGACTCCATGGCGGGGGCATTTACCAGTTGCCTGAATGTGTCGGTAGGTGATCAATTGGCTCTGGAGCTAGCGATTGACCGTGTCATCACTTCGTTCGGGCAACATCAGCATGAGGATAACCAGATACTGGTGCAACCCATGCTGAAAGATATCCAGATGAGTGGCGTCGTGATGACTCATGATCTGGAGCATGGTGCACCCTATTATGTCTTCAATTATGACGATGAGAGCGGGTTGACTGATACCATTACCGGAGGGATCGGGATCCAGAAAACGGTGCTGATTTATCGGGATACCAATAGTAACCTTATCCGCTCGCGTCGGATACGGGCTGTGCTGGCCGCCTGTCGTGAGCTGGAGTTTCTGTGCGGATCGGTTCCGTTGGACATTGAGTTTGCAGTAGGCCATGTCGAGCAGGTCTATATCTTTCAGGTTCGACGCATTACCCTTTGCAATACTTGGCACCCGGTCACTGAACGGCGAGTCGCTCGACAACTGACGCATATACGCAACTATCTCGAACAGCGCCTAGCCCCACAATGCGATCTATCAGGTGACCATACGATACTTGGTGTCATGCCAGACTGGAATCCTGCGGAAATCATCGGGACCACACCACGACCATTGGCTTCTTCTCTTTATCGTCTATTGGTAACTGATTCGGCATGGCGTGAGGCCAGAGCCAAGATGGGGTATCACCATCCTTGCCATCAAACGCTGATGGTGATGCTGGGGCATCATCCCTACATTGATGTGCGCAGTAGTTTCAATTCCTTCCTGCCAGCTGGGCTTGATAAGGGGACCTGTGACCGCTTGGTGAATGCTTGGTTGGAGCGCTTGTGTGAACACCCTGAATGGCATGACAAAGTAGAGTTTGAGGTGGTGCCAACCTGTCTGGATTTTAACTTCGAAGCTGTTTTCGAGGCTCGCTATCCCGGTTGTCTGACTCCAGATGCTTTTAATGTCTATCGACAGGCTCTTGATGCATTGACGTGTCGGGCGATAGTCAGTGATGGTGAAGGGTCGATAGTCTCCGCGATGACGAACATCCATGCTCGCGCGAACATCCAACAGCAGCGAGGGGCCGTTGATGGGCTGAAGGCCGATTTATCATCCGTCAGACGCCTGTTACTCGAGTGTCGAGAGAGCGGGACGGTGAATTTTGCAATCCTGGCTCGACATGCCTTTATTGCTGAGGCATTGTTGCGCTCGGCATGTTGCCGAGGAGCTCTTTCCTCTGAACGATTACAGCTCTGGAAGCAATCCTTTCACACTGTGACGACTGAACTCACCACAGACTACGCCGCTGTCTGCAGTGGTACGCTCCCCGTGGGTGATTTCCTGGCCCGATTTGGTCACTTACGCCCGGGTACATATGACATTACATCACTGCGATATGATGAGCGTCATGATCTGTTTGCGCCAGTATCTGCTTTTATCGAGCAGGACTATGAGACTCGGCGTTTTGAATTACGTGCAGAAGAGGAACAGGCGCTGCAGCGATTGCTGGATGAACGGGGCTGGCCCGTTACTGCAACCGCTTTACTGGCCTATGCCAGCCAGGCGGTCCAGGCCCGGGAGTATGCCAAGCTGATCTTTACCCGTGACTTGTCGGATGCACTGGCATTGCTGGTTCGTTGGGGTGGGGAGGTTGGCTTGTCACGAGAGGATCTCTCCTACCTAGATGTATTTCCATTGCTGGATACTTTGGTTTCCCCTTTGCTCGATGATATCGATCGTGTCTTGTTGAATCAGGCTAATAAGGCACGACATGAGCATCAGCAAGCCATGTCGTTGAAACTCGGGCATCTGATTGCGGGATCAGATGATGTGTTTGTTGTGCCATTACACCGTAGCATGCCAAATTTTATTACACACAAGCGTGTAGAAGCGGAAGGGGTATTGCTGAAACAAAATACGCCAGTTACAACTGCGTTGCAGGGGCGAATTGTTTGCATCGAGAATGCGGACCCTGGTTATGACTGGGTATTTACACGAGGCATTGCCGGCCTAGTAACACAATACGGAGGCGCCAATTCCCACATGGCTATTCGCTGTGCTGAATTCGGTATCCCGGCGGCCATCGGGTGTGGCGAGCAGTTATTCAGCCGCCTGTTGCGTTGCCGGGGTATCGTCCTGAACTGTCAGGACAAGACAATTAATTTGGTCTGAGACACATGAAACGAATAGGTATCACGTTACGGACATGCCAGGCTCTAGGCTACCAGGAAGCCCGTGATGGTCTGGCTCGGGATTGGTATCGCTTCCTGCAACAAATGGACTGGGGATGGGACTGGGTGTTGTTACCTAATCTCGGTGCTCAGAGTGTGGCCTACGCACAGGCACAGCACATTGAGGGACTCATTTTAAGCGGTGGAGAGGATGTTGGTTCGGACCCTTTGCGGGACGAGAGTGAGCTTGCCCTGTTGCAACATGCAATAATGCAGCGCTTGCCTGTGCTGGGGGTTTGCCGGGGAATGCAGTTGATACAGCGGTCTTCTGGGGGGGAGCTGGTTGTTGCTGGTGGAGAACATCATATGGCAACCCGGCACACAGTTTCTTTATGCCACGATTTATCATGGCATGGTGTGAATGAAGAGTCACACCGGGAGGTCAATTCCTATCACGCCAACCGGATTTCTTTGCCCCTACCAACCGGCTTACGGGCTCTGGCGATCGATGCGGAGGGATATTGTGAGGCTTTTCTCCATCAGAGTATGAAACTGGCAGGGGTCATGTGGCATCCGGAGCGTGAAGTGTTGGGCCATGAATTTGATCGGCAGCTGTGCCGGTGGCTTTTTCAGTGAGGTGATATGCAAGCCATTATTCTAGCGGCCGGACGGGGTTCCCGGCTTGGATCCATGACCGAGAATCAACCTAAGCCGTTAGCTAAGCTGGCAGGCAAACCGTTGATCGAGTGGCAGTTGGCATCTCTGGCAGCAGCAGGCATTGACGATGTTCATGTGGTCTGTGGATACTGCCGTGATGCACTTCAGGGTTATGGGTGTAGTCGTATTGTGAATCCCCACTGGGCTAGTTCCAATATGGTTCGTAGTTTGATGTGCGCTGATGCCGTGTTGTCAGAGGCTCCGGCTCTCGTTTGTTACGGTGATATTGTATATCGACCGCTGATCATCCAGACCTTGATGGCCTCCGATGCACCCTTAGCCATCAGCTATGACAAGGAATGGTGGTCGCTTTGGTCGGCCCGTTTTGAGGAGCCATTACTTGATGCAGAGAGCTTTCGGCAGCAACAGGGGCAATTAATTACTATTGGCGAACGAGTTCAGTATCGAGAGGAGATCGAAGGGCAGTACATGGGCTTGTTGAAGTTTACCCCCGAGGGTTGGCGCCGAGTATTCTCGCTGTTATCCAATCTTACCGCCGAGCAAGTTGATAAATTGGACATGACAAGCCTGCTACGCTTGTTGTTGTCTCAGGGCATTCCTATCGCGACGGTTGCCATCTCGGGAGGTTGGGTCGAAGTGGACAATCCGTCAGACATCGTTTTGTATGAACAACGGATTGGCGAGCCTGGCTGGAGTCATGACTGGCGTACTGATGATCAACCAGTCTAGTAATAAACCTGCTTGGCTCGTTCGAGATCGAAGGTTCTGTGTGCGGTTGGCTGATGAGCTGACCGCCGTTTCAAAATGACAAATAGCTTGTCAATATCGATCAATGGAACAAATCTGCGTGTCATATAAAAATCTATAACTTCAAAATATTGCTCAACTACATCAAATTTAGCATTCATATCGCCATCGTCACCGACACTACCCGTTCCTGGCCCGAATACATTATGACTTTCGAAGAAAAGGTAACCACCAACATCGAGTAAACTAAAGCATTTAGCTATATATTCCAAAAAATTTATTGATAGATTTCCATCGATCGTACAGTGATTGGCAAGAGAAAAAATGGCTTGGTAGACTTTATTCGTTTCATATTCACAAAAGTCTAATTGGTGAAAGCAAATGTTATTCACCTCCAATTCTTTGCGTGTTCTTTCTGCGATCAAATTTAAATAAGGATTAAACTCTATAGCATCGACAAATTTTGTTCGTTTGGCTATTTCCATGCTAAAGAATCCGTTGTTAGAACCTATATCCAGTATCTCATCATTTAGTGATAGATAGGTATCAATTCGATAACGCCGGAGCCGTTCCTCGGTTGGTTTTGCTCCAGCAATACCTATTTTCTCCAGCCCTTGATAGGGGTAACCGGAAACATAACTAAAATTCCAAGTCTTGAGCTGTTGAGCGCAGATTGAAAATATATCATTATGCAATGATATATTTTCTGGATTTATGAAGAAGACAGTTAATAGATCTTTAAATAAGTAAAATTGGCGCAATCTTAGAAGTGCGTTGGCATTGGTTAATTCTCCTTCTGCCATTTGTTGCAGCAAAGGTAGGATTTTCAGGTTTCTATATTCAATACTTTCTATTTTATTATTCCATGCTAAATATTCATCCTGACCAGAAAGGTCTGGAAGCCATTTTTTATTGCAAAATAAACGAATACATTTTGATAACTCATTATCCATGTCATCCATCAAAAGTGAAAACCAGTGCGGCGCAGAAAACAGTGTGGCGGTCAGTTTGTCCCATGTGTTTAAAAAATCATGATAAGGGGATTTTCCCTGCTCAAATTCAATGAGTTTTTCAAGCAACTGGACTTGGTTTGTATCGTATTCCCTTTTGTGCCGTTCAGCAATTTTCAGAAGCAATTGAAGTATGGTCATCGTTGCCTTTGTTTGCGGGACATGTGATAGCGGGGATTCATTCATGTCGGTTCTCTCATTTGTAATGGATTAAACCAAAGGGAGAGGGCTTGGATGACATTCCCCTGTAGATCTTCAGATAGCATGGGATACAGGGGAATACTGATTATGGTCTGATAAAAATCTCGTGAAGATTCCATACCGGCTCCGGATTCCGGGTGATGGTACGGTTGAGAAAATATCGGCATGTAGTGCACATTCACCCCGATGTCCGTTGCTCTTAGTTGCTCAAATAGAGCTTTTCTTTTTTCTGCTGATATTTTGATGACAAACAAGTGCCAAGCGCTGAGGTGATCATCTCGATTAGCCAGTACCTCAATGTTTAGTTCGGGTAGTTCAGCCTGATAGCGGGCGGCAATTGCTCGGCGTGTATCCAGGAACTCGTCCAGATTTGCCATTTGACTCAAACCCAGCGCAGCCTGGATATCTGTCATCCGGTAGTTGAAACCCAGTATCTGCTGTTCGTAGTACCAGGGACCGTCCGGTTCGTTGATGAAGTCTTCCGGTTCACGGGTGATGCCGTGGCTGCGCAGCATGCTCATGGTCTTGGCGAGAGCGGGATCATTGGTCATGGCCATGCCGCCTTCACCCGTGGTGATAATCTTCACCGGGTGGAAGCTGAAGACGGTAATGTCGCTGTAGCGACCATTGCCGGTCGGTTCGCCGTGATAGCGGGCGCCGAGGGCGTGGCAGGCATCTTCTATGATGCGAAAACCGTACTCCTGGCCCAGACGGTGGATCTCTTTCATATCGCAGGGCAAGCCGGCGAAGTGTACCGGAATGACCACCTTGGGCAGGCGTCCTTGCGCCTTGGCGACAATCAGCTTGCGCTCCAGCTCCAGTGCGCACATGTTGCCGGTATCCGGCTCTATGTCGACGAAGTCGACTTGGGCCCCGCAATAGAGCGCACAATTGGCCGAGGCGACGAAGCTGATGGGGGAGGTCCATACCCAGTCTCCCTGGCCAACACCCAACGCCAGGCAGGCGATGTGCAAGGCGGCCGTGCCCGAATTGACCGCTACCCCGAAGCGGGCACCGCAGTAATCTGCCACGGCTTGCTCGAAACGGGGGATGACCGGGCCCTGCGTCAGAAAGTCCGACCTCAACACCTCGACTACCGCCTCGATATCCGCCTCGCTGATCGACTGCCTGCCGTACGGGATCATTCTATTACCACCTTGTCATTCAACTCTTTCAGTTGTGCCACCGTCAGGAAGTCGCCGTTGTTGCGTGAGTTGTACTCGAATCCCTGTTCGACCATGCATCCCTTCTCGCCTGTCGCCGTGACCGAGAAGTCATTGTTGCGATTGTTGAAGTTGATGGTGGGGCCGATGATGAAGAAGTTGTCGAACTCAAAGGTATGATAGGAGTCGTCACTGGGGCACATCACCTCATGCAGCTTCTCGCCCGGACGAATACCGATAATTTCCTGGGTCAGCTGGGGGGCCATGGCGGTAGCCAGGTCGGTGATCCGCACCGAAGGCAGCTTGGGCACGAAGATCTCGCCCCCTTTCATGCGCGGGAAGTTGTTCATCACAAAATCCACCCCCTGCTGCAGGGTGATCCAGAAGCGGGTCATCTCGGCATGGGTGATGGGAAGCGTGCCGGCGCCCTGGTTGATCCGTTTCTGGAAGAAGGGAACGACTGACCCACGTGAACCCACCACATTGCCGTAGCGCACGACCGCGAAGCGGGTCGGATCCTGACCTGCGATGTTGTTGGCCGCCACAAACAGCTTGTCGGAAGCCAGTTTGGTGGCGCCATACAGATTGATGGGGTTGGCGGCCTTGTCGGTGGAGAGGGCGATCACCTTCTTGACCTGATTGAGCAGGGCGGCCTGGATGACGTTCTCTGCCCCATGGATGTTGGTCTTGATGCACTCCATGGGGTTGTATTCGGCGGCAGGCACCTGCTTGAGCGCGGCCGCGTGCACGACGTAATCGACGCCACGCATCGCCATGTTCAGCCGGTTGGCATCCCGCACATCGCCGATGAAATAGCGCATGCAGGGTTCGTTGAACACCTGCTGCATCTCGAACTGTTTCAGTTCATCGCGGGAGTAGATGATAAGCCGTTTCGGCTTGTGGCGTTCCAGCACTGTCTTGACCAGCATCTTGCCAAACGAGCCAGTGCCGCCGGTAATCAATA
>Ga0172380_10007593_pt1 | contig 12145 bp, 15 predicted proteins | sample Leawe162metaG_FD_119747 | JGI IMG/M metagenome (GOLD analysis project Ga0172380, IMG submission 119747) | Leachate microbial communities from a municipal landfill in Southern Ontario, Canada - Leachate well 162 metaG | ecosystem: Engineered > Solid waste > Landfill > Unclassified | place...
AGCATGTTTTTTAACATTAAATACTGATGTATCAATTCCTGCCATCATTTTCTTAAACCATTTCTCTTCTTGAGTTCCAATAGTTACAAATATGATAACATTACCTTCTTTACTACCGTCTAATCTTAAACGTCCTATTCTTTGCACTAATTTTCCAATATCTGAATAATATGAGACAATCATAAGATTATCAATACCACCTTTAATATTAGCACCTTGCTGTAATACTTTGAAAGAAGCTAATGTTCTACTTTTACCAGATTCAAATCTTTCTCTTATACGAGCATTTTCCTTATCTCTAAGAGGTTTACTTTCTCCTTCCCTAGCTGACCTTACAATATTATCTGTAAGCTCTTTAAGGGTGTCTAAATCATTTGCAAATATAAGAGTTCTACCTTTAATCTTAGCAAGTATTTGATTAGCTGCTCTAAACTTAGAAGGTAATGAATAAAGTAATTTAGCTCTTTTAGCCATATAACTTTTAATCAAGAAATCTTGCTTCATATAAATACCTTCCCAAAACTTACTATCAAAATGTTTATATGCCTTTTCTTCAGTAAGCATAAAAGGTTTAGCAATAGTACCTCCTTGAATATTCTTCTCAATATTATCAAGTCTATGATGAATGATATGTATATTCAATTTTCTACTATTACCATCTTTTACAGCATCTACAAGACCGTATTCAAAGCAAATAGGAAGATGTTTCATTAACAAATTCATTTTACTTATTTCAACTTTATCAAGAACATATATTCTATCATTAGCTGGTGTTGCAGTAAGTCCTATTATATAAATAAAATTATTATTAGTAATAGTATTTATATATACGGGGGTTGCGGCATCATGAAATTCGTCCATAATCCCAAGATCGTAATCCTTATTTTTCCATTTACAAGAAGATTGATAACAAGCAAATTCTATTTTAGGTATTACAGCATTAGGATAACATTTCTTATAAAATTTAATATCTTTAAGTAATTCTTCTTCACGCATTAAAGTTTCAGCTAAAAATACTACTTTAGCTTTACCATTACATAAAGTATTTACATAAACAGCAGCATCTAAACCTACAAAAGTTTTACCCATACCCGTATGAAGAACAACAGTATTTCTCATACCACTATTCTTCCAAGCTTCAAAACCTTTAAGACCTATACTTCTCCTTCCTTCATCAAGCATATCTTATTTTACTTATTATTTTTTCACATTCATTTTCATAATACTTCATATCAAGATCATAAGGTCCATCAACATATTTATTAAATATGATAACATCATTACCTGCTTCTACTTCAGAAGGTCTTTCAAGATCAATTCTTACATCTTCAACAAAATCAAACATTGATAATTGATTAGGATGTTTTTCTTTTACTCTTTCAATATCACCTTTTTTATTAGGATCTGGTGGAAGTATTTTTCTAATAGATACACCACTTTTGGACATATAATACCTTACTGTTTTAGATAATGATATAGGTTCTACTATCTTTGTTCTATTAAATAATTCAAATCTAGCACCACCTTTACTACGAACAGCTTTGCAGAAATCATATATTCCATAATTATCAACTTTAAGGTCTTCATAGAAGCCCGTAGACAGATGATCTCTTATAGTTTGGACATATGGTATATTAAACATAAGATCTCTTGCTACAGCTATCCTAACAATCCTCATAGAGTGATCTTTATGCCATGCTTTATCTATCTCAAGATCTCCTTTACCTTTATATTTACCATTTGTTGTTACAGCCAAATAAGAATTTACATCTCTAATAAACATACTTTTATATTGAGCTTCTTCTAATTCAAGTCCTGTAAGTATTTCCCAATCTTTCATAATCTGTTTAACAGCATCATATTGATTTCTTGAAACTTTAACAGTTATACCGTCAGTATTAGCTTGCAATAATTGAGCATCGGTATTTAACAGAATGTTTTCTGTAAGAAGAGTTATTAATAGTTGACCATTTACAGTAATAAACATTGTAAATTGTGGATCATATAAAAATGAATACTCACTATTACTTTTGCCGTAAACCAAATTTGTTATCCTATAGGCTTTTTATCCTATAGTTCTTACAGTTATTTTTTCTGTAAGTTCAGCATATATTTTCATCCTCTATTATAGTAGGATGTCGGACACTCGTGGGAATATTTTATTCCATAAAAAAAGACCTATAAGGTCTTTAATTAAGGGTTCAACTCCTATGCGTTACGATGTTTTACAATTTTTAATTTGTAAAATTATCTCGGTATTAGCGTTTCAGCCTTCACCGATATTGTCCAATTTTTCAATCTGATTTTCATCAGAAAGTGGCGTTTTAATTAATACAAAAAACAATCCTTTATATAATTGTTTTGTTTCTGAAGCTATTTTAATTTTTTGAGAAGACAAATAATAAACGGGTTTTCCCATTCTAGGTTTAGTAAATCTTGATTCTATAGGTAATTCTGATCCATATAATAACGACCATTCTTCAAGATCTTTTGACGATCTCCATTTACCTAATAATTTACGATTATTATCATAAACTTCTATTTCAAAAGATTTATCTCTTGCGTTATTTTTAAAAGTCTCTCTACTCCCTTTAACTTTTTTAGGTACTTTAAGATGTTCTGTACAGTCATATTTTAAACCTTTATTCCAAGGATCTTTATCCTTCCACATGTTTTTAATATGATCTAACTCTCCATTCTTATATTTCGCTAACATTGTCTGTCTTCTTTTTTCGATAGTTTCTAAAGACATATTTGGAGTTCCTGATGATATAGGATTAATATTATAACCGTGTTTTCTATCTACACATTTATAATGATCAATCCAATACTGTTCTTTTTCCAAACATTTATCTTTTTCACATATCTCTATGATTATAAATTTGAAACTCTTAGATGAATATTTATTCCAAGAATTTTGTAAATGTGAATTTTTATGTTTATTATTTTTCAATTCAGCAAAATGCTGTGAAAATCTTTTTTTAAACCTTACAGTTGTTGAACCTACATAAACCTTACCATCTATATTATTTGATATAATATAAACACCTTGTTTATCTAAATCCTCTACATTATTACATTCAATATTTATCATAAATATAGTGTTTTACACTAATACTTACGAAATTTATAATTAATTGTTTCGTATTAATTTTTATTATTCACCATTTAAAGCAATTTTCAATCCGTAATTTTCAGCAGAACCCTTTGGAAAAGTTTTGCGTGTTTCAAATATCTCTTCGTATATTTCACAAAAAATACTACCTAAATGTTCTGGTGCTTGTCTATTACGAATAGCTAAATTTGGATAGAAACTTGTCACATCAATGTCAAGAATCATACAATTTTCATCTTCAAAATAAGATCCTCCTTTAGTACAAGCATGAATACCTCCAGTACCATAATCATAAGCAACATCTCTAAAAGTAGTTGTATATGATAAATCTCCTTTGGTATTAACAACTATTTTATCTTGAAAATCTTGAAGTATCTTTTGAAATTCTGGAGTTTTAAACTCTATATAAGGAAGTATTATATCTCTCAATATTATACCTTCTTTTCTAAAAGTTCTCATTTGTTTTATTTCAGCTTTTGGAATACAAGTTTTTTCGTGAATAAATTTTAATACTAATTCACTACCTATATCAGCATCGCTAGAATCAAATAAATCTAAATTGTAAGTTTTACTTAAACCTACTCTAAGACCAAACTCCATTTGGCTTTTCATAAAGAAATCATAAGTAGATGATACATCATGTTTACAATAATCAAGAACTATATCAATATCTTTTTCATCTATTGTACTATCAGGACTAAAAGGTAAATCTTCTACACTTTCTGCTCTCATAGCTACTTGTAAATGTTTAAGACTACAAGTTTTAGCATGATTATCAAAATGGTGCATCTTCATAAGATCTAATATTGGTATATTAGGAGTAATATAACTTCTATTACCACCAATAATTTCATCATTGATAAGTTTTAATTTCTGTAATACTTCAGCAGATGTCCATTTACCTAATACATTTTTATAAGCTGATAACTTATGTATTACAGGATAATCATAACTTTGATTATTAAATCCTATAAAAGCTATACCACTATTCATTCTATCAAGAAAGGTGAGTATATCATTTTCCATAGAATCATGTAAGTGATATACATACCATTCTTTAGTATCAATATTAAAACCTACATAACAAAAAAAGTTTTTGTAAACTTCAATATCAGCTACTTCCTTAATCATTTATTTACTATTTATTACCATAAATTTATTAGCTGGATGATAATGTAATAATGTTTCTTCTTCAGATATATCTTTATCATTATAAAAAGATAAGTAATCTCCACTTATATCTTTTACAGTAAGAACTCTTGCAAATCTTTTATTACCATTACCTTCTGCATCTTTTAGATTCAATACAGTATCTAAATGATTCTTCCAGTTTTTATTACCACGTGGTTTGTTGAAAAAGTTTGTACATACTTTAGCTAATAGTACTGAACTTTTAATACAAATCACTCTCATTTTAGGTTTAACTTCCACCCCTTTAATATCTTTCACCATTTTAACCTTTATTAATTATTTCAACATCTATTCTTCCAATGATCCTGTTGACATATCATTTATATTTATTTACCTTCGTATTGCCATAATACAGCATTACAATAAGCATGTACAGCTCCTTCTGTCATATCTGTATTATGATCATGCTGAAGATGTATTGGATATTTTAAAAAATTAGATGGAAACAATCTCCAATTAATATATTTATCTGTAATATTTTTTGGTGGTTCGTTTATTAATGGTAAATTACAATAATAACATAATCCATTTTGTTCTTTTATATATTGTTCTCTTACAATAGCTTTTTCACCTTTTCTCCAATCTAATGTTGAATATTTTACTGGTAATTTAATCATCATTCTTTTTACGTTTACGAAAACTTGTTAATGGATCAAAACCATGAGATATTATTTTAATAAGATTTTCTTCTTTTTCTTTTAAATCTCTTTGTTTTAATAAATTTCTGAAATCTTGATCTGTAAGAAATTTTTTAGGTATTTTATTCTTTTTTCTATCAGCTTTAATTTTTTCTTGTATAAATCTTTGGTATCTAGGATCTTTTTTAGATTCAAAATAGATAGCATTGTCTTTTTCTACAACAAGTTTAAAATCAACCCAATAATTAGGTCTTTCATATACTCTTACTATTTTATGATCATATTTAGAATAATAATCAAAACCTATGATGTCAGGAATAAGATTGAATTTGATAATCTTCTTTTTCTTATAATCATATTTTTGAATATTTCCATTATCATCAATATAATAATTAAGTATACTATAAATATGTTTTTTGAAAAATTCTTCAAGAAAAATATGCTGTTGATATTTAGGAACCTGTTTACAATAATAAGAAAAAGTACTATCAAAAGACTTACCAATGTTATTATTTAACAATCTATTAATTATTTCATAAGGCCAATGATCACCTACTTTATGATATAGACCATTTCTCCATCTCCAAGGATTTGATTTTTTAACTCTTTCCCTTGATGGTAAATTATCTAATTCTTCTATTTTATTTTCTGTTACCATAATTATATTTATTTATTAGTGGAGATAGCAGAACTCGAATCTGCAAAAATATCACTATTTATAGCATTTTAAGTGCTACGCGTTTACCGATTTCGCCATATCTCCATATTCGGTTTTATATTATCCCTTGATCCGAAAACAATGCTAACTTACGATTTAGAACTTGGTGGTAGTTTACACTAACTTAGTTATCTTCGATCTCGTGTACTTAGAGCTAATAAGATATAGAGAAGATAGGATTTGATACCTATACGATAAACTTTTAATTTTACTTATCTAAATTTGTCATAGAAAATTTTCGATTATAAACCTAAAGTACAAAGAGCAGTCATGACCTATGAATCTTCACCTGTTTATCTAACTTTCACTCTTAGCGTCTCTACGTCAGGGAAATCCCTAACCTTCCGCCACTTCTCTATAAATTTTAATAAATGGGTAATGATAATCAGTTAAGACTACCATTACCCAAATTATTTTTAACCTTGCAAACGAGCAATACGAGCTTCAGTATTAGCTATTTGTTTCTCAAATGCTTCAATACGATCTGTAAAGCTTTTTTCTGTTTTAGCAAATGATGTATTTTCTGCTTCAAGTGCAGTTTCAGCCATAGAAATTGCACTTAGATAATTTTGTTGATAATCATTACGATCAGCATTAGTTTGAATCCTGCTTACATCTACTCCAAGATAAGCATCTTCTACAGCTTGTGTAAGATCTTCAATTCTGTCTTGGTGAGCAGCAGTTTCTGTTTCAAGTTGAAACTGAAGATTCTTTACATTTTGCTTAACTCCATCAATAGTACGGTTAAGTTTTTTAGTCAAATCTTGCAAGAATCCTTCTACTTTACCTTCATCGTTTACTTTAAGGAAAGCACAAATACGAGCATAAAGAGTTGTTGATGTTTTAGTGTTATTAGCCATTTTGTTTATTATTTAATTGTTTTTGTTTTTAAATTTGTCATCTTTGTAGGCAGACAACTTAGCCTTCATTATTTTTTACACTTTTAACAATGGTGTAATCATTGGAATTGTTGGAAATACAAAGTTACTTTTTTTTGAAGAGACAATAACATCGTTATAATTAGTTTGTAAAGGATTTATTTTAGAAACTCTTTGTAAACCTATACAAGTATTCTTATCTTTTACCCAACTAAAAAAAGGAGTACTAGTTCCATCATCATTTATTAAAGTTACTGGTGTACCAAAAGGAACTCTATGATCTTTTTCAATTATATACAAAGTATTTCCAACATAATAACCCAATCTTTCACATGGTGTCATGTCTTTTGATTTTAGTTATACAGTTAATAAAGGTTTAATCATAGGAATTTCTGGAACAGTAATTTCATTTTTAGATGTTGTTTTTTTTCTCATAACTTTCCATACTAATTCATTTTGAAAAACATTATTTCCAGTGAAATATGGCATTGCAGAATCATAAGCCACTTTAGGAATTGGTCCAGATTCTTCTAAAAATGTATAAATTGAACTTACTGTATCGAATACTTTAGTTTCAATTCTAGGTTCAGGCATAGAAACTATTTCAGCCCAATCACCTTTACCATTTCTAATATTAGCAGAACCAATAATCCAATCTTCACCATCTGAATGAAAAATATGACATTCTGTGTTTTGATCATATATTGATGGAGAAAAATTTCCATTTTTAAGAATAGGATAAAATTTACAACCAACAGGAAATCGTCTCTTAGCTTCAGCAAGAATATCTTCAATAGAATCAGTTTTAGGTAAAGATACAAGTTCAAGACTTTCTGTTGGATAAATCCATTTTATATCCCCATCAATAATAACTCTAAAAGAATTAGGACTTTTAGAAATAATTTCTCCTTCCTTACCAATAGTATCATTCATACAATTAGCCCAAATATAACCATCAAAAGAACTTACTTTTTTAACAATCCTTACTCTATCTCCAATTTTAAACTTTGGTGATTCAGAAACTGTTTCTTTAGTAGATACTATTGATGTTGGTATTTCATGTGGAAGAGCTTTTCTAGCTTCTTGACCAGATTTACGAATCCATAATAATCTTTTGTCATATTTTCCATTATTAATTGTAACTAATGTTTTTTCATCATTTAAATGTTTAATTTGAAAAGTTTTTCCATTAGTATTAGGACAAAGATGATCATCAATTACAGTTATCCAATCTCCAACTTGAGGTATCCATTGTTCTTCTACCATAGGTTCTACTTTAGATGTTGCTTGTAATGGTGGTGGAATAGAATTACTTCCTTTTTTTACTAATCTTATAACATCTGATTGAACACCTTTAGAAAAATCGTTACTCCAATAAACACTATTAGCTTTATATTTATCAACTTTAGAAATAGTAAATTGAAGATCTTTTTTGAAACCATAACTAGTACCAAATTTACCATTATCTTCAGAGATACATTTTACAATATCTCCTACTTCTAATTCAGTAAGATTTTGATAATCATTTTTAACTTCAACTAAAGTTTTAGCAAAATCTTCTGCTTCTTGTTTAGTAGCAAACCATTTAATTTCTTTATCTAATTCTCTTGATTTAACACAATTTGATGTTTTTTCTAAATTTACTGAATCAGGATATGAGTCTGTTATTTTTTCAATATTTCCAATACTTCTACTATTAGATACATCTTTAATAAATAAAACATAAGTACCTACAGACCATTTTTCAACATCAGATACTTTTTTAGAATCTTCTAATGAAACAAATTTATTAGCTTTAATACAAGCTCTTAACCATTGTTTTTCTTCATCAGTTGCTTTTGTTACTTTAAGACACCAATTCCAAGTATGACTTTTTGTAAAATATTTATCACCAGTAGATATACAAGAACCTTTTGGATATTCAAGTACAATATGAGTATCATATCTGTAAATTTCACCTTCAATAAGATCTTTAACGTTAAGAACATCAGATATAGGTTCTTTTAATACCCATTGTTTAAATTGATTAAAGGTTATTTCTGTATAAGATTCACAAGTTTTCATAGAAAAATTACTTCCATAACTTTCAGTTTCACTCATAACAGAAGTACCACTTGATAGATTATGAGAAGCATAATACTTTCCAATTTTATCTATATCAGTATATGCACAAGCACCTTTTCTGTTATAGTATTTTCCTACAATTAGTAAATTTTCTTCTGTAATTTTAATACACCATTTCTCAGGTAATGTAGTAAGTTCTTTTGTAGGTTCTGATTTTACAGGTAAATACTTTTCAATTATAGAAAGATCTGTAATAATAGCATCTGGTTTAAAATATTCTAATAAAGAAGTATCTCGATATTCTTCTGTATATCCGGGTTTTGCATTTCCATGATTACTATTATTAATATTTACTACAGCATCATGTACAAAATATTTATTATCTTTAATAGTAAGATACCTATAAAAATTTTGATTACAAGAACATTTATACCAAGATCCAACAATAAACTTAGGTTTATCTTCAGTCTTATATTCAGGATATAGTTCTAAAAATTGCTCAAAAGTTATTTCATTACCGAAAGTAAAAGATAAACTTTTTGTAGAGCCAATTGGATTATGTTCTTTGGTTAACTTTTTATTATCCAAACATAACCCTACAATTTCACCTACTTTAACATGTTTTGAATTTCTCCATTTGGATAATACAGTTATATTCTCTTCAGTAACTACTACATAAAAAGGTTTATCTTTAGATGGTTTATCTTCTACTTTCAAAGTAGTAACATCATAAGGTTTACCAAGTCTTTCATACTCAGTAATTTCTTCTGGTGTAGCATATCTCCAGTTACAATTATCATATTTTGTAAATGTAGAATTACCATTAGTTTTATTTCCTTTATGATCAATTACAGGTCTTAAATCTATGTGAGTTTCTCTTTGTTTAACACAACAATTTTTTCTACCACAATTACCATCGTCAATTAAAGTTACTATATATTCCCCTGCTTTAAACTCTTCCATGACTTCTAATCTTTATAGGTTGAATTTTACCATAATTCTCAAGTGTAACATAATTAATCATGTCACCTTCTTGAGCATTGAGGATAGTATCTTTAGTACCTTTACCAACATCTCTCATAACATGTTTATGAGATGGTGTTTTAAATACTAATACTCTTTGTCCTGTTTTAGGACTAATTATTACTGTTGTCATTATTTGATTTTATCTAAAAATGTTATTATAAAAAGGATTAAGTATTCAAAATTAGTATGAATATAAAAGTTTATATCACACCAGTAATCTTGTAAATTATGCCATAACTTGTTCATCACAAACTACTTTACGTTCTTCAACAACTTTATCGTATGTTAATGGTATAGCATAACATTTACCATTTTCATAGTATAAAGTATAATCTTTCATATTTGGTAATTGTATTGCTGCAATACCATGAAGATTAACAAATCCTTTATTACGAAGATTAGAAAATGGTATAGGAGATTTCTCTCCCATATCCGTATCTAAACTAAATTTCAAAAATTCTAAAAGTTTCTCTTTCATTATTTCAAAGTTTGTTTGTAAAGTTTTTTAACGTGTTTTAATTCTCTTTTTTCTTCTTCAGTTTTCTTCCAAGCTTCACCACTCATAGGTGTTATAACTGAAGAATTAATACTAGCTTGAATTTCAGCTCTTTTACGAATATAATCTGTTGTTTCTTGTAATGGTACTGGTTTACTTGTTTTCATGTTGTTTATTTAATTGTTAATAATTATTAATTTGGTATCATAACAGGAATCGAACCTGTATCCACATCAACTAAGCTGTCATACTAACCCTTATACTATATGATACTTTTCTTGTCTTTCCAAGTTGTCCGCTACCTCGCTGGAGTAGTACAATACACACTTTAGAAACATGACTACTACTCTGTTTCACTCTAGTTTAATGTGTGCCTTTTGTAATAGTGACTCTGGTAGGACTCCAACCTACGGTCTTAGAGGTAGAAGCTCTAGGTTTTATGCATCTAAACTACAGAGCCTTATTCTTACCCTACATAATCTATCTGATGTTCTGGATAAACTACAAATAGATGTCCAAGAAGTTTAATAAAACTATTACTTCTTCTTGTTATTTGATGGGTAAAACCATCTTTGTTTTTAATATTGAATCTATAGAATCTCATGTTAACTATTTTTAGATTTTAAATATCCGAGAATAAAAGGTAATGTTACTGGAGCAAAAGCTATAAAGATTATAGACTGATAATCTAACATAAGTTCTTCTCCATTTTCTGTATCAGCATATATCATACCTGCATAATATATATATGCAAATAATGAATATCCTATTAAAATTGCTATTAAAACTTCCATTACTTTTGATATTTATCAGTTAAATACTTATTTATACCATTTGTAAATATTGGAGAAAATATTAGTCTAATAACTACTATAATTCCAACCCATTCCCAATATCCCATTAAAGCTGGAAATATTGCTCCCCATATTAACCATACAGGTAATGCTACTAACAATGCACCTAATAGAGTATAAGCCATTGTTATAGTAAGTAATACTCCTAATATCACTAAAATTGTTAGAATAAGTATTACAAGAGTTAGTGGTACTATCCATAGATAATGCCAGTTTGATACTTGATTTGTCATTTGTTTATTTTTATAAGATTATCAGAAATCGGTCTGATGCTGTTTATTATTGCTCTCCCTCTTGGATTTGAACCAAGGACCCGCATATTAACAGTATGCTGCTCTAACCAACTGAGCTAAAGGAGAAAGTTGTCTCACTAGGACTCGAACCCAGACTCTTCAGCACCAAAAGCTAACGTGTTACCAATTACACCATAAGACAAATCTTTCTATGCTTTTGCTAACATAGCTTCGAGTTCTTCAAGAGTTTTATTCTGAAGTTCTCCATCTTTCTTCTGCTCAATAAGTTGAAGAATTTTTTGTCTATGGTCTTTAGTTGCAAGAGCAGAACGTCTTTCTTCAGCTTCAGCTTTCTTAGTAAGATATACATCTTTCAATATATCAAATCTCAATTGCTCTGTTTTATCAACAGTTGTAGCTTCATCTAAGAATGACAAACCATCTTCATCACCTCTTTTAATAATCTTACCTTGATTCTTAATAGAAGTTGCAAGATCTGTTTGAGTTAGATGAAACAATTGTTCAACACTCAAAGATCCTTTTGATGTTGTAAATCTCAAACCTAATTGAGCTGCTAATTTATAATTATCCATTTTGTTTTTTAAATTAATACTGCATTACTTTTTTTCTTAACAGTAGTTGTTGATAAACCTTCAAAGTTAATTTTCAACATGCGTTTATGTGTACCTTGAACTTTAACTATTAATTGATCTTTTACTGTTGCATTAAATCCTAAACCTGATAATTGTTTATCTGTAGGCTCTATCATTGTAGTATTACCTAACACCTCAAGAACTTTACGATGTTCAGCTAATTCAGGAATAAGATTCTCTGAATGAAAACTTCTAATACTCTTAGGACATTTACATCCAGTAAGCATAAAGAAATAGTGTTTATTACCTACACTATTAGTATCCCAATGATTAGGAGAA
>Ga0172380_10007594_pt1 | contig 12144 bp, 14 predicted proteins | sample Leawe162metaG_FD_119747 | JGI IMG/M metagenome (GOLD analysis project Ga0172380, IMG submission 119747) | Leachate microbial communities from a municipal landfill in Southern Ontario, Canada - Leachate well 162 metaG | ecosystem: Engineered > Solid waste > Landfill > Unclassified | place...
AACCTTTAATGATTTCTTTCCTGTGTTGAAATACTAATTTTTCACCTATTTCTTTTTGATGGAGTTCAAAAAATATATTTATAGATTGAGCATTATATTTTTTTAGTAACTGTTTAATAGGTAATATATCATTCGCATAATTAATAAATAAATCGACATTAAAATTCATATATGTCGAAAAATTATCAATTATTTTAAGTAGATATTGTTGATTTTTATTACCAAAATGGGAAACGAAAACTGATAAATTTTTCATGAACATATTTCTCTAGTATGTTTCCAGCAATCGCATTCATCACACATTTTTTCTGGATTTTTGCTTTTACATAGTTTAAGTTGACCCAAAAGATACTCCATATCAATCTGATAGTCTGATAATTTTTCCATATGTTCTCTTTGAAATTCTAATTTCTTTTTTAGTATTTCAAGAAGATGCTAATACCCTCAATCTCTATCATGCCAAATTATTGGAGACCATCTAATGAGTCTTAGCACATTATTAATTAATATTGATAAAAAAATCGGCAAATAATTAAAAAGAGATTTTCGATCAAATTCCGAATCATTTGGTTTAGGAAGTTGCTTATAATTCATAATTTACTGGATTATATGTAACAAAATAAGATTCACTTAAATTGCTTGCATTAATAAATTGTGTATTGCCGTCATAAAAAATTCCATACCCACTATGTATATGACCGAAAGCATGAACTTTTGGTTTTATTTCTTTTACTTTTTTTAACAATTCCTCACAGCCAAGACTAATATTTTTTCCAATAACTTTATCTAAAATTCCAAAAGGAGGACCATGTGTTATTAACACATCTGTATCAGTTGGAATTTTATCCCAATATTCTTTGATTTTATCGCCTCTTTGTACATTAAAAGCCCAATTACAAAATTCCGGTTGCCATGGAGAACCATATATTTTTATATTATCGACAATTATAAAACTATCTTGCAAATATGATATATTGGGATACTCTGATAATATTAATTTTGATTTATTAGGATTATCTTGAAAAAACCAGTCATGATTTCCAGCTATAAATATTTTTGTTTTATAATTTTCAATATTGTTAAACCATTTTAAAAAATTATAAATTTCATGCTCATATCCTCTACTTGATATGTCACCACAATGAATGAGAATATCACCACCATCTAGTTTTGGTAATTGCTTATGTTTACAATGTGTGTCACTTATAAAAGTAAATTTCATTTTTATTTTTTTTAAAGATAAATAAATTTCTTGAACAATTCAAATTTATTTTACAAATTTGAAAATTTTCTATTATTCGGAACAATAATTTTATATGCCTTAATTAATTCGTTTATTCCATCATCCAAAGAATAATACGGTCTCCAACCAGTTTTTTCCAATTTTTCATTAGACACGATATAGTTTCTTTGATCTGGGTCTTTTTTGAAATCCTCTATTTTAATAACTAAGTCAGGAATATATTCTTTTATTTTTAAAGCTAATTCATATTTACTTAGATTTGCATTTGATAATCCAACATTAAATACTTCGCCAGAAAAATCGGAATATTTATTTATCATATAAATAAATGTTAACGCAACATCTTGAATATGAATATAATTTCGTTTAAAATCTTTTTCGAATAATACAAGATACCCATCAGTTAAAGATTTATAAACAAAATCATTTACAAGTAGATCTAATCTCATTCTAGTTGAAACACCAAAAACTGTAGCAAGTCGTAAAACGATTCCCCCATATTTTAATATTAAATCTTCAGCATGACATTTAGTAATTCCATATGTGCTAATTGGAGCCAATGGAGTTTCTTCAGTACAAAATAAATCATTTTGACCTATTCCATACCCACTATTTGTGTTTGGAAAAATAATTTTCTGATTATTATTACAAAAAGAAATTATATCTTCTATTTGTTTATAATTTATTTCTACTGCTTGTTGCGGAAGTTTTTCACATATTGGGAATCCAACAAGAGCGGCTAAAGGAATAATTATATCGGCTTGTTCGACCTGTTTTTTCAATGATTCCTTATCTCTTATATCTCCATAAATAAATTTAAAATTTGATCTATAACAATGTTCAGTAAGAGTTGTCTGATGATACATTAAATTATCGAAAACGACAATATCACCTGATTCTACAAAATGGCTTGCTTCATCAAAACTAGAAATTCTCCCAGATTTTTTTTCTGAATAATTTGTTTCATTCGAAAGGGTAATAAGTTTATTGACTAAAACACTTCCAATATACCCTGCACCCCCAGTAATTAGTATATTCATTTTTTTAGTTTTTCGTTTAAATATGATGAAATATCTAAATGTTTATTAAAATTTAATTTTCTTCCTGATGGAAATCCGGATGGAACTTTTTTTAAGTTTAATATTAAATCATTTGGCCAATCTTCTGGTTTCATTTTTTCTGTAAACCAATTTTCGTTGATTCCACATATTGAAATAAGAAAATTTTTTGTTTGCTCATTAAAAATAGTTGTTTTGCAAAGATTAACTTCGCGGATGAATTGATCTTTATTTAAACACCCAAACCCTCTTACCAAATGAATTATTTTAATAATTTTATTTGTTGGTGATATTAAATTATTATTTTCTATTTTAAAATTATAAGGATATGTTTTATGATATCCCCAAATCGATTTTAATGGATCAATTTCATATAATCGATTATTATATACCACCTCTGCATTTTTATCAACTATTTTTGATGTATATTTAATATTATCAAAAACTAAAATTTGATTTAATGCTCCTTGTTCAAAATACTCATTTGGATATTCTTTCATTAATAAAAGACATTCATCAATAATCTCTTTATTATTAAAGCAAACAACATCAGCATTTATATGTTTATCAGCCGGAATATGAATTCCATTAAATGTAATAGCATAATTAAAATCCAAACTTGTTAATACATCTTCATTATTATTTAAAAATTCGTCGAGTTTTCCACAAGTTATCGTATCTACACCGAGACTAATTACTTTATCATATCCCTTATCAAATAATGTTCTTGCATAAAAAAATTTACAATAACCAGCTGTATAATCTAAAACTAGTTCCTGGTCGATGATTGCTTTATTAAAAATAAAAACATCAATATCAGGATGAAATGTCTTAAAACTAGAAATAGCTATATTTGCGAGTAATTCATATCTATCATCAGTATAGAAAAATGAGCATGCAATTTTATTCATCCATTTTTACTTAAACTTAAAAATGCTGGAGAGTTAGAATACAAAAACTCACCCAATATATTTTTTAAATCTTCTTTTGCTTTTGGAAAATATGATTTGATATTCGGAAAGCAATTTAAAATTATTTTATCATCTTCAGCCCAATGTGAAAACCCATCTAATTTATATTCTTTATTCCTGCCTGATCCAACTAGTTTTATCGGAATTTTTTCTAAATTAATATAATTTCTTATTATTTCAAATGGTCTTGCAAGCAGGAATGGAGTTATAGAATAGCATATTGGAATATACCCTTCATATGATAAACCTATAGCAAGTCCAATCATTAATTGTTCAGCCGCCCCAACGTTAAAAAAATTATTAGGAAAATTATCTCTTATTTTATCAAACATTTTATACCCAAGATCAGCTGTTAAACAATAAAGTAATTTATCTTTTTGCATCTCGTCATAAAGTAATTTTGCGAAAGTTGGTCTCATTTTTTTCTTAAGATTACTAAAAAATTTTTTGGATATTCTTTAATGATATTAAATAAATTTTCTTTTAAAATATTTTGATAAATGTCATAACAACCAAATATATGATTTTCTGGTAGGCAATCGTGTAAGCATAGATAACCTTTTGAAACGATTTTATCTTTTACTAAATTGTATGCATCCCATATTGATGTTGGTATATCTAAATCAATAAGAACATAATGAAGTTTTTGTATAAAATCAATTTTTGTTTGGTTAGTAATTAATTCTTTAATTAAAATTACATTATCAAGTTTTTGTTTATCTAATTGAGATTGAATGTATTCTTGTTTAATTTTTTCAATTCCATAATCATCTTTCCTCACATAATACCAGTAATCCATACATTTCGCAGCAAATGAATTAATACCCCCAATTTTTTTAGAATAACTGCAAGTTTCAGCTAAATATTTTGGATGCCCCTCAAATGTATCGACCCCATAGATTGTACCTCTATTTTTCCAAATCTTTCCAATTGATTCAATTCCTCCTCCATACGCAATCCCCATTTCACATCCAAATAGACTTTCATCAAATTCTGTTAAACAATTTTCTGCACAATTTAAAATTAATTCTGCAGAACCATTTGTGTCATTAAGATTTTTTAATAAATTCAAAATTTAATAGAATTAAATTCAGGTTCTGTAATTATGTGATAATGTGCATCCAAACCTTTTAAAAAATCAAATCGATAAGAATTTGTTATATATATATTTATTTCCGGAAGAAATATAGTTAATCTATTAATTAGATAACTCTTATCAATTTTATCATATGCACTAAATCCATTTATGTTTACATATATTTTTAAATTATTTAATTTTTTTTCATTTGCAAATCTTAATGCTTCCCAAACACTTCCTTCCGCACATTCTCCATCACTAATAATGCAATAAATATTTTTATTTTTATTTGCTAAAGCCATTCCTGTGGCAATTAATATCCCCAATCCTAATGATCCTGAACTAACATAACAATATCTCGAAATATCCTTATATGGATGAATACCAAAATCATTTAATAGTTGTTCGGCATCAATTTGATAATAATGTTCTAATACCACATATAAAGCTAATCCTGCATGGCCAGATGATAACACAAGTTTTTCATCTATTTTTTTATTTTCATAAATATCTAAAAGAATTGGTAACGTGGTTAGACAGCTACTTAAATGAGATAATTTATTTTTATAACTAATTTCAATTATTCTTTTTTCGAGTTTACTTAAAAGCATAGAATGAATCATAAGTTAAATACATTACTTTGTATCCAACATTAGTAAATCTGGATACTAATTCTTTGGCATTTTCTTCTGAACTAATTTTTTGAATTGTGTGACCTTCAACATAATACGAACTAACTTTATCAAAAACAGTTTTAAGTTCCTTTTCATTTAATGCGATCATTTCGGATCCCTCTATATCAACTTTAATAAAATCGACATGATCAAGATTTAAATCTTTAATTAATGTGCTTAGAGTTTTTGTTTTTATTGTTTTATATTCGTCATGATTAAACTGTTTAATTAATGAATTAGTTGTTGTATTTGTTTTACTGAAATAAAAATCTATTTCCCCATCAATATCTGATAAAGCTATGTTAATATTTTCGATTTTTGTTTTATTTGTAAGATCTGTTAATAATTCAAAATGAGATGGTGTTGGTTCAATGCATATTAATCTTTCACAATTTGGTAGTAAATGGAGGGCAACCAGACCAATATTGGCTCCAATATCTAATATAAATAAATTTTGTAAATTATTCAATATTTTTTTATACATGCCATTATTTATTTGCTGCACGATAGTATATGCATAGTTTGGAGAATCTTGCATATATTTAATTTCATCACCAAAATGATCTTTTATTTTACCAATTAATGGAATACTAATAACCGACCCATCTATTCTATTTAATTCAACTGTTTTCATTTTCATTCAATTTTACTTAAATGTGTTTTAAGACTAACTGGAAAAAATTTTATACTTTTATCCCATTCTATCAACGTTTCGTCGGCTATTTTTGTAAAACAATCCAAACAATAGTTATCATTTCTTTTTTTGTATGGGATAATATTAGACCATATATCATCCGGGACATAAAATCCTATTCGAACAACATTGCCACAGACACTACATATTTCTCTTGTTAAGCTCATCTGTATAAATTTAATTGATCGCAATCTTCGCAAAATCTTTTTATTCCAACTTCAATACTTGTATTAATTTCTATATTATATTTTGTTTTTAATTTAATTGTATTACAAACCCAATTCATTGAATCAAACTTTCTTAACTGCAACTTATATAATTTATCAAATTTATAATCTAATACTTTTTCAAAAGATCTTACTATATCAAAATTAGAAGTCTGCTTTCCAGAACCAATATTTATAATCGAAAATTCTTTTTCTTTGTAATTTAAGATTATATCAAATACTTGAATAAAGTCGTCAATAAAAACATAATCATGCATGGCCTGCGTAATTTGAATTTCTTCATTCTTTTTATAAGCTCGATATAATGTTGGAAACAATTTATGCGGCTTTTCATATCTTCCTACGATAGTGAATGGCCGTATTACTGTAATTGGTATATTATATGTATTTGCATATCCTTGTGAGAGTAAACTAACCATTCCTTTTGTTGCCTCATATAATGTTGTCGGATCAAGAAAATCTTGTTCACTAATATATTTTTCCTTTCTTCCATATTCAGAAGAACTTCCAAAAATAATTAATTTGTCAATTGTATTATTTTTACAGTAGTCTAAAATAACTTTTGATGATAATACATTATATTCAAACATTTTATCGTCATTATATATTTCAGCACCAGTATGTATAATTATTTCTGGTTTTTCTTTATACAAAATTTCATTTAATCGATCCTCTTTATTTACACCAATTATTTTTATAAAAGGAAATTTAGAATAATAATTTATTAAATTTTTGGCAATAAATCCGTTAGGACCGGTGAATAATATTTTCATTTAATTAATTCAAAAAGATTTGCTAATCTAATTTATATCCTGCATTGTTTAAGTATTCTATTATTTTATATACACAATTTTTTCGTAAATCAATTGGTTGATCCCAATTTATATGCTCTCTTCCTTCTGAGTAAGTATTATCTAAGTCAGTACTAGCATAATTTCCGTCGGGTCGATCAGTTATACAACTGATATCCACCCATTTTTCAATATCAATTCTTTTACATTTTAATTCGCGTAGCAATACAACAAACCAATGATCTACTAATTGATGCGGGGATACAAACCCACAAATTTCAACCAGTTTTCTTGGAAATATGGGGTTGCCATTATAATTAGGAGTGAATATATTAGTTTTTGTTGCTTGAATTTTTGGAGCATTATTTTCCACATAAGTATTATGAGCTAAAACGCAAAATTGATTAGAATGTTCCTCAATTATTTTTTCCCAGCCGAAAGTATTCATATAAATATCATCATTGAAAATATATAAAAATTTTCCTGTTGATATTTCAGCCATTTTATTATAGAATTCATGTAAACTCCCATATCCATCTTTTCTTGGTGAAATTATAAAATTTAATGAAATGTTTGTTTTATAATTCATAATAAATTTCATTGTATCTTCGTCATCATCATCTACTTTACAAATTAATTCGACTTTAGATAAGTCTTCTGTATTGGTTTCAAAACTTTTAATACATTTTTCAAGCCTCTTGACCCGTCCACGAGTTGGTATTAATACCGATACTATTTTTTGCATGTGTTTAAATAGTTTTTAATTTGTTCTTTATCATATTCTCTTAATCGAGTTTTTTCTAAACCATAATAATCTTGATGATCATATTGAAAAATACTTCCTTGCCTATAAGTTTGATCATCTACAAATCCACCCCAATGTTTAGCATCATTTCTAATAATCATTTTTGCTTCTTTTTGAATTCCTAATTCAGTAGCTATGTCATGAATCCAATTATCTGTGTGACAATTCATTGCAACATGACCACAAATTTCAACCCATTTTTTTGGATAAATCGGATTTCCGTTGAACCATTGTAATGTTGACATATTATGTTGAGGTTTAAGAACGACAAATTGACTTGAATAATTAGAAATTTCTTCGTCCCAATCTTTACTCATCATAGTAGTATCATCATTCCAGGTAAATAGAAATTCCCCAGTAGATAATTTTGCTAAATCATTTAGAAACAAATAATGATCCTTATATCCACGAAATCTTTCGCCAAATAAGACTTTATCTTGTTTTCTAAATGTTAAACTATTAAACCTTGTTATAGTTTGAACATCATCAAAATCAAATTTTACTAAAATCTCAATCCTATCTGAATTTTTAGCATTATCTAATAATGATGAAATCGAATTTTTTAAAATATCAACCCGATCTCTGGAAGGAATTAGTACCGATACTAACATTAAAGTAATTTTAAAATACCATCATCAAATTTAGTTATATAATTCAAAAGCCCAGCTTGTTCAGCTTTTGTTATATCAAGTTTTTTACAGTATACACCAGAAAATGCTGTTTTATCGAATTTAATTTTTTCAAAATCATATTCTAATTTATCACAAATCTTTTTTGCATATTCTCTAATACTGAATGCTTCTCCTGAACTTATATTAAATATTTCATTTTTAAAATTATCTATAATTGTAGCTTGTATAATCGCCCCAATTAGATTATCAATATAAATTAAATCTCTAATTTGATATCCAGTACCCCAAAGTGTAGCATCTAAATTAGTTTTTTTAGCAAATTTTATTTTTCTTACTATATCATAAATAAAATGATCATCTTTATCTGAAAAATTTGGTCCATAAATTGTCGAAGGAATAAAATATAAATAATCTAACCCATATTGCTTTCGTGCTGATTGTAATCCAATTAACATCATTCTTTTTGTCATTGCATAAGCAAATAAATCTTTATCCAATTTACCATCTAAATAAAAATTTTCTTCAAATGGTAAGTCTGGATCATAAGAACAACTAGTACCTATACCAATAAACTTTGCTTGTGGTTGAAAATTTTTCCAATATTTTATAATATTATGATTCATTTTATTATTTATATCCCATTGAGAATAAGGATAATATAAACAAAAATCACCGGCTTTTGTCCAAGCCGCTAAATGAAATATATAATCAAATTCAATATTATTAAATTGATATAAGTTTTCATAGTTACTCAAATTTGCATTTTTTTGATTTGAGATATAACAATTTATTTCAAAATTTTCTAAAGCTGGCAATAAATACGATCCCAAATATCCTGTTGCTCCTGTTATTAATGCTGTTTTCATGGTATTATCCCTCCATCCGACTGCATATTTCGTTTTCTTGGTTCCCTACATTCTTTTTCAGCTTGTTTAACTTCTTCTTCCCAAAGTTGCGCTGCAGTTTTTTGATTTGGGGGTATCTCCTTGGGCCTTAATTCAGAAAGTTGAGATTGTTGATCTTGCTTAAATTGTTTTAATTCAGCTCCAGACATTTCGGGGGGTAATTCTAAAATAACCCCAGAACCAGCAGAATGTATTTTTACTCCATATCTAGTTGATGGGGATTCATCAACTTCGGTTTCTTTTGTTTTCAATTGATCATTAATTTTTAGTTTCAATTTACTTGGTTCAACAAATTTATATTGCATTCTAAGTCTATCTTTTTCTTTATAAGTTCTATACCCCGAAAGGTGGACATGAAATACTTTAATATCTAATGATGGGTTGAGAACTTCGTATTTTAAATCATTAAATTCAAACGCTATGGCATTATCACATCCGGGTATTCCCATCATATAATTACCATTAATTTTATCAGAAATCATCCCCCTAAAAACCCAAGCATCTTGACTTGATTCTTTATTAAAATGCTCGGAGGTTAGAGTTTTTAAATTTGTAATATTCCATCTTGATAAACAATAAACCTGATTATTTGAAATGTTTTCTTTGATAAGTTTAATATTTTTTTCATCGATATAACAATCGGAATTAACAATAATATTAATATCATTAATTCCAGAATTAATATTAATTAAATTAAAAATTTCTTTATATGTTGGTTTTTTATCAGATATTAATGTCTTAAAAACTTTATTATTTTTAATATTGATATTATCATTACATAATAAAAATAATCGAGATATTTCTTTATTATTTATTAATTTCGATAAACAAAATTTTATTTCCTTTGTTCTTTCTGGTAAAGTTGATTTATAATAATTAAAATATATATTAACTTTAATTCTTTTATTTTTGATTTTTTCTTTATTTACTTGAGATTTTATTTCGGGTATTATAGTTTCTTTTAAATTAGATTCTTTGATCATATGTGTGGGGGGATTTAATTCTTTTAAATTAGATTCTTTGATCATATGTGTGGGGGGAGTTAATCCTTTTAAAAATGAACTTGGAATAAATTTATATTGCCTTTTTATTCTATTTTTTTCTTTTTCCTCATGTAATACTCCATGAGTTCTAATTTCTGAAAAATGATAATGATAAATTTTTATATCCTTCGATGGATTAGATACATAAAAATTAGCCTTTTCAAATTCAAATGCTATAGCATTGTCACAACCAACTACACCCATTTGAAAATCAGCATTTACATTGTGTACCCCACCTTTAAAAATCCATGCATCTTGACTACAATCTATATCATAATGTTTAGTTTTAAATGGCTGAATTTTTTCAATATTCCACCTTGAAAGACAGTAAACTGTATTTGATGTTATATTTTCTAAAATAATATCAATATTTTCTTCATCAATATAGCAATCGGAATTTAATAAAATATTTAAATCATCAGCTTTTGTATTAAAATTAATAATATTAAACATATCATTAAATGTTGGTTGAATATTAAACATGTTAATTTTTGTAATTTTTTTATTTAATTTATTTTTATATTCATCCGAACAAATTAAGTATATTTTATCAATTTTTTTATTCAAAATTAATTGATCTAAACAATATATTATTTCTTTATTTCTTTGTTCTGATTTTGCCTCAAAATAATTAAAATACACATTAACTTTTAATTTTTTATTACTATTTTTATTATCTGATAATATTATTTTATTTTCTTCTTTTAAATAATGACCTTCAATCATTCTTCCACTTTGAATATCACCAACAAATACAGACCCATCTTTAAAAGTATGAAAATATAAATCTAAGTTTTTTTGCTTAAGAAATGCTAAACTTTTTAAACTATTTATTGCATGCTTAAATAAATCAATTTTAGCTTTAACACCAATGGTCCAATTTGCATGAAAAGCTAAAATATTACGGGGAATTTCATAATATTCCCCATCCCATACTTTACCATTATTAATCATAGAAATATTAAATATTTCATCTGGAAGTAATTTATAATTCAACATTGTTTTTGCATGGACTCTCATTACATCTTGATCATCATATTGAGGATATGACTGATAGGTGTCGATACATTTATTTAAAAATTGTAACGTCGCTTCATTACTTTTCATCATAAAAAATCCAGCACATAAATTATTGCAATCACGTTGAAATACAACATCAGAGTTTTCTTTTTTTATTTCATTTAGTAAAAAGTTTTTAATTTTATCAATAAAAATAACATCTACATCTGAAAAGACGAAATATTCTCCCCAACGTTCATTTACCGTTTTAACTAAAAATTTTAATTTTTGTAACATAGATTCTCTCCAGCCATTTTCAAAATAAGAACCGGCTGCTCCGATTTGATTAAATTTTTCAGCAATAATATCAAATTCATTAATTTTTTTTAATGACGGTAAAAAATAGTTTTTTAATAATATTTCATGTGAAGTAGAATAAAAAGTAAGTAACCTCATTTTTTCATTTTTTATATATGTGGTTATTTTTTCACATACTTTTTCTAAAGTGAACCAGTCATCATAAACTTCAGCTATAAAATTTTTCATAAAATCTATTCTCTCCTGGGAAATATTTTCGAGAATATCTTTAATATGTGATATTTCATTTTCGTGAATAAGAATGCATAAATTTAACCAATTTAATTCTTCTTCATACGGAAGCCATTTTTTATTATAAACATATACAGGAATTGAGCCAAGTTGCATAGCCTCATATAAACGAAAACTAGTTGGGCCATTACCTCTTGGACAAAGAGAAAACAATGATCGCTCCATAATATTTTTAAAATTAGCCGTCTTGGTTTCGGAGATATTTAACTTCCATTTATCCATTTCAATATAATATTTTTCATCATTCTTTAATTGGTCATATAATTTCGTTCTTATCTCATGCGTATTTGCCCCGATAAACGAACAAAAAATATCTCTTTTTTTATTTTTATTCGGTTTAGGAATTTTAGAACAAATTAATGGAATTGGAATAATATTATTACTATCATTATTTTCAGAAATTTTACCCGAAGAT
>Ga0172380_10007595_pt1 | contig 12143 bp, 26 predicted proteins | sample Leawe162metaG_FD_119747 | JGI IMG/M metagenome (GOLD analysis project Ga0172380, IMG submission 119747) | Leachate microbial communities from a municipal landfill in Southern Ontario, Canada - Leachate well 162 metaG | ecosystem: Engineered > Solid waste > Landfill > Unclassified | place...
AGGACGAAGGTGGTCGTCACACCCCGTTCTTCAATGGCTACCGTCCGCAGTTTTACTTCCGGACCACGGACGTGACGGGTTCCATCGAGTTGCCTGCCGGCACCGAGATGGTGATGCCTGGCGACAACGTGTCGATCACGGCCAGCCTGATCGCCCCGATCGCCATGGAAGAGGGTCTGCGTTTCGCCATCCGTGAAGGCGGTCGTACCGTCGGCGCCGGTGTCGTGGCCAAGGTCGTCGAGTAACAACGCAAGTAGCGGGTAGTCAGTAGCGGGTAACCAATCCCGCCTGCTACAAGCTACAAGCTACAAGCAAAGAGCTGAAAAAAATGCAAAGCCAGAAAATCCGCATCCGCCTCAAGGGTTACGACTACAAGCTGATCGACCAGTCCGCCCTTGAGATCGTCGAAACCGCCAAGCGCACCGGTGCCGTGGTCAAGGGGCCCGTGCCCCTGCCGACGTCGATCGAGCGCTTCGATATCCTGCGTTCGCCGCATGTCAACAAGACATCGCGCGACCAATTGGAGATCCGTACCCACAAGCGTTTGATGGACATCGTCGATCCCACCGACAAGACCGTCGATGCCCTGATGAAGCTCGATTTGCCTGCTGGCGTCGACGTGGAAATCAAACTGTAGTAATTCCGGGTAGACATTCACAAAATGGCGGGTATAATCCCGCCTCTTTGTTTTACCCGTAATTTTTTGCAAATTGCCGACCAATTGAAGTCGGCGCCTTTGAATAGGGAACTAGAAAATGACTCTAGGCCTTGTCGGTCGCAAGATCGGCATGACCCGCGTTTTCACCGAGGATGGCGTGTCCATTCCGGTGACGGTGCTGGACATGTCGAACAACCGTGTCAGTCAGATCAAGACGGCGGATACGGATGGCTACGACGCCATCCAGGTAGCTTTTGGCTCGCGTAAAGCGAGTCGCGTCACCAAGCCGTTGGCTGGTCACTACGCCAAGGCGGGCACCGAAGCTGGTCGCGGCATGGCTGAATTCCGTGTCGCTACGGATGTAACCGGTCAATACCAGCCCGCCGCGCACATTTCGGTCGAGATATTCCAGGCCGGGCAGATGGTCGATGTCTCCGGTGTGACCCAGGGTAAGGGCTTCGCCGGTACCATCAAGCGCCATCACTTCAGCTCCCAGCGCGCCTCCCATGGCAACTCCCGTTCCCATAACGTGCCTGGCTCCATCGGTCAGGCGCAGGATCCCGGTCGAATTTTTCCGGGTAAGCGCATGTCCGGTCATTTGGGCGCGGTAAAGCGCACCATCCAGAATCTGGAAGTGGTTCGCGTCGATGCCGAACGCCAGTTGCTTCTGATCAAGGGTGCCGTACCTGGTCCCAAGGGCGGCGACATCGTCGTCTGTCCCGCTGTCAAAGGGGGTGCCTGATGGATCTCAAGCTGATTAACGAACAAGGGCAGGATGCTGGCGTGGTTAGTGCCGCCGATACCCTGTTTGCCCGCGAATACAACGAAGCCCTGGTGCATCAGCTGGTTACCGCTTACATGGCCAACGGCCGTAGCGGCGATCGCGCCCAGTTGACCCGTGCCGAAGTGCGTCACTCCACCAAGAAGCCCTTTAAGCAAAAGGGTACCGGCAATGCGCGCGCCGGTATGACTTCCAGCCCGCTGTGGCGTGGCGGTGGTCGTACCTTCCCGAACAAGCCGGATGAAAACTTCACCCAGAAAGTAAACCGCAAGATGTTCCGCGCCGGCATGGCGGCAATCTTGTCGAAGCTGGTGCGTGACGGTCGTTTGCGGGTAATCGACGGCATCGCCGTGGATGCGCCCAAGACCAAGATGCTGGCCGGTAAGGTGAAAGGTATGGGCATCGACAATCGTGTCCTGATCATTACCCCCGAGGTGGACGACAACCTCTGGCTGTCCTCGCGAAACCTGGCCAATGTGCTGGTTCTTGAGCCGCGTCATGCCGATCCGGTCAGTCTGGTGCGCTTCGATCAGGTGCTGATTACTCGCGATGCGGTCAAGTCGTTTGAGGAGATGTACGCATGAACGCCGTCAAGTTCAATGAGACGCGCCTGCTGCAGGTCATTCTCGCGCCGGTGATTTCCGAGAAGTCGACCATGCTCGCCGATAAGAACGAGCAAGTGGTCTTCCGTGTCGCGACCGATGCGACCAAGCCGGAGATCAAGGCTGCCGTCGAGCTGCTGTTCAAGGTTCAGGTCAAGGACGTCAATGTTGCCAATGTAAAGGGCAAGCAAAAGCGTACCGGACGTTTCGTCGGTCGTCGTGACAGCTGGAAGAAGGCTTATGTTTGCCTGCAGCCTGGTCAGGAACTTAATTTTGTCGCGGGGGAATAAGTCATGGCCCTGATCAAAGTCAAACCAACTTCCGCCGGTCGTCGTGCCGTCGTCAAGGTCGTTACTCCGGGTCTGCACAAAGGCAAGCCGGTCGCCGCCCTGGTCGAAAAGCAGAACCGCGGGTCGGGTCGCAACAACAACGGCCATATCACCACGCGCCACAAGGGTGGCGGTCACAAGCAGCACTACCGTCTGGTCGACTTCAAGCGCGACAAGGATGGCGTGCCGGCCAAGGTCGAGCGGATCGAGTACGATCCCAACCGCAGTGCCCATATCGCCCTGTTGTGCTATGCCGATGGCGAGCGCCGTTACATCATCGCCCCGCGCGGTGTCGAGGCCGGTACGCCGCTGATGAGCGGTTCCGAGGCGCCGATCAAGCCGGGCAATTGCCTGCCGCTGCGCAACATTCCGGTCGGTTCCACCATTCACTGCATCGAGATGATGCCGGGTAAAGGCGCTCAGTTGGCTCGCTCGGCAGGTACCTCGGTACAACTATTGGCGCGCGAAGGCAGTTACGCCCAGCTACGTCTGCGTTCCGGCGAGATTCGCAAGGTCCATATCGATTGCCGTGCCACGCTCGGTGAAGTCGGTAACGCCGAACACAACCTGCGTTCGATCGGCAAGGCCGGTGCGATGCGCTGGCGCGGTGTCCGTCCGACGGTTCGCGGTACCGCCATGAACCCGGTCGACCATCCGCATGGTGGTGGCGAAGGTCGTACCGGCGAAGGTCGCGTACCGGTTTCGCCCTGGGGGCAGCCTGCCAAGGGCTACCGTACTCGCAGCAACAAGCGCACGGACAAGATGATCGTGCGTCGCCGGCAGAAATAAGAGGTAAGTCGATATGGCACGTTCAGTTAAAAAGGGCCCGTTCATCGATGGGCATCTGTTGAAGAAGGTGATGGCGGCTCAGGCCGTTCAGGATAAGCGTCCGATCAAGACCTGGTCGCGTCGCTCCACCGTTCTGCCGGATTTCGTGGGGCTGACCATCGCCGTGCATAACGGCAAGCAGCATATTCCCGTGTATGTCACGGAAAACATGGTAGGCCACAAGTTGGGCGAGTTTTCACTGACTCGTACCTTCAAGGGTCACGCCGCCGACAAGAAAGCCAAGAGGTAGGAGCCAGCATGGAAGTTTCCGCTATTTTGCGCGGTACCCGCATGTCCGCCCAGAAGGCCCGTTTGGTGGCTGACCTGGTGCGCGGCAAGCCGGTCGAAAACGCACTCAACATCCTTTCCTTCACGCCCAGGAAGGCCGCCGAAGTCATTCGTAAAGTGCTGGAGTCGGCCATCGCCAACGCCGAGCACAACGAAGGCGCCGACATCGATGAGTTGAAGGTCAAGACCATCTATGTCGACGAAGGTCCGACCCTCAAGCGCTTCACCGCGCGCGCCAAGGGCCGGGGCAACCGTATCCACAAACCCACCTGTCACATCACTGTGACGGTTGGCGACTGAGGTAGCGTATGGGACAGAAAATTCATCCGATCGGTTTTCGCCTTAGCGTCAACCGTAACTGGAGCTCCAAGTGGTACGCCAACAGCAAGAATTTCGCCGGCATGCTGGCGGAAGACCTGAAGGTACGTGAGTTCCTGAAGAAAAAGCTGGCGCATGCCTCGTTGAGCAAGATCATCATCGAACGTCCGGCCAAGAATGCCCGAATCACCCTGTTCTCGGCTCGCCCCGGTGTGGTGATCGGCAAGAAGGGCGAAGACATCGAGAACCTGCGCAAGCAGTTGGCCGGAATGATGTCGGTGCCGGTAACTCTCAATATCGAAGAAATCCGCAAGCCGGAACTCGATGCGCAGATCATCGCCGCCTCCATCGCCACGCAGTTGGAGAAGCGGATCATGTTCCGCCGTGCCATGAAGCGTGCCATGCAGAGCGCCATGCGCTTCGGTGCCCAAGGCATCAAGATCATGAGCTCCGGTCGTCTGAACGGCGCCGATATCGCCCGCACCGAGTGGTACCGCGAAGGTCGCGTGCCTCTTCATACCCTGCGCGCGGATATCGACTACGGTCTGGCTGAAGCCAACACCACGTATGGCATCATCGGGATCAAGGTCTGGGTATACAAGGGCGAAAATCTGGGCAAGGGCGAGAAGCCCGTGGCCGCACCCGAACCCGAACGTCGGCCCCGTCGGCCGTCCAACCGGGCCGGAAAGGAGTAATGAGCGATGCTGCAACCCGCACGCAGAAAATACCGTAAAGAGCAGAAAGGCCGTAACACCGGTCTGGCTACTCGTGGCGCCAAGGTAAGCTTTGGTGAGTATGGTCTCAAGGCGATTGGCCGTGGTCGATTGACGGCACGTCAGATCGAGGCGGCTCGTCGAGCCATGACCCGTCACATCAAACGGGGTGGTCGGATTTGGATCCGGATCTTCCCGGACAAGCCGATTTCCCAGAAGCCTGCCGAAGTCCGCATGGGTAACGGTAAGGGTAATCCCGAGTACTACGTCGCCGAAATCCAGCCCGGTAAGGTGCTGTATGAGATGGACGGTGTCGACGAGGTGCTGGCACGCGAGGCCTTCCGCCTGGCTGCCGCCAAGTTGCCCATCCCGACCGCGTTTGTTACCCGTCACATTGGGGGCTGACATGAAAGCAAGTGAACTTCGCACCAAGAACAAGGCCGAGTTGCAGAACGAACTCAAGGAGTTGCTGCGCGCCCAGTTCAGCCTGCGTATGCAGATTGCCACCCAGCAGACCAACAAGACCCACGAGTTGCGTAACACCCGTCGTGCTATCGCGCGCGTTCGCACCGTGATGGGCCAGGTCGGAAACTGACAAGGTAGATAGAGATGGCTGAACAGGAAAACACCAAGGTTGCTCGCTCGCTGACCGGTAAGGTCGTCAGCGACAAGATGAACAAGACCATCACCGTGCTGGTCGAGCGTCGTGCCAAGCACCCGCTCTATGGCAAGGTGATTCGTCTGTCGAAGAAGTACCATGCCCATGACGAAGACAATGGCTGCCACGAGGGCGATACCGTCGTCATCGAAGAGTGTCGTCCTCTCTCCAAGACCAAATCCTGGAAAGTGGTGCGAGTAGTAGAACAGGCCAAGGCCGTATAAATTAGTGCTTGCAATATAGTGAGGCCGCGGCTATTATTCGCGGCCTTTTTACCCGCCCCTTGAGGGCATAACCCTTCGGGATCCAAAACTGCCTGACTTCGATTAATCGCGGCGGGGCAAGTTGGAGTAAAGATCATGATTCAGATGCAGTCCATGTTAGACGTGGCTGACAACACAGGTGCGCGTTCCGTTATGTGCATCAAGGTGTTGGGCGGCTCGAAGCGTCGTTACGCGAGTATCGGCGACATCATTAAGGTGACCATCAAGGACGCCGCGCCTCGTGGCCGCGTGAAAAAGGGCGATGTTTACAATGCCGTGGTGGTGCGTACCGCCAAGGGTGTGCGTCGGCCCGATGGATCGCTGGTCAAGTTCGATGGCAATGCGGCGGTGCTGCTCAACAACAAGCTTGAGCCCATCGGTACCCGTATTTTTGGGCCGGTGACACGTGAGCTGCGTACGGAGCGATTCATGAAGATCGTCTCCTTGGCGCCCGAAGTTCTGTAAGGAGTCAGGTATGAACAAGATTCGCCGTGGCGATGAGGTCGTCGTCCTGACCGGCAAGGATAAGGGCAAGCGCGGCACTGTGTTGCAGGTGCTGGAGGGCAAGCTGGTGGTGGAGGGGGTTAATCGCGTCAAACGCGCGGTCAAGCCCAACCCCATGCGCGGTACGACTGGTGGATTCATGGACAAAGATATGCCCATCGATATTTCCAATGTCGCGCTATTCAATCCCGCCGTCGGCAAGGGTGACCGTGTGGGTATCAAAGTGCTGGAGGACGGACGCAAGGTGCGTTTCTATAAGTCCAACGGCGAAGTGCTGGATGCGTGAGGGAAGTCATGGCACGATTCAAGGCGTTTTACAAGGAAACCGTTGTGCCGCAACTGATGAGTCAGTTCGGTTACAAGACGGTGATGCAGGTTCCCCGGATCGAGAAGATCACCCTCAATATGGGTGTCGGCGAAGCGGTGGGCGACAAGAAGGTTCTCGATCATGCGGTCGGCGACATGACCAAGATTGCCGGGCAAAAGCCAGTTGTGACGCTGGCGCGCAAGTCGATCGCCGGATTCAAGATTCGCGACGATTACCCTGTCGGTTGCAAGGTTACGTTGCGTCAGGAGCGCATGTTCGAATTCCTGGATCGACTGGTTAGCGTCGCGATTCCTCGTATCCGCGACTTTCGCGGTATCGGTGGCAAGGGCTTCGACGGTCGCGGCAACTACAACATGGGTGTCAAAGAACAGATCATGTTCCCCGAGATCGAGTACGACAAAATCGATGCGCTTCGGGGTATGAACATCACCATCACCACTACCGCCAAGACGGATGCTGAGGCCAGGGCATTGCTCGCCGCCTTCAAGTTCCCGTTCAAGAATTGAGGTCGACATGGCCAGGAAATCAGTAATCAACCGCGAAGTGAAGCGCCGTGAGATGGTGAAGAAGTTCGCCGCCAAGCGTGACAGCCTGAAGGCCGTCATGGCCGATCAGGGTCGATCCGAAGAGGAGCGCATGGATGCGCGTCTGAAGTATCAGGCGCTTCCCCGCGATGCCAGTCCGAGCCGTCTGCGCAACCGTTGCGCCTTGACGGGGCGCTCGCGTGGCGTGTTCCGCAAGTTCGGCCTGTGCCGCAACAAGATCCGTGAAATCGCCATGAATGGCGATATTCCCGGCGTCGTCAAGGCCAGCTGGTAAGGAGCGACAAGATGAGCATGAGTGATCCCATTGCCGATATGCTGACTCGCATCAGGAATGCGCAGATGTCGGAGAAAATCTCGGTGAGCATGCCGGCTTCGAAGTTGAAGAAGGCCATTGCCCAGGTTCTCAAGGACGAAGGCTATATCGACGATTTCGCTGTAGTCAGCGTAGACGGCCTGCCGCGCATGGAAGTTAGCCTGAAGTATTATGCGGGCCGCCCGGTAATCGAAAAAATCGAGCGTGTCAGTAGACCTGGCTTGCGTATTTATAAAGGCCGTGAAGACCTGCCCCGCGTGATGAACGGTTTGGGTGTCGCGATCGTGTCCACCTCAAGAGGTGTAATGACCGATCGCAGAGCTCGCTCCCTCGGGGTTGGTGGCGAAGTGTTGTGCGTGGTTGCGTGAGGTAGAACATGTCCCGAGTTGCCAAGAACCCCATTCCCGTGCCGGCCGGTGTTGAAGTCAACATCGGTAACGGTGCAATCACAGTCAAGGGCCCGCAAGGCGACCTTACCCAGTCCCTTACGTCGCACGTCACGGTCAAACACGAAGACGGCAGCATTCAAGTCGCGGCTGCCAGCGACAGTGCCATTGCCAATGCGATGTCCGGTACTACCCGCGCACTCTTGGCCAATATGGTGTTGGGTGTTTCCAAGGGTTTCGAGCGCAAGCTTACGCTTGTTGGGGTAGGCTACCGTGCTCAAGCGCAGGGTGAAAAACTTTCCCTTAGTCTTGGCTTTTCCCATCCGGTCGAGCATGTCATGCCCGCCGGTGTGAAGGTCGAAACGCCGACTCAGACCGAGATCGTGCTCAAGGGTGCCGACAAGCAGAAGGTCGGACAGGTGGCGGCGGATGTACGAGGCTATCGTCCGCCCGAGCCCTACAAAGGCAAAGGTGTCCGTTATTCGGACGAAGTGGTTTCCCTCAAGGAAACCAAGAAGAAATAATCTGGAGTCACGAGCATGGACAAGAAGATCCGGCGTCTGCGCAGGGCGCGCAAAACCCGCGCCAAAATCGCCGAACTGGCTGTGGCCCGCCTCTGCGTGTATCGCAGCAATAGTCACATCTACGCACAAATTATCGATGCCACGGGTGGCAACGTTGTTTGCTGTGCTTCCACCCAAGAGAAAGACCTGCGCGATCAGGTCAAGAATGGCGGTAACAGCGAGGCCGCGAAGTTGGTCGGTCAACGAATCGCCGAAAAGGCCAAGCAGGCCGGTGTCGAGCAGGTCGCTTTCGATCGTAGCGGTTTCATCTATCACGGCCGTATCAAGGCCTTGGCAGAAGCTGCCCGTGAGCACGGTCTGCAGTTCTAACGCGAGGTTATGAAGATGGCGAAGATGGAACAACAGCAGGAAGACCGTGGCGACGGCCTGCGTGAAAAAATGATCGCCGTGAACCGCGTCACCAAGGTGGTCAAGGGTGGCCGGATTCTGGGTTTTGCCGCTCTTACCGTAGTTGGCGATGGCGATGGCGCTGTCGGCATGGGCAAGGGCAAGTCCCGTGAAGTTCCCGTGGCCGTGCAAAAAGCCATGGAGGAAGCGCGTCGCAAGATGACCAAGGTTTCGCTCAAGAACGGCACCTTCCATCACGCAGTCGTTGGTCGTCATGGTGGATCGCGCGTCCTGATCCAGCCGGCATCAGAAGGTACCGGTATCATCGCGGGTGGTGCGATGCGCGCCGTCTTCGAGGTGATGGGCGTGACCAACGTGCTGGCAAAGTGCATGGGTTCGACCAATCCCTATAACGTGGTACGTGCCACGTTGGATGGCTTGGCCCAGATGTATACCCCGAGCGACGTGGCAGCCAAACGTGGTAAAACCGTTGCCGAGATCCTGGAGTAAGCAATGAGCGAAGCCAAGAAGATCAAGGTAACCCTGGTCAAGAGCCCGATCGGTACCAAGTCGTTTCACCGCGCTTCGGTGCGCGGTCTTGGGCTCAAGCGTCTGAATCAATCGGTTGTTCTCGATGACACCCCCGCCATTCGTGGCATGGTGACACGTGCGAACTTCCTGGTGAAATGCGAGGCTGTCTGACATGCAACTCAATACTCTGAAACCTGGTGCCGGCAGCAAACATGCCTCCAAGCGGGTTGGTCGAGGCATCGGTTCCGGCCTGGGCAAGACCTGCGGTCGAGGCCACAAGGGGCAAAAATCTCGAGCCGGTGGTTTCCACAAGGTTGGCTTCGAGGGTGGCCAGATGCCTATGCATCGCCGTTTGCCCAAGCGCGGCTTCATTTCGCTGGACCGTGCTACCAAGGCTGAAATTCGCTTGTCCGATTTGAACGCACTCCCGGTCGACGCAATCGACTTGCTGGTGCTGCAACAGGCTGGCATCGTCTCCCAGTTGGTGAAAACAGTGCGGGTGATCCTGTCCGGTTCGATCGAAAAGCCGGTCAAACTGATGGGTATTGTCGCCACCAAGGGTGCCAAATCCGCCATCGAGGCTGCCGGCGGCAGCGTCGAAGGCTGATAGAGCGAGATCGATCTTGGCCAACGCCGCCGCCAACTTGATGCAGATGTCCGGGAAAATGGGCGACCTCAAACGTCGCCTATGGTTTCTGATCGGCGCACTGATCGTATACCGAATCGGTGCGCACATTCCCGTGCCGGGAATCGATCCCGTGGTCCTGGAGGATCTGTTCAAGAGCCAGCAAGGCGGGATCTTGGGCATGTTCAACATGTTCTCCGGCGGGGCTTTATCTCGATTCACCGTCTTTGCCTTGGGTATCATGCCCTACATTTCCGCGTCGATCATCGTTCAGTTGTTGAGCGTGGTTTCGCCGCAACTGGAGGCAATCAAGAAGGAAGGCGAGGCGGGACGGCGCAAGATTACCCAGTACACCCGCTATGGCACGGTATTGCTGGCGACATTCCAGGGCTTGGGTATCTCCATCGCTTTGGAAAGCCAACCCGGTCTGGTACTGGATCCCGGGTTCATGTTCCGGATGACCACGGTAATCACCTTGGTGGCCGGTACCATGTTCTTGATGTGGTTGGGCGAGCAGATCACGGAGCGAGGCATAGGTAACGGCATCTCCATCATAATTTTCGCCGGTATCGCGGCTGGCTTGCCGCAGGCAGTAGGCGGCACCTTGGAGTTGACGCGCACCGGTGCGTTTTCCATCCCGCTCGTGTTGTTGTTGTTCATTGGTGCCTTGCTGGTAACCGCCCTGGTTGTTTTCGTCGAGCGAGGGCAACGCAAGGTGCTGGTGAATTACGCTAAGCGCCAGGTTGGAAACAAACTTTATGGTGGCCAGAGTTCTCACTTGCCTTTGAAATTGAACATGGCTGGTGTGATCCCGCCGATCTTCGCGTCGTCTATTATCTTGTTTCCAGCTACATTGGGTGGTTGGTTTGGCAGCCATGAAGATATGACTTGGCTGAAGGATATAGCCGCGACTCTGTCGCCAGGCCAACCCATTTACGTCATGTTGTATGCCTTGGCGATTATCTTTTTTTGTTTTTTCTACACGGCCTTGGTCTTCAACCCTAGGGAAACGGCGGATAACCTGAAGAAGAGCGGCGCGTTTGTCCCCGGAATACGCCCCGGCGACCAGACCGCGCGTTACATCGACAAGATCATGACCCGTTTGACTTTGATCGGCGCAATCTACATTACTTTGGTTTGTTTGCTGCCGGAATTCCTGATCGTGAACTGGAATGTGCCGTTTTATTTCGGTGGTACTTCACTCTTGATTATCGTGGTCGTAACGATGGACTTCATGGCGCAGGTGCAGGCCTACGTCATGACCCATCAGTACGAAAGCCTGCTCAAGAAGGCTAACTTCAAAGGTGGTAATTTCCTGGCCAGATAAGGGTAGATGGGTAAGGAAGATGTCATCCAGATGCAGGGAGAGGTCTTGGAGACACTCCCAAATGCCACTTTCCAAGTAAAACTGGAAAATGGCTACGTGGTGTTGGGGTACATTTCAGGCAAGATGCGCATGCACTACATACGTATTTTGCCAGGTGACAAAGTTACCGTGGAATTGACCCCGTACGATTTAACTCGCGCGCGCATCGTTTATCGCGCTAAGTAGTATCAGAAAAGGAGCCGAACATGCGTGTTCAAACCTCAGTCAAGAAGATTTGTCGCAAGTGCCGGATCGTCAAGCGCAAGGGCGTTGTTCGCGTCATTTGCAGCGAGGCGCGTCATAAGCAACGTCAAGGTTGATTAAGTAGGGTGTTGATGGATTGCTTGCAATTGCAAGCAATCCATCGTTATAATTTACAGTTTTCCGCACGGAGTTTTTCATGGCCCGTATTGCTGGGGTTAACATCCCGAATCACAAGCATGCCGAGATCGCGCTGACCGCCGTCTACGGCATCGGTCGCTCGCGTGCTCGTATGATTTGCGAGCAGGCTGGTGTGAACCCCTCAACCAAGATCAAGGATCTGGGCGACGATGCCATCGACAAGTTGCGCGATGGTGTGACCAAGTTCACGGTAGAGGGCGACTTACGTCGCGAAATCACCATGAACATCAAACGTTTGATGGATCTTGGCTGCTATCGCGGTCAGCGTCATCGTCGTGGTCTGCCGTGTCGCGGTCAACGCACCCGTACCAACGCCCGTACCCGCAAGGGCCCGCGTAAGCAGATGCAAGTCAAAAAGTAAAGCTAGGTAAAGAATATGGCCAAGGCAACCACCGCCCGCGTGCGGAAGAAAGTTAAGAAGAGCGTAGCCGATGCGATCGCGCATATCCACGCTTCCTTCAATAACACCATCGTGACAATCACGGACCGTCAGGGTAACGCCCTGTCCTGGTTCACTGCGGGTGCCGCTGGCTTCAAGGGCTCGCGCAAGAGCACGCCCTTCGCGGCTCAGGTGGCCGCCGAGAACGCCGGCAAGCAGGCGCTTGAATACGGTGTCAAGAATATCGAAGTGCGCATCAAGGGCCCCGGCCCGGGCCGTGAGTCCACGGTTCGCGCGCTGAATGCCCTTGGCTTCAAGATTACCAGCATCTCCGACGTGACGCCTATGCCGCATAACGGCTGTCGTCCGCCGAAGAAGCGTCGCGTTTGAACGATTAGGAGAGCATCGTGGCTCG
>Ga0172380_10007596_pt1 | contig 12142 bp, 7 predicted proteins | sample Leawe162metaG_FD_119747 | JGI IMG/M metagenome (GOLD analysis project Ga0172380, IMG submission 119747) | Leachate microbial communities from a municipal landfill in Southern Ontario, Canada - Leachate well 162 metaG | ecosystem: Engineered > Solid waste > Landfill > Unclassified | place...
AATTGCGCGGCGCACTTCCTCGCATTCGCGCGGCGCAAGCACAAGAGCGCGAAATTCTCGCGGCACAGGCCATGCTCGATGCGCGCGTCCGGGGTGCGCGAGATCAAGTCGCGATTGAACGTCTCGCCGCAGAACTCGCGGGAGTCCGCGCGAAACTCGTGATGGCGCGTGAACAATTCGCAGCAGCGCGCGCGAACTTGGATTCTGTAGTCGAGACTGAAGAAGCATGGGTATTATTCGGTAAGCGTCAACACGAACTTGAAGAGATGCGCAGTACATACGCGCACGCTCAATCTACACTCGTGATGATCATGGCAGAATCCAAAGAATACGATTCTACGCGCGTCGAATGGCGCGCAATCGGCGCGAAGCAGCGCACGATTCATGAACGCGCGCGGATCTGCGCGCTTTATCGCGGCGCTCTTGATGCACGAACCGGCGTTCAGCAGTCTCTCATGCTCGGCGCAATGGGTCTCATCGAAGCAGAAGTCAATCGCATGCTCGAACCAATCGCGGGACTTCGCATATCATTCGACATGCAAGGAACAATGCGCATAAATGTGCGCGATGTCGCGCGCGATGTCGAACACCCCGCGGACCTTTGCAGTGGTTTTCAGCGCTTCATCATCAATGTCGCGCTGCGTCGCGCGTTTCTCTGCGCGGCTATCAGACCAATGCCACGTTTCATTATCATTGATGAAGGGTTCGGTTGCATTGATGAGACTAACATGATAAAAGTGTGTGAATACATGCCGGAACTCGCGCGCGAGCTGGAATTCATGTTGATCGTGTCGCATACCGATGCACTCAGCGCACTTATTACAGTTCCACTAAACATACAAATGGGTATTGGCGCTGGGAGCACATCGGGGTTGCGTTTCGGCACTGAAATAGAAGTCGGCGTTGCGCGCGCGAGTGATGCCACGGGAGCCGCGGGTTCCGCCGCGAGCGCAAAGAAGCCGCGCGCGACTGACGATGGCGGTGCGCCAAACGCCACGCTTGCAGAGAAATGCGCGGATGGCTCATACTTTTGCAAGGCTTGTGCAAAGGGATTCAAGAACTGGTCGCGACACAAAAAATCGGCCAAACACATCAAGAGATGCGAAGGCGTATTTAAAAAGTAGATCTCGCGTGAGATGATTGATCATTTTTTGCATGATCACGCTTCCTGAACAACGAGCTCGAACGTGTGATCGTCGATGCACTTGAGCGAGACACTGAGCATGACATTCTTAATGAAGCTGCGCTGCGCTTTGGCAATGCGAATCGCGCGAATGATTCCATGATCATCGATAACGTGCTGTGCGTTGAGCGTGAGACCCGCGGCTGCAAGAACACCGCGCAGAGTCTCAATGACTGCGACGAGTTTCGTGATCGACTCCGGTACGAGTTCGATATCATTAAGAGCCGCGTTCACATTCGCGCGGATGTTCGCATAGGTGAACTGGAATCGCGCGGGGAATCCGGCGACGATAACCTGAGAGATTGTATCAGGCGTGCGATTGACTCGCGAAGTATCGAACTTGTTGAGCTCGACAATCTCAATTCCTGCGCGAGTGTATCCAGCATCCATCACATGCGAAAGCAACATGCGCGATGCAGCGCTTCCGCTGACGTCTGTGATAACCTCCTGCACGTTGTCCTCGGCCATGATATGCGCGAGTCGCGTATGCTCTGGCATCGCGGGAGTGATCAAGAGTCGCGCGGAAAGCGAGACAATGATCTTCGTGAGTCGCGCTGCGTCATTGATGAGCGCCATGATCTCACCGCGGCGTGCGGCTGTCTTGTTAAGGCGCAGGGTGAAGCCATTAATCGCAACCTTGATCGGGCGAAGATCGCGCAGCGGCTTGGTACGCGAGAGACTGCTCACGCGATTCGCGAATGCCTGAACGAACTTCGCATTCGCAATGACAGTGCCCGCGGTCCAGCAAGACATTGTCGAAGCAGCATCAAAGCCTGCGATGATGAGTTGCGGGGTAGAATACGGACTCGAAACGATCTGTACATCCATGCGACCGATTCGGCGAATGTTGTAGAGACCGCCGCGAATCGTTGAGTAAGTCGTGCCCGGCTCGTAGAGCTTGCGCACGAGTGTATCGATTGTGCGCGTTTGCTCCTCGATCGAACCATAGACGAAGATATCTGCATCGCATGTTGCATTGTCGATCTGACCCGCGAACGGATCGAGCAACTTCGAGATGAAGCCGCCAGCGAAGCAGTAATTTGTGCATGAATCCGCGCATGTCTTGCCCGCCTCTGATACTCCAGCCGCGTTCCAGATGGAATCGAGGGCGGAATCACCAGTGCGGAAGAATACAGATTTCGCGCGCTCAATGAAGACCTCGCGCGGCACGAATGCGCGCGTACCCCATTGCTGAGGCGTGAGTGTCACACGCGGACAATGCACGCGGTCGAGTGCGCCGCGAACTAGATTGTTCGCGCGCAGTGATTGCGCATCAAGCAGAACTTCGCGCGTTACAACGGATGAAGTATCAGCCGCGAACAAGTCCGCGTAATACTTGCAGGTCTTCTGCTCGAACTGCGCGAGCGCAGGCTGCATAAGTCCATTCTTGATGAGGTGTCCCGGATTGCCGATGCACTTGATATGCTCGGCAAGGGGACCGCAGAAGAATGCGGGATACTTCGCATGTACGTGATACATGCGCCTGTCTTCCGCTGCGAACATGGCTGCGATTGGGCCGAAGGCTTGCGCGATCGTGTCCTGGTCATACAGCATGGGTCCGGAGTAGTTGAGCATTGCAGACATGCAAGCCTGAACCTTCGCGATCATTGAAGCCTCCATCGTAGTATTTCTCGGTTGTTTGTTATGAAAGATTCGCGCGATTTCAATTTTTTGGGGCAAAAAAGAGCATCTTTTACGCGCGTTCAGTGACCGAGACGGAAGCGAAAGATAACTGCTTGCGCGCGATTGCCGCTTCGATAAGATCACCAATAACCACCGCGAATTGCGGACTATTTCGCGCGACATTCGCGCGGAACGTTGACATGAACACCGACATTTCGCGCGCATCATCGAGTTTCGCGCGCAACATCGCGCGAGTGCCCTTGCGCGCGGAATCCGAAATAGCGCGCGTAAGTTCGCGCGATTCAAGATCGACGCGCGCGGCTTCCGCGCGACTTACTGCGCGCGCGAGGATAGCGTGAGAGTGCGCGAGTAAGTGTCCATATTCATGGGGCGACAGGGTGACTCCTGCATATGTATGCCCAGCAGCAGAGCAAACGTCAAAATACATATCTGCAACAGTGCGGACTGTCTCCATTTGAGCAATGAAAGTTGAATATATATTCAACTTTTAGTATAAAACGTCGTAAATGGCGGCTTCTTTTGGCGATGGCGAGGTTGGCAGGTCTCATATGCTCGCGATTATGACGCGCGTTGCCCAAGATGGCGGCGCTGCTCATCATCTCGACTCGATGGATCAATTCATTAGTGCCGGTCTCGATCACATCATCAAACGTGGCTTTGGAATCCAGAGCACGATCAAAAATAAGCGCGTCGAACCGGGCGAGGAATCGCAGATCTCTGAAATCAAGTTCAGCTTGCATTTTGAGAGTGTCTCAGTATTCCCGCCAGTCATGCGCGAGTCTGTTATTGATCGCGCGACTCCCGCTGCGGCTGCTGCGCGCGCTGCTGCGGCATCCGCGGAAGATGCCGACGCTGCCGCAGGCTCTGCGGATCTCGCGCAGTTCGCGCGAACTGCGCGCGGTGTTGCATCTGCTGCTTCAGTCGGCGCACTTTATCCATATCAAGCGCGCCAACTCTCGCGCACATATTCCAATGAATTGCGCGTGAGCGCAGAAATCGAAGCAATTGCATATCGCGAGCGCGGTCAAGTCGAGAGGCGCACTGCGCGCATTTCTGACTTCCGCATCGGCGCGATTCCATGCATGATACGGTCTGCATCGTGCAATTTGCGCGGAATGTCGCGCGAACAACTCGTGATGATGCGCGAAAATCCATCGGATCTCGGCGGTTACTTCATATTGCGCGGGCAGGAATACAGCGTTGATTGCACTGAGAATACGACAGTCAATGAGATGCGCGTTTCCACCGAAGAGCGCCCGAAGGAAGACGCGCGCGTTCAAGTGTGGTCGCGCTTTGGTGACGGCTTTGAGAACTCCTATCAGTTCATTATGCGCCATCATCAGAATGGCGGTATCTCCATTGACTCGCAGTTCTTCTCGCTCAAAGACATTCAAATACCATTTCATGTGTTTCTGCGCATGCTCGCGAATGTGCGCGACAGCGCGATTGCAGAAATGGTCATCGGCGATCTCACACTGCGCGACCCGAACACAGTCTCGATGATCGCGCGACTTAACGCTGCATTCACAGCGACTTACGACTCATATGGAAACTTCGCGCAAGAGTACGACCAGGCGAACATTGTCTACGGAATCGGTGAAAAACTGCTCGATTTGCCCGCATCAGCTCTCGCTGCGCGCGATGAAAATGTGCGCCGCATGACTTACGCGAAGATGATGGATCAGATAGACACGCGCGTTCTTCCGCATCTCGGCATGGGCGAAGGCGATCGCATGAAGAAAGCGCGCTATATCTGCTACGCAATGCGCAAAATGTTTATGTCAATGGCTGGCGTTATCGACTCTCTCGATCGCGACTCACTAGCGAACAAACGCATTCACACTGCTGGAATATCGGTTGCAAAAGCATTCAAGACAATGCTGAGTCACACTGTAATCACGCCGATGAGGCGCGCGTTTCAAAACGCATTCGACAATACACCATTCGCGCAAGTTGACTTGCAAACGATCTGTATTGGATCCATTCGACATGACGAACTTGAGGACGCAATGAAAAAAGCGCTCACTGTTGGTAATACAGACATGCAAGTTGGCCGTACGGTATCAAAGAATCGCGTTTCATCGCAAGCGCGCTACTTGAAGAATGATTTGAACGCGCGCGCGATTGCTTGCAACATTGCGGTGATGTCTTCAATGTCTAACAAACAAACGGAACGCGCGGATCAGTTGCGCCGAGTTCATTCATCATACACTGGTTACGGCGATCCAACACAAAGCGCGGATACTGGCGACAAAGTGGGGATGAACAAACAAATGGCAGTATCGGCCATTATATCAATCGCGACTTCCGGCGACAACCTGAAGCAAGCAATACTCGCAGAAGCCGACCCGGACTTCGCGCGACTTGAAGACGTCACAATGGCGGATGTCGTGCGCGGACGCCTTTCGTGCGTGTTCGTCAATGGTGATTGGATCGGTTGCGTGCGCAATGATTGGGTCTTCGTCGCGAAATGGCGCGAGTATCGACGTACGGGAAAGGGGCCGATGATTCATCGGCATACATCCATTATCTGGGATCCGTGCTATCGCGAGGTGCGATTTTGGACTGATTTTGGGCGCATGCTGCGTCCACTCGTGATTGTGTATAACAACCTCGAAGAAGTCGAAGCAAAATGCGCGCCAGTGAAGATGCAAGTGGCACCTGGTGCCAGCGCGAGCGTCAGCGCTGGCGCTGATGCAGATTTCGCACCGCGCAAAGGAAAGGGAAAGAAAAAGGCACCCAGTATCGCGCCTCCGAGTCCGTCGTATTCGCGCGAAGTCCGCGATGATGTGGAGTTCGCGCAATGGACGCGACTTACACCGGAAATAGTCGCGAAGTTCGCGAGTGGCGAAATGACAATGGTCGACATGCAAGAGCGCGGAGTGATCGAATACATCGCCGCGGATGAATGCGAAAATATGTACCTCGCGCAGAGTATCGCGCATCTTCACGCGGAGAGACACAATATTACATCGCGGTATACGCATTGCGATATTGAGCAAGCGATACATGGAATAGTCGTTCTGTCATCGCCGCTCGTTGATCACACTTATGGAATCCGCACGACTTACTTCGGAAACCAGCGCAAACAATCCGCAGCATGGTACGATCTCGCGTATCCTTACAGATGCGACAAGAAAATGACTTTGCAGTTGTACTGCGAACATCCGATTGTCACAACACTCGCAGATAAATGCACGTGTCCGAACGGTCAAAACTGCGTCATCGCGCTGATGATTCATGGTGGATTCAATCAAGAAGACTCTGTTTACATCAATGCAAGCGCGATTCAGCGCGGACTATTCAATGGCGCATTCTTCGATTACGAAGTGACGCATTGCGAACAAGGTGAGATGTTCGCGACACCGGATAAACTCACAGTTGTCGATCGATACAGTAGCGCAGTTACTGACTTTCTTGTCGATGGAAACGCGCGCGTTGGCTCCATTGTTAAGCATGATTACGTCTTGATCAGCAAGGTCGCAGCCGCGCCCGATACCGACAAACACGGAGCCGCGCGCTTTATTGACCGCTCTATTATCTATTCTGGGCGGACACCCGCGCGTGTTACAAGTGTTGTTGTCGGCACCGATGATCGCGGCGCGAAGTTCACGCGCGTTTGTCATCGTCAGGTGAAAGATGGTATTCGCGGTGACAAAGTCAGCAGTCGCACCGGAAACAAGGGCATCATCGCGCGAATCCTCAATGCTTGCGATATGCCAGTGACAGAGAGCGGAATAATTCCCGATATCGTAGTCAATCCGCAGTCAATCCCAACGAGGCGCGCGCTTAATCAGCTTATTGAGATGGTATGCGGAATTAACGCCGCGCAACTCGGACACTTTGTCGATGCGACATCTTCAATGCCAGTTGATGTAGAAGAAGTTATCGCGCAGCTCAAGGCGCATGGAGTTGCGAATCCGGGCTATGAGCGCATGTATAATGGCGCGACTGGCGATTGGCTTTCGCCGACTTTCATTGGAATCGCGACTTATCAGCGCTTGGAGAAGTTCGTAGATAATGAGTGCCGCGCGATTCGTCACGGGCCAGTCGATGCGATCACGCGCCAACCTGTGCGCGGTGGTGTCGATCGCGGAGCGCTGCGCATTGGCGAGATGGAAGCATGGACTTTACTTGGACATGGAGCTGCGCGTTCATTTGCCGAGATCTTCTCCGCGAGCTCAGATGGCACAACGGTGCATATATGCGAGAGGTGTCAGATGCCTGCGATTTATAACCCTGCAAGCGAACTCTACAGCTGTCGCGCATGTGGACAGTTCGCGCGCATTGCTGCGGTTGCTTCGTCGTGGTCATCGACGGTTCTCATGAGTGAGATTCGCACTCTCGGAATTCGCGCGCAATTCGAGCTCGAACCGCGCAAGTTCTATAAAAAATCCGAGTAGGGGCGCATGTTACTTTACATTTTTTGCAAAAAACACGAGTTACTCGCGCATTACCGCGCGAGTGATTCGCGCAATGAGTCGATCGTGCGGAAATTAAATTCGACAAGATCCGCGCGCCACTGCGTTGTCGCGGGGCTTTCTTGAGTCGTGAATCCTACGCGATCATTGACTTCCAGAACAACAAGACGTGGTCCTGATCCGCGCGCGGGGTCGCGAATGATCAGCAAGTCAAATGCGAATATCTCGTACGCTGTGCGCGATTCCACATACGGTTTGACATCCGCAAGAAGCTCTGCGGATGTTGCGCCGATCTCATCGAGTTGCGACCAAATGTCCGCGATGTCGGGCGGTGTGAGCGGCGCACCGTCAGGGCCGGTGATGCGCGCGTGATGCATCGGGAAGAAGAGCGCTTCTGGTGTTGTCGCATAGTGCGTGTCATGAATTTCGGAGTTCTGAAAGTCTGCGTTCTTGTACGGCTTGGCTGCAGTAAGTATCTTTCCGCGCGGAAGTGCAAGATTGGCGCGCTCGTCGGGAGTGCCACCAAACCATTCGCAATGTGGGGATGTCGCGCGCCATGCGCATGTAACTTTTAAGTACATGCGCAGATGGAACTTGCGCCCGAGATACAAGTATGGTTCGCTAAGATACCACGAAACAATAACATTACGCGCGATGGTTGGCGAGAAATGTGACCAGCGTTCGCGCGCTTCTTCGATGTCGCGCGCGCATGTCGCGCGAGTTATTCCCTTACCGGAGAAGTAACCAACCGTCGTGGGACGAATGATAAATGTGACGTGTTTGTTGGTGAACTCCGGCGTCCACCTGAAGTTCGCGAGATCCCAAGTGCGCGCGAAGTATCGCATGTAAAATGGGCGGAATCGCGCTGCGACCGTCGCATGCAGAGTGCGTTTATTCGTCAATATCTCGTGCGTCGATACGTCAAGCAAGTTCTTGATGTCGCATTGAACACCAAAGGAACGCTTGTCGAATTTGTATGCCTTGATATCTGCAGATGCGAGCACAAGCGTAGCGCGCCGAGCAATGCGACCAAGTCGCGAGAATCCGCGAGCTTCAGCGGCGCGCGCGAAGATCTCATCACCGAGCCCAGCAAAGTCGCCGAACGTAACGAACGTATGCGAAGCTTTGCTCGTAGACATTGATAAGGAGTTACGGCGCTTGTATATTTGCTCGCGCGATATTCAAAAAATGACCATTCGTAACTTACTGCTCGATTGGTTCTGGTACAAAATCTTCATCTCGCGGTGGCATCTCGAATCTCTTCTTATCGGTAACAACTACATGGACGCGACCTACTGGCGGCAGTGATCGCACCCACATAACGACCCCAGCTAGGATAGCTGCAATAATGATCAAAATGATAATAAACGTGCTCATTTGTGCTTACGTGATATATTACAGAGAGCACATTTATTTTTTTCAGATGGTTGATATACGTCATGCAGTACATACAACCCGGCTCTAATAAGCGGGTTGTGTTTCTTTCAGCTCGACAAAGCACCATATACTTGCGCAATCAAGTACTCGACATCATGCATGATGCTGGAATCGAGAACGTAACCGATATAAATGTTGGTGCGATCTCGGCATTGATCGCGCACTGGATTGTCGAAATCAACGGGCTTGATTGGCGCGCGGAACATGAGATTGTTAATGCCATAGTCGTGGAGTTCATGCCGTTTATCGGCGCCACCGTTGATAGAATAGCGCACGATTTACTGTCTCGCGCACCAATTAGGGAAACGCGGACGGCAATGTTGAGTGTGCGCCATATAATCAATGATAATTGCGCGCATCAGGGCACGCGCCGATGTGTTGCCGCGCGTTCGCAATCACCTGCGGTCGACGTTGGCACCTTATGTGACGCACGCGAGATTGCGACATTCTCTACGCTGTTCGATGTTGGCTCATTCTCAGTCACTTGCGGAGGCAAGCAAGAGTTCGTGACAACAGAAGCGAATATACCGTATGCAATGTGGAGACCAGAAGTCGCGCAAATGTTGCTCGGCGCGCTCAGCGAACATACTGATTTCTTGCTTCCAATCGATGATAATGGGCCTGAGTTCCACAGCGCACTGATTGTTAAATGCGGTGCGCAGTTCTCGCGGCCCGAAGATGTCGCGCGTGTAATCGCGGAAGACGCGCGCGATCTTTGCATCGCCGGGCGGTTCGCGTGGTCGCCATATCCGGTCATAATTGCATATCGCGGGATCTCTTCAACGCCGATGTATGATGGTACTGGTGATTGGGCGTGTCAATACACACATTTTTATGATGCATCGCACCTTGTTGTATCGCGATCGACGAGTCAAACTCGCAAAATTGCGTCGAGGGTCATCGCGGGTTGGGTTAATCTTGTTACAAGTTTGCGCAAGCATGCGTGCGAAGTCGCGAACATCGCGAGTGCTGAAGCATTGCGCGCATATGCGGAAGTATCGGCCAAACATTGGGGCGACCTTGGAATGATCATCGATGCCGCGCGCGAACCTGACATAATCATGATTACTTCCGACAAGATGGCGCAGGTTTTATGTATGCAATTTGGCGCGAATTGTGCAAATTGCGCACAAGGCGGTGTTGATGTGCGATCCGCGGACATCATGATTCCGCGCACGAGCGACGATGTACAAATCGCGAATTACGAGAACACCGCGGACATCTTCTCGACCATTAGCGGTATGTTCCCAAGAGATATATAGGCAAATGGCGCGATTCTTCGCGACTTCGATTAAGTATGATGATGGTGAGGATGGATTCGCTCTACGATTTGATGATGTGCCGGTAGTTCGCGCGGTTGCACAGCGATTCATTCGCGAGTGTACGCGCGAACCTGAATTTGGCGAGATAGATGGCGAGCAATTACGCGCTGTCGCGAAACGCGCGGGTGTGCGAATTGCGCGCGCAGGTTCGCGCGGTGACATGGACATATTCCAAGCACAATCTATCTTCAGACATGCTGTACGGCAATACAACATCTCCAATTCATGGAGAATCGATAATGAAGGACCCGCGATTGACGCAGAATACGCGCGTGGCGCAAGTATCACTGAGATCTCGCGCACACATCGCTTATCTCCTTATGCAATATTTAAACATGTGATAGGAGCATCGGGTCGCGCAAAACTCGCGCAATTATCGACTGGTGGAACTCACGCGGTTGATGTGTTAGGCGCGCGCGATGCTGAGCAATATCTCATCGCGCAAAGTTACGATTTTGAGTCAGTCGCGGTGCAACTGCGCATGGCGGAAGCAGCGGATCGGCGCGAAGCGAATTTTATTCGCATTCTGCATGAAGATGTCGGCATTGAATTGCGCACACAAGAAGAGTTGTTCGAAGAAGCGCGCAAACGAGGAGTGAAACCAATAACGCCAGATGCGCTCTTCACTTCGCGCGTCACGATCAATGGCAAGCGCGCGCATTGGATTGATTTTAAATCTTATTGTGGTGTAGATATTCCGTTCATCGCGCGCAAGGTCGAGGAACAAAGCGCGAAATACGTTCGCGCGTTCGGACCGGGCGCGATTGTCTACGAGCATGGCTATGTAGGAACTCCGCCTTATTGGGCGGTCTCCGCGCGCGCGTTGCGCGATGTTATTGATAAAGGAACGCGCGCGGAAGTTCTCGAAGACTAAATTATACAATGCCAAGTAGAAAGTCTCGCGGATCTCGCGCATCTCGTAGATCTCGTAAATCGCGCAGCGGCTCGCGCAAGTCGCGCAGCAAACGCGGAAGCGCGCATGAGAAAGTCACGCGCTCGCGCGCGTCGCGCAAACCGCGCAAGCAAAAAACGCGCCCTCTGACCGAGCAATCACTCACAGAGTTGCAGGCAATCGCGCGCTCTCATGGCATACCGTTTGGTGGCTTGTCTCGGACGCAGCTAATCGAAAAAATTATTGCTTATCGCTGAGTATGCACGCAAATGCCGTTTTTTGCGCGTGGTCACGTCCAGAAATAGTGTTGTCCGGGATTCCCACCGTGAAACTTACTATGCACGTAACGTCTCAATCTCCGCACTTGAACTTCCGGCAGAAAGAACAAGCCGATAATAATGTCGGATAAATCGCGAGTTGCGCGATTCAACCCGCGAAGTATCACTGGCCAGCGATCATCAATGTACGTGGCGATCGCGCGATCGCGCGCAACCATTACAAGAGCATACACGTAACATCGGGTGCGTGGTGATATTTGATCAACAATCATTGGTGATCCGCGATCTGCGATTTCGCGCAACATTCTATCGGCGCGCGCGATTTCCTCGCGTGACATTGGCGCATCACCGATGCTGTGGATAATGCGCGCGATACCCGCTGGACTCGTGAGTTCGTCATCCTTGATGTAGCCATCAGGATCTGGGGTATCCATGATTATGACGCGCGTCGGCCACATGCGCGGGGTGATATTATCATCGGTCTCATGATCTCTGCATATTTGGCGGTGCTCGTCGTCGGCCATTGTGACTATATGGTGACCGCGGTGAATCAAAAATAAAGATATATGAGCCATGAGCGTGACGAAGGAGGAATTCGCGAGCATCATTCAGCAAGCGGACAAGTTTGTAATCGCGAATGATCGCGCGCGATATTTGCCAGCGTTGCGCGCAATTGAGCGATTCGCAGTTGATCGCAAGATGATAATTAGTGGTCGCACAGGCGTTCGTGCACTTCTCGGAACGGCGCGCGAGCCATTGCGCGATGCTGACACTTGGGTATTGGATCTCTACGGCGTTGGCATTGCGAAGATCGCGCGCGAATGTTTGCGCGCGACGTATGACGCACTCGCGGGTGACGCGATTGATGCGCGAACTCTCGTGTTGCACACAGTCGTCGAAGATCGCGAGTATCACATCATGCTGGAATATCGCATTGTTGCGGTTTTGCATGACCTCGGAGAGCG
>Ga0172380_10007597_pt1 | contig 12141 bp, 5 predicted proteins | sample Leawe162metaG_FD_119747 | JGI IMG/M metagenome (GOLD analysis project Ga0172380, IMG submission 119747) | Leachate microbial communities from a municipal landfill in Southern Ontario, Canada - Leachate well 162 metaG | ecosystem: Engineered > Solid waste > Landfill > Unclassified | place...
GAAATTTTTATCCGCGTCAAAATAGGAATCAATTTCTTCAATGGCTTCACGCACCATGTCTTTTTCGATGGCCTGACGTTCGCGGTTGGCGGTGTCGAGCAGTTGCGCCAGTTCGTCGGCGCGCGTCGGCAGATCGGTGAGAAGCAGTTCGAGCGCGGCATCGGGGCGCCCGACCCGCCCGGCGGCGTTGATGCGCGGCCCGAAGGCAAAGCCAGCATGCCAGGTTTCAACAGCACCGGTGATTCCGGCCAGTTTTTTGAGTGCGTTCCAGCCCGGCCAGCAGGAGTTTTCCAAGGATTGGAAACCGGCACGCACCAGCACACGGTTTTCGCCAAGCAGCGGCACCATATCGGTGACGGTGGCAACGGCGACAAAATCGAGAACCTTCTTTAGATCAACGGTTGCGGAAGCCAGACATCCGTTATCCCGTCCGGTTTTGATGAGCGCATGACAAAGCTTAAAGGCAACACCCGCGCCGGCGAGAATGCGTGCCGGATGATCCACAGCACACTTTGGATTGACGACGGCAACGGCGGGCGCAACTTGATCGCTGGGTTCATGATGATCGGTAATCACCACATCCACTCCGGCGGTCGCGGCCTTTTCGACGGCTTCAACGGAGCTGGTTCCGCAATCCACTGTGATGATTAAAGACGGTTTATGCTCTGCGATGCAGGCGCTCAGCGCGTCGGCAGAAAGGCCGTAGCCGTCGTCAAAGCGGCTGGGAATAACGGCAGAGACGTTTCCGCCGAGTTCGCGCAGAACGCGCACCATCAGCGCGGTGCTGCAAACGCCATCGACGTCGTAGTCGCCGAAGACGGTGATTTTTTCGCCGTCATCCAGCGCGCGGCGGACGCGGGCGGCGGCTTTATCCATATCCGGCATTTCAAACGGGTCGCGCAGCGTGGAGAGCGCCGGATTGATGAACAGCCTGGCTTCTTCGACGGTTTTACAGCCGCGCTGGGCAAGCAGCGCGGCAAGGGGTTTCGGCAGTTTTTCCAAACCTTGGAAAGCGGCATTGCCGCCTTTCAGCGCTTCGCGTTGCGAGATCGAGGCTTTTTCCAATGCTTGGAAAAGTTCCTCGGCAAGGACTTCGTCGCACGGTTTAAATTTCCAATGTTTGGACATATTCAAAAAAACAGCGCCCCGGAGTTTCGGGGCGCTTTTTCTCCGCAACGGATCAGCGGCGTCTTATACCTTGATTTTTTTCTCTCTGTGGAAGAGCAATGCCACGGGTGTGGCAACATAGATGGACGAATAAGTTCCGACCACGATCCCGATGAAAAGTGTCAGCGCGAAATCGTTGATGGCGCCGCCACCGAAGACCAGCAGCATGATGACTGTCAGCAGCGTTGTTAGCGAGGTCAGCACCGTACGCGAAAGCGTCTGATTAATGCTGAGGTTGGAGACATCCACATAGGAATCTCTACCGGTATGCATCAGCTTGATGTTTTCGCGAATCCGGTCGAACACAACAATGGTGTCATTGACGGAGTACCCGACAATCGTCAGCAACGCGGCAACCGTCGTTAAATTGAGCTGACGGCCCATCAGGCAGAAGATGCCTATGGTGATCAATACGTCATGAAATGTGGCAACAATGGCTCCGATCGCAAAACCGAATTCGAAGCGAAACGAGATGTAGACCGTAATGCCGATCATGGCCAGCACCAGCGACATAATGCCTTTTTTCTTGAGCTCAGAACCGATCTGCGGGCCGACACTGTCGTTGGCGATATCTCTGTAGCCTTGAGCAGAAAACGCTGTTTTAACGGAATCCACTGCCTTCACACCGTTTTCGTAGCCGACTTTGACTTCAAGCGTTTCCTTAGCCGTTTCATCAACAGCGGCACTCAGATCTTTGCGGTACTGAATGGAGGCCTCTTTGATGCCGACCTGTGTGAGCGCTGCACGAACGGCTTCAACCGGTTGTTTCTGATTAAACGCAAAGGTGATAGCGGAACCACCCGTGAAGTCCACGCCGAAGTTGCCCGCACCTTTGTTAAAGAAGAATATCCAGCTGATGATGATGATCCCCCAGGAAAGACCGATGGCGATAACCCGTTTGCTCATGAAATCGATTTTCGTTTGACCAAAAAACGAAAACATTTTCATAGTTTTCAGCTTCAGCTTTTCCGCCATCGTTTCGAGCAGCAGGCGGGTGAAGACCAGTGCCATCAGCATACTGACGAGAATACCAGCGGTCAGTGTGACGGCGAATCCGCGGATAGCCCCTGAACCCTGCCAAAAAAGAATAACGGCCGTCAGCAACGTGGTCAGGTTGGAGTCAAAGATCGTGCTGAAGGCTTTGCCGTAACCGGCAGTGATTGAAGAGCCTACACTCTTTCCGAGCGCCAGTTCTTCACGAATACGTTCATAAATCAGTACGTTGGCGTCCACCGCCATTCCGATGGTGAGCACGATGCCGGCAATACCGGGCAGCGTCATTACGGGCAGTCCGGCTGATGCGCCGGCTCCAGCGGAAAAGAGACTGAGCACGCCGGAAGAAAACCACATACCGAACGGCAGAAGGATCATCAGCATCAACAGCGAAATGTCGGCAATGACACCGGCCAGCAGATAATAGGCCGCCATGAAAACAAAGACTGCAATCCCGCCGTAAATGCAGGCGCGCATACCACTGGCGATCGAGTCTTTGCCGAGCGACGGGTCAACCGTGCGTTCTTCGACGATGGTGACCGGCGCAGGCAGTGCGCCGGCACGCAGCACGTTAACCAGGCGGGTACATTCTTCTACAGTGAATGACCCTGTGATCTGAGCGCTGCCGCCGTAGATGGCATCCTGAATGACGGGCGCGGAGTAAAGCTTGCCGTCGAGGATGATAGCCAGCCGACGACCGGTGTCGCTGTTGAGATTGTTGTCGCCGCGCGGAGCGTAGGCCGCCGTGATTTTGCCAAAGCGTTCGGCTCCGGCTTTATTGAAGGTGAGACCGATATACGGACGGTTGACCTGGTCATAATCCACCCGGGCGTCCTTGAGTGCCGAACCCGTGAGCTGCTTACGTACTTCGATATACGCCGGTTTATAAACCGTGGAGCCGTCCGGCAACCTGTCTTTTTCAAGCATAAAGTCTGCGCCGCGCTTGGAGCCGAAACGTTTGAGTTCTTCCCAGTAGGCGCGATCCATTTTGCTGTCCGGCAATGCCGCCTGGTCACGCACATAATACTGTCCGCTGCCGGTGCGCACGGCCTTGAAGCCGGGCGGAGTTAAGCCGGAGGCAAACAGTTCGTTTACCCATGCGTCGCTTTCGGTATGCACCAGACGGAATTCGAGAAACGCCACACTCAGGATAGAGTTTTTGGCTTCGGTGCGCTTGTTCACATCCACGCCGGGAAGGCGGATGACAATCCGGTCGTCAAGCAGCGGATAAATTTCCGGCTCGGCGATACCCAGACCGTCCACGCGGCTGCGGATGACTTCCAGCGCCACACCCTGCGTCTTTTTCACCGCTTCCTGAACGGCCGATTCCAATGCGGTGCCTTCGAGTTTTTCGTCGCCCTCAAGAATCTGCTTCTGGACTTCCTTGCGATCCACTTCCACGGTAAAGCTCGTCCCGCCCTTGAGATCGAGACCAAGTTTCACCTTTTCTTTGAACGGAGTGACTAAAGCCAGCGACCAGACCGTCAGTCCAATGAGTAACAGCCACTTCCACATTGCATTTTTATTCATAACGGATTTTCCGGCGGATTAAGCCTACACCTCAGAAGGAAGGTCGCCCTTCTCTTCCAAAATCTGCGAGACAGCGCTTTTAAGTACTTCGATCTTTGTTTTTTCAGCAACACGCACAATCAGAGTCTTTTCCTTCACAGTGGCGACTTCGCCGATGATACCGCTGGTGAGAAGCACGCGTTGACCGCTCTTCACGGCTTCGATGAGCGCTTTTCGCTCTTTTTCGCGCCGGCGCTGCGGACGGATCATGACGAAGTAGAAAATGGCAACCATGAAGACCATCCAGCCGATCGTGAAACCCGGCGAGGTCTGTCCGGCTTGACCGTTTGCGCCCGCAGGCGGAGCCATGGCAATTGTCTGTAAAAACATACTTTTCTCCCTTACTTTTTCACAAAAAACACGAAGGCGGACATGCTAGAGTCCACCCCCGTCCTTGGCAAGCTAGAAACCCGTCGATCAACTGGACTCCGCAGACAAAAAGATATTCCGCACACGGCCTTCGAGGCCGTGGTGTCAGTCCTATCTTTTTACCATTTCTTTCAATGCGCTCAACTCGCCCTCGCAAGCGTCTTCCACTTCTTTGATATAAGACGACAGCTTCGACATACTTCCCATCTGTAACCGCTCTGAGATCCAGACATTCCTGACACTGGTTCTTTTTCGTATAAACCATGCGATAACTTTTTTACGCGGATCGTTCTTCTTTAAAATATCCAAATCGGTCTCAGACATCTTCATCTTCTCCAGCCCATACGCGACCAGCCGTTCCGCTTCCAGCTTATCATGCTGCCTGGATTCATCTCCGACGAAAGAATTTCTCTGCTTTCCTTCCATAACGCCGTCCAACGCCTTCACCATCCGGTCACGGAACTCATCGCCGCCAAAGCACCAGCCTTGCCGGATTTTTGCCCAGCGCTCATCTGCCGTATGAGGGTTCACACTGCCGGCGATCTCCAAAACCCGTTTCTGCATCAACTGACGATAGCTCTCTCGCCCGGCCCGATCATCGGATAACCCCCAGCTACCAAGCACTCGATCCACCGCAAGCCAGTCTGTACGTGACGAAGGCCGCAAATAGGCCGGGTAACTGCTCCATACATAATCCGTCAACGTGCCGTTCAGCACGTCAAACTGTTTTGCACGGGCCGGATTCAGATGAATGTAACTGCTGACGGTTTGGAAATAATCGCCCGCCGGATCAACAATCAGTGCTTTATAGCGGCTCTGAAACAGATGCCCCCACTGTTCATGTCGTATGTTGAACCGCTTCGTATAGGTACCTTGAATCCAGCGCATGCCGTCAACCAGATTGGCTTCTGGTGTTTCGATCAGCAGGTGATAGTGATTGCCCATCAACACGAACGCATGCACCCGCCATCCCGTACGACCGCAGACTTCGGCCAGCGCATCCAGAAACAGCTCATTGTCCCGGCTATCCCGGAACACCGGCTCCTGCCGGTTCCCTCGGCACATCACATGATAGACGGCCCCTTCAAACTCGATTCGTGGTGCTCTTCCCATGCGCCCGTTCTATGCAGCAGGGCAGGCGCAGTCAATAAAAAGGGTAAAAAGATAGGACTGACACTTTCCCCCGTCCGTCTTCGACTGGCCGTTTCGAACTTCCGCCGAAACAGCCAACGCTCCGGCAAGCAGGACGAACGGTATCAGCAAACAAAATGGTTTAGATCTTTTCATATCAAAGCAACTGATCCGACTTTTTCTCCTTTCCAGACATTGGACAAATCAATTCAGGTTTTTCCAATCATTGGAAGTCATCGTCATTTTTTTCCAAAGGTTGGAACGTTTCACAAAAAATCTTCCAAGGTTTGGAAAATTATCTCTTCATTTTTCCAACCACTGGAAGTTAAAAACATTAATTTATAGGATTGACCCCTTTTCTTTTTCATCAATTCTAAAAATCATTGGCTGACCCCTTTCTCTTTCCCCGGACTGACACTTTCCCCTGTTCAAATTTTCAAAGATCAAGGAGCAAAATGGAATGTTCCGCCGAAGAGGTTTTTTTCGGGATCAAACTCGACGTTCCGGTCGTTGGGTGTCGGGTTCAGGTAATAGGTGAAAATTATTTTTGGATCATCCCGAAATGCAGAACGCAAATGAATAGCTCCATGGATTTTCCCGTAGTATGTCTCTTTAATGTTTCCATTTTCATCCAGAACTGTTCTTACTCGGTAAAAATAGTTTTTTGTTTCATCAGAAACAAGAGTTCCAAAATAACCCGTATCCGGGCGTTGCCCAGCACGAGACAGCCAGTTTGTTTGATATCCGCTCAACGGAGCGTCATATGGCATTCGTAGATCAGAAACTTTCGGGTTTTCGATATCAACTTCCTGAATGCCGTCTCTCTGATTCGAAAAATCAAGTGTTATATTTAGATCGTAATCATTTTTTACACGCTGTTCTTTGGAAAAGGTAATGAGGAAATCGCTTCTTGCCCCCCCCCCATACGGACTTACCCAGTCGCCCTTTTCCAAATCGAAACCGACCGGTTTATTCAAAACAGGAATTAATGCCTCCACGCCTTTGACATACATCGGAACAGGATCCTTAATTGCCTTTAAAATCACGGTGTTCGTGGGATTCCACGGATTCCATCTGCCATCCACAACATATGGCGGATTTTTGCTTCTAAAGTAGAAGCTGCCATCGGTCTGGTAAAATCCGGGTTTTGTAATCCTGTACCACATGTTACCTTTCGTTTTACCATTCACCACGCAAATCCCGTTGGTATCTGTTTGCCAGTTGTAAATGCTCTGTCCGGGAGAGGGGTCATCAAATCCGGTCTCAATATTAGCATCCGTCACCGAAAGTCCTTCATCGTCCACAACACGAAAGGTCATCATAGCCTGAGCACCTTTATGCACCGCGTAAATAAACGCTTTATCCGATATCCCCGCACCCAAACACAAACTTTCAAAAAATAATATATAACCTGCGAATATTATCTTTTTCATTTCAATACGCCTTCCGTTACCAGTTCATCAAACAATCTATATGTATACAGATACGCCACATCCCGGCAATCACTGTGCAACCAACGGGCTAAATAGGTTTCATGATTCCTCGGCCAACCGTTCTTGAGAGTGCTGATATCAAAGTTTCCGCCTCCATTATTTTGGATTGAGACAACTGAAACCTGCCCAGCCGAAGGCGACATGGCAGGAAGCCCCATGGCGAGCATTTCGTTGACCGCATCGGTTGTCAAATTATCTACATGGATGTACCAATCCGGGCTATGGCGAAAGACGGGGCTGTTTTTCAGTTCATTTGTACTTAATCCATTGGCTTCTTCGGGCGAAACCGTTTGTCCAAGCCAATTTTTCTCAAAGCCCCAGCCCCACCATTTGGTGGAACCGAGAGATCCCGGAAGCCAGGACGAATCGCGCCCCTTGAACACTTCCTGCTTCTGCCATGTATAGTGTTCAAAGTCATCCGGAATGAACAGATAATCGAAGTCTACTCCAGTTAGCGTGCTAACGGAATCGGGATGAATTTCGAATACTTCATCCTCGGAGTTGTAAAAATTGTACGCTACGGAAACGACGGCAGCAAAACGGTTTTGCCATGTCAAGGCTGCACGCAGGTCGGGCGGAGAGTAGAGATTGTGGAAATTCACCGACCACGCTTGCGGTTCGTATTCCCGCCAACCGGCATGGAGCATCGGATTGTTGTTTGTGGCGGCGTTGAACATCGAAGCGTCAAAAGCTTCTGAAGCCACTGCCGCGTCGAGCATTAAATATTTACTGACACTCATTCCGTAATCCTGAATTGCACTGGACACAACGATGTTCCCCAAACTGTGCGCCAGCATAATCTTTGTTCCGCTGACTGACGAGACATAGTCTTTCAAATACAAAGCGGTTTGAAAGGCGTGGTTTGCATTTTCCTGATAATTCGCATCAGAGCCCTTGTCTCCATACCAAGTGATTCCGTGGAACCGGGCTTTCGAGCCAGACCAGTAGAACCGTTTGAAAAATTCGCTCTGCCAGCCACGAGCACCCTGTTCTGTGGTGTTTACACCATGCAGGAAAAAGAGATTGGTTGTGCTGCACAGCGAATCCGGCCAGTTTGGAGCCGTGTCGCGAAGAGGAACCTGCTCATCCCCTCCGATTTCCGCACGCAGATTCTTGTGTCGGAACATTTGTTCGACACCGGAAAGGCTGAGGGGCAGTTGGGTGTAGGCAAGGATTGTGTTGTTAGAAACAACGGTAAGCAACAGCGGCGCGTTTAAGATATCCGTTTTTTCTACAAGCACGTCGATTGCTTCTATGAGCAAAACACCTTTGTCCGGGTTCGCTGCGATGCGGTCAAGGAACGCAGAGTTCAACTCGACTCCGCTTTCGGGAATCAAAAGGGTGTCTGCTTGATAAACATTCTGATTGAACGACGGGCCGCAAGAAGAAACATCGGTGATGAGATAATCTCCGGCATCGGAAGCAGTGAGGTCAGTATAGACAAACTGCACCGCGCTGCCAGCCTGACTGAGGCGGTATTCAATGCCGTTTGCGGGCGGATAGTTGGTGAGTGCGGAGGCGATGTCGAGCCAAACGGGGAAGAAATCGGTGAGGTCGCTGCGCCCGTTGACTTTTTGATCTTTACAGTTGGGAGTACGGCTTCCCGGCAACCAGCTTCCTGTCTGACCGGGAATATCGCTGTCGCCTTCGGCGATGTCGCCGGAGTCGCTGTCGTCATTGACCCAGAAGCGGTACGGCGAACTGTTGGTGTTCCATGTTTTGTCTGTATTATCAATCTGCCGGTCGCGGTTCCAGTCGGGGATGAGGTGAATCTCTGGTTTTATTTCCACTGAGAAGCGAAGCATGTCATTTGCAAAGGCAGGATATCGATCTTCGTCCTCCTTACAGCACAGTCCGACATAGGTTCCCCACGACCCTTGGGTGGTTGGATTATGAGGAAGTCCATAAAACGGCGGATACCGGCCAAACCATTCATCTATGACTTTGTCCGCAGTCTGATTAGGGGGAGAACTCGGCGCAATCCCCTCAACAAGAATTGCCAGATCGCCGGAACGGAGTTCGTTACCTATGTCTTCAATCCCGCTAAACCCGGGTTTGCTCTGGTTATAATCATCGATATCTTCAGACCCATCCCACGGTTCGCCTCTCTCATAGAACGTAATCGGCTGACCCGTTGAAGCTCTGTAAAGATGAACATCCGGAGAAGCAGAGAGATAAATGTGCGGTGTTGGCGCGTTGGAATGAATAACCATCTGTTTGAATACAACCAGACCCATTTTGTTGGTGTCGGCAGATCCGTCACTGAGGAAAACACTCATTCGCCGACTAAATGCGCCAGCCCGCCCTTTTTCAACAGAATAGTCGGATGAATAGGGATAGATATGTCCTGATGCATCGGATGAAAAGTGCGAAGATAGCACCATCCCATACCCAAGAACCCGACAGCTTTCTGGAAAAGAAACAGAATAAATATCGTTAGTGGAATACACATCTCCAGAATTTCCCATAAATGTTTTAGACTGGACCTGCTGCGGAGAACTCTGTGAAAGCCATGAAACCCACGAATAATTGGTAGCACGAGAAAGAGAGACCATCCATAACGGATTAACGGCTGCCGCCCCTTGAAATAAGAAATTAAGAAGATCGCTGGGAACTGCATAATAGTCATTTGGAGGGTAATTGGTCAAAGGCGGTGAAAAATACTGATCATAATCGAAACCAACATTAACCGTGAACATTGGAAGACGATGGGCTTCATCAATATTCAGCTGTCCGTTGTCATCCGCATCAACTGAAAGCGAATAAAGGAACGGGCTGTATAAAGAATCTGCAACAAGAGGATCTCGGCCTTGCTGGATTTCAGCTCCATCGGTGTATCCATCGCCGTCGGTGTCTCGCAAAAGCGGATTGGTGTGATAAATGCTAATTTCTTCTCCGTCATTCAGCATATCGTCATCCGTATCCGCCACCTGCGGGTTGGTTTGCGCCTGATATTCCTGCAGATTTGTGAGGCCATCGCCATCCGGATCACCAGAGGCCTCATTGGTCGAAAGGTCAAGTCCATGGGTGCTTTCCCACGCGTTGGGCATGCCGTCATCATCGCTGTCGGTGTCCTGCGGATCGGTCGAGTTCACCCCGTTATTATATTCTGCGAGATTGCTCAATCCGTCGCTGTCGGGGTCGGATGCAGAATCGTCAACCAGCGGATTAAGATTGTTGCTGACTTCCCAGCCGTCCGGTATGCCGTCACTGTCGCTGTCACTGCTCTGGAAACCCGTTCCCAGCGTATATTCTGCGAGATTGCTCAATCCGTCACTGTCGGCATCCGCCGAGGCATCGCTTCCGAGCAGAGGGTTGAGGCTGCTAGCAACCTCCCAGCCGTCGGGAAGGCCATCATTGTCGCTATCGGCAAAAAGCGGGTTTGTTCCGTACGAATTGATTTCTGCATAGTCTGACAATCCATCGCCGTCACTGTCGGTGCTGAGAGGGTTTGTTCCGTAGGAGTTGACTTCTGCACCGTCTGACAATCCGTCACCATCGGTGTCAGCAAGCGTCGGGTTTGTGTTCAGGTGATATTCATCAGAGGTCGAGAGGCCGTCGCTGTCGAAATCCTCACTGCCCGCTGAAAAGGTGATATTTGTGAAATAATAGATCTCCCATTTGTCGCCCAGCCCATCGGCATCGGTATCGCTGTCGGTAAATTCGAAGGCTCCGATATCGGCAATGGAGCTGTCCACTCCGTTACTCCGCCATGGATGATCCCATCGCGGTGTTCCCTGCATATCTGTTGCAGGCGCTATCAAATCGCTGCTGCGATCAATGCAGGGGGAGTTCGGAAGCAGTCCGCCGGTTTCAGAAATCAGCATGGGATCAACATGGATATTGTTGGTTCCAACAGTTTCCGGCAAACAGCTGAATTCAATATCCAAGCCCCATTGATCCGTATCGTACGACCCGGATTCATTTCCCCAGAGAATGGTGTTTCTTACAATCAGATCTCCCAAAACACTGTTGCAGAGCGCAGGGCATTGGTTGCTGAACAGTGTGCAATTTTCCAGCCAGATGAACCCTTGATAAAGGTTTACCACGCCAGCTTCTGAGCTGTTTTCAGAAAAGAGGCAGTTTTGGGCGAGCAACGCTCCGCCCCATAAAAACAGTGCGCCGGATTGAGTTCCACTCGATTCAACAGAATTATTTTTAAAGACACAGTTGGCGAACATTACATCTGAATCACTAAAAAATGCTCCGCCACTTCTATACGACGACTGATTCTCCACAAATACACAGTTGTTTATCGAACCTGTGCTATCATCCCCATCCAGAACACAGCAAACGTTATTTGAAAATACGTTGTTTTGGAGCAAAAAGTCCGATCCGTTAAAAACAATGCCCTCATCCCCCAGCGTTCCGGTTATCGTGCAACCAAATATTTCAATTGAGGATCCCTCAAAGGAAGACCCCGGGAAACAGCATAATCCGCCCCAGAGGTACGGGTCGTCGGTTCCGTTATCCTTAAAAACAGAGTTTTTAAAGATAATAGAGGAGTTTTCCGCATACACTACGCCGCCTGCATCAACCGCTGTGTTCGAGAGAAAACAACAGTTTTCGAAGAGCAAATTCACATTTATACAACATACCGCACCACCCAAACCATTCCCGGGGCTTGTGTCCCAACCGGAGAACCCTTGCAGAATTTGAATCCCCTGAATAACAGAACCGGCGTTGTTCTTCAGATAAAAACCGCGATTTTCATTTTCACAGTCCAGAATGCAGTTTGTCGGCCCGTTTTCTGACAGAAGCATGAGCGGCTTGCCTAGAAAATCCAGATTCCGGTTTTCGGCGCCGGTGTAAGTGCCGTCTGCAACTAAAATGATGTCATACGGCGCTGCGGCGAGCAATACAGCCTGAAGATTGGTGGCGGCGGTCGCGCTGTTGGTGAACGGCGCAATATGCTGTCCTGTCAGAGAAACATACCGATCCGGCAATGGAACGGAATTGCTTTCGAATAAATCTGTGTCGTGTCTGTATTCGTACACGTTCGGGAACCCGTCGCCATCATCATCGGCAAGGGCATCCGCCGAATCCGCAGAATCCAGTCCCTGAGCGGTTTCAAAAAGATCCGGCATGCCGTCGCCATCCGAATCCTGCTGAACAACCGGATTCAGTCCGTGCTCCACTTCGTATGTATCGGACAGTCCGTCGCCGTCCGTATCTGCTGTATTCGGGTTTAGATCCAGATACGCCGCCTCGGCATACGTAAACCGGTTGGATTGTGATATGAACTCACTGCCGTTGATAACCGTGTTCAGATTCCCGAACCATTTTGTTTCCCAGACGTCGCGAACACCGTCGGAATCAAAGTCCGTATTCAGTCCATCCGTGTGAATAAGGAGTGCTGTTCCATTCGTTAGATTTCCGGCAGAAAATTCGACGCTTTCCCCCGCGTCCCACTGCATTC
>Ga0172380_10007598_pt1 | contig 12140 bp, 15 predicted proteins | sample Leawe162metaG_FD_119747 | JGI IMG/M metagenome (GOLD analysis project Ga0172380, IMG submission 119747) | Leachate microbial communities from a municipal landfill in Southern Ontario, Canada - Leachate well 162 metaG | ecosystem: Engineered > Solid waste > Landfill > Unclassified | place...
ATAACCACAATAGCTTCTCCTGCCCCAACAGAAATTCCTGTATTAATTGGAACAGAATTTGCTGTTTTAATTTGGTTAGCAGTTAAATCAACAGTTGTTTCTTGAACAATAGATGCACCACCTGCTGCTGGAGTTTCCCAAGTTGCTAAACCATCCGCATCTGAAGTCAAAACTTTTCCTGCACCAGGTACTCCTTGAGTAATTTTAATTTGACCATTTAATGTTAATACTTGATTTGCAGGATCAGCGTCAAAAGTTCCATAAATCAAAGATTTAGTTCTGGCAGTCGCTTCGTTTATCCTATCTTGATTATCTATAAATAATTTATTCGAACCTGTTTCATGATTTCCTGCTTGATGACCAAGAAATACATTTCCTGAACCTGTTGTATTTGCATATCCTGCTCCATAACCTATTACAGTATTTTCAAAACCACTAGTATTATTTAATAAAGCCTCATATCCAATTGCAGTATTATAATTTCCATTAATATTACTCATTAATGAATTAATTCCAATTGAAACATTATCATAACCCTCTGTATTAGACATAAGAGCACCATCTCCAATAGCAACATTGGAATCTCCAGTTGTATTAGCATTAAGTGCCCAATATCCAACAGCTACATTACTTGAACCTGTTGTATTAAGCTCAAATGCCTGAACACCAACAGCAACATTAGAATTTGCCGTTAAATTAGAATATCCAGCTTTGTTTCCAACAAATACATTTTCAGATCCTGTGGTATTGGAAACAAGAGTATTATTTCCTATAGCAACATTATTTTCACCTGTAGTATTAGAATATAAAGCTTGTACTCCAAAAGCAACATTATTCTCACCTGTCATTGCATAACTACCTGCTTCATATCCAAAAAAAGTATTTTTTAAAGTAGGGTCTATTCTTCCAGCTAGTTCGCCATTTACTCCAAAGCTTAAAGGAGTATTGTCTATTGTTCCAAGAAAGTCTGTGCCATCAAGTATTCCTAGATTACCTGTTAAAGACCATCCTAAATTAGTTGGAACATTTCCAGAATCTATCCAAGCTGAAGTTGCTGGATCCCATAACCAAAAAGTATCAGTTGAACCGACTATTGCATAATTACCAGTTATTCCTACTGGATATGCTGCAATTAATGCAGTATCATCTACGAAATACCCTAAAAAATATAAATTATTTAATGCACTTCCTCCTCTTTTTGATCGAGCCATAAAATTATTGTGCGTTTGTTAATGTTAATAATACATCACAAGTGTCTTGCGCTCCTCTTTTAATTGCAATCCACGTTAGAATATTAGTGTCTAATTCAACTATTTTTGTTGAAGCAGCAACTGTTGCTCCTAATCCACCACTATATTTTACATCTGCTAAAGAATAATCAGCAAGTGTTATTGGAACATAAGAATTAGTAATAATAGAAGCCGCAGAAAAATCTGGTGGAAGTTCTTGACAAGAACCATAAACATTAACGGTTCCAGTTCCAACTATTGTTAAAAGTAAATCTCTTAAATCGCTACAATTATAAGCATTTTGTAATATTTGTCCTGTTGGAAATATTGCCCAACCATTAGCATCAAAATCCAACTTTAAACCATTATTTGCCCACTTTACATCTTTTGTACTCATATATATTTTTTAATTAATTTATAATAAATCCTTAGTCCTCTCTCCCTCCTTGTCGAAAGAAAGAGAGAAAGAGATTAAAGATTAATTAACTAACATAATTGAAGGTATGCGTTACTCCACCAATTGTAATTTCAATGGAACCTGCATCAACTTGTTCAGCACCTGTAGCTCCAAAAGAAGCACTTGTTCCTGTTGGACCAGTTGGACCTTCTGCACCAGTTGGACCTGTTGCTCCTTCTGGACCAGTTGGACCTGTAGAACCTGTTGCACCTCCAGTAGGACCTTGAGGACCAGTTAATCCATCTGGACCTGTGGTACCAGTTGGTCCTGTAGGACCTTCTGCACCAGTAGGACCTGTTGCACCCGTAGCACCTGTTGCACTACCGGCTGGACCTGTAGGACCTTCTGCACCAGTTGCACCGTCTGCTCCTGTAGGACCAGTAGCGCCGTCTGTACCATTAGAACCTGTTGGACCAGTAGCACCATCTGTACCATTAGAACCTGTTGGACCTGTTACTCCAGCAGAACCTGTGGAACCTGTTGGACCTTCAGCACCAGTAGCACCGTCAGCACCAGTTGGACCTGTTGCTCCTTCTGGACCAGTTGGACCAATTCCACCTGTTGACATCACAGTCCAAACAGGAACAGCAGTTGTTCCAGTATTTTGATAAACCAAACCTGTAGCGATATTTTGAATTATACATCCAGGTTCGAAATATCCTGCTGTGGCTGCTGGAGTAGTTCCAGAAATTTTAAGTCCACAGACGATTAATTCATTTTCATCTGTTCCTAAATCTCTAAGAGTTGTATCAAATGAAACTGCTCGTTTATATTGTATATTCATAAGATTTATCAGCTTTCGCTGTAATTAAGCTGATAATATTAATGCATACTTATGATTATTCCACGACCTGAAAGTGCTGCCTGATTACAAGTAGCACGAGCACCATATGTCCAGTTATCATTATGAACATCTTCAGCATTATTTCCTTGAGCTGGCATTGGCTTTAATCTAGGAGCTTCCCAAATTACATTATAAGCTTGCCATCGTTCTGCACCTACTCCTGAAAGAGCTGCAATACCCCACCAAGCTGCTTTAGAAGAATCATAAATACCATTAGCATCAGTTGCTAAAGAAGCAAGAGGCATAATATCAAATTTTGATTGATATGGATTTACAACTGCTGGGTTTGCTTGCAATGGATCAGAAGTTGAACGAATATATTGCATAATAGTATTCGTCAAATTTGGTGTATCAGCACAGAAAATTGTCTTAAATGACATTCTTCGTAGTTTTCCAAAGTTATCAAGAATATTAGTCTTTGTAAGCAATTCTGCCGCTTCAAGAGCTGATTTAGTAAATGCTGGGTTACCTGGAACTATGTTTGAATAAGTAGGCACAGCAAATGCAAGGGCATGAGTAGCATAAAACAATTGAAAACCATCTCCAACTGTTAAATCTCTCACAAAACCATCCATATCAACATAACTTACAGCATTACCAAAAGTAATGTGATGCGTCATATCAAGATTGATTCTTTGAGGAACCGCAGTTGAAAGAGCATTAACTGTTGCAGTAACAACATCTAACCATTGAGAGGTTGTTCGCATTTTATAAGTTATATCATATTCAAAACCATAACGATGCCACAATACTTGTTTGTGGTACCCGATACCGAATAAACCTTTTTTAGCATCAACGCCTTCTGGCATATTTGATGCATAGGTTGAAAAGTCCATTTCATTAATTTGAATGGAATCTCCTTGACCTTGAGGAATCGTCTTATCTATAAATAGAGGACGAGCATCCAATGGCATCTTTGGAAGAGCTTCAGCAAACATTTTCTTCACTAAGTTTGACAACTCAGGAAATGTAAATGTTGCTTCAATTGTTCCTTGTGCGCCTGGATTTGGGTTTGTTGTAGGATTCAAAATTATTCTTTTGATACTGACACTAACTCTTTAAAATAAGGAGTTAATCGTTTCTCTTCTGCATATCTATGAGGATGATGTGCATGGCATAAAGTAATACCATTGTTAATTTCATATCTTAATTTTGGATAATCTCTCCAAGGTAAAATATGATGTGTTTCTAAACGACCCTCACAATCGCTATTATTAATTTTGCATTTATTGTTATCTCTAGTCCTAACTTTTTTTACCCAATAAATATATTGAACATCGAGGCATTTTTTTTCTGATTTTTTAAGCAAAGTTCTATCTTTTATATAGGCAGGATTGTTTTCTCCTAAACATTTTCCTTTTCTTCCTATACTGATTTTTCTTTTAACTTCTTCAGTTTTTAAAATTCCTTTTTGTCCATTACTTATATTCTGTTTCCATTCTTTAGAAAATGGAGGTCTTTTTGATCCTTTAGGACAAGGATTAAAACGCATAAATTAACAATATTAAGCGGCTAGTAATACTTTTACTTCGACCAATGTTGTTGAAAATACTTGCGTAATTTCAAACTGTGTTCCTGGAGCTGCTACTGTCAAAGACATTGCTCCAGTATCAAGATCAAATGGTGAACCAACCATACTTGCGAGAGCACTACCAGTAGTAACTGGCATAATAAATCTATCTACATCAGTATTGATTCCATCAAAATGAATCTGATACTTAGCTGTGGTATATTCCGCATCTGTATTAGCAATAGCTTCAAGACAAAGTCCTGAAAGTACACTTCCCGCAATTGCTGGAACTAAAGCTCCTGTTCCATTTGGTTTTAACCACATACCAACGCTATATACTGCTTGAGTAGCGTGGGGACAAGTCTCTATATTTTCCCATCTTTTTGTTCTATATGAGGGCATAAAATTAATTGATTAAATTATTGATAAATAACTAACATAAAAAGACAAAATAATCTAATTATCTTGCCTTTAGCTATTTACTCTTTCGAGCTTGCGACGAGAGCTACTCGACGATTTAAAAGTTGTATGTTTGGGTTGGTATTCCTTCCCGTCTGCGAGTCCTACCGGACGCGAAATCTAATTTACTACTTAATTATACACCAAAAGAAAAAGACTTGCAAATTCTATTGCAAGTCTCTCTTCTGTGGATAAACTAAACTCCTGGAATATACTGATTCCCATCTTTATCCTGTTCTTTTCTTATCCTTGTCGTAGCTTCAAATAAATCTCCAAGAGTAGCATTTTCTCTTGTAAACTTACCAGTACCAGGATCGCGCGCTCCTATAGCTCTAGCTAAAAATTCCTTTTCAATTTCCATCTTTTGTTTTGCAACTCCAGTGAATAATAAGAAAATAATTGTTTGAATACTCTCAACAACATACTTCATATCATTTTCTACAACCTTATTTTCTATTAATATCTCAAGAACTTTTTGACACATCTCTGCCTGCTTAGACATAATTGCTTCTCTTTCTTCTTTACTATCATAAACAATTAAATCTATATTTTCAGCAAAAGACTTAAATATTTGTTTTATAGCAGGAACAGCAGTTTCATCTCTCAACTTATTATAATCAAATTTTTCTGGTTCCATAAATGGACTTTTTATTTTTTTTTCTAACATATAGCATGATCGGGTATTTCCAATATCTCCCCGTCTGGAGTTTTAATTGTTACAACTTCATTATGCATCTCAACAATTTGTTCCATCATAACTCCAGTACCGACCATTTTATCTCCTTTCCAATCTTTCTTTTCCACTTGTCCAAGAGAATAACTTCTATCAATCTTTTCTTTTTTAAGAATAAGACAATAAACAAGTACACGATTTGAAACATAATTCTTTAAAGAAATATCTTTTGTAGTACCATCTTGAAATTTTATTTCAATCCAAGATTCAAATTCTCTCTTTTCTGCATTATATTTCTCATAAGCAAAAATTTCTTTCTTCACATATGGATCTGTATTCCTATTTACAAAATCAACAACCCATTTTCCATCAAGTCTCCAAACTTGAGCATGATGTTCTGTAACTTTTTTAGGACTCATTACAGTAGGTTCTTTAGAACTAGCAATAGCATCTGCAATAAGTTTTTTAACATCAGATAAAGGAATCATTTTTTCTTCCTTTTTAGGTAATTTTTCTTCTCCTAATTCATTTTTTTCTTTAACCATATATTATTTATCTGCTTTAATATTAAGTGACTGCCTTACGAGATCAGCAGCTGCTTTCCCTTTGTCCGTATCAACAAATTCTTTTCCTTCATCCTTAGATTTTGGAGCTTCACCATTAAAAGAAGCATATAAAGGATTCCTATTATCAATCACAATTCCAGACAATCTTGCAGCTGCGCCTGCACGAGCAGCAATTTCCTCTGGAGTAGTTTCAGGCATACCAGCAAGATACGCATAATTATCTTCTACCATTTTCTTAACTTTTTCATCACCACCATGAAAACTTTTTAAAACAGAATTTTTAGCAGATTCTCTTTCTTTCACTTCTTTTTCTGCAAGTTTAGTTTTAACCTCCTGAAGTTCTGTAGCAGTTAAATCATTTCTTTTAAGAAGTTCTACAGTATTAGCGTCAAAGGCTGCTTTTTCAGCTTCAGTCATTTCATTATATTTTTTAAAATTCACCTTTTGATCTGCTGAAATCTTTTCTAATTCCTTTATCCTTGCTTCTTTTTCTGCTACTGTTTTTCCGGAAGATTCCATTATCTCCTTTTTAGTAGCTTCTACTTTTTCGTTTATTTCTGCTTCAGTATATACAACTTCTTCCTCACCTTTCTCGTTTTCTATTGTTTTTGACATATATATTATTTAATTACAAAACCTGAAAACGCTTCGACTTCGTTTTCTAATAAATTTTTAGGAACATCTGTAACAATAAATGATTCAATTTCAAATTCCCTTTCATCAAAATCTTCATTCATTTTTTGTATCAATTTATTAAAGTTTCTTTCAACTTCTATTATTGCCAAAAGTCCTTTTTTATCATATTGATATGGTCTATCTGAACCTTTTGGAGTAAATAAAATAGCTCCTGTTTTTATATCAGTTAAAGCCAAATCAATTTGTTTTTTTTCAAGTTCATTATGAAATAAATTTTGATAAGTTTCTTGATATTTTTCTAAAACTTTTTTTATTTCTGTTTCACTTATTTTTTTAATAGCATATCCTAATTTCGTATTAACTACTTCAGGAACTCTTTTAAAATAAGTATTAACTGTTGCGTTAAAATTTCTAATTTCTTTAAAACTTTTTTTTATCATATTTTTAATTAATTATTCTGGTAATATTCCCAACCTATCAAACGGTTCCTCTCCTTTTTTACTATTCTCAAACTCTTTATGTGCTTCCTCAAATTCTTCTAATAACTTTTTTAAGCCAAGAATCATATATCTTCCTTTAAACATATCCTTTTCATCCAAAACTTGTAAAGTTTTATTTCCCACTAAATTGATACAATAATTTAACACTTCCATAAATGTTTTATTGCAATAAATACTTTCCAAATCCACTATATAATTCTTTCGTTCAATGTCATTCAATCCTTCAAGATAATGCGGAGGTTTTCCAAAATCATCTACTTCTGTAAAATCAAATTCAAAAGCAAATTTTTTATTTGCTTCTAAATCTGCATCTAATTCTATAATTGAATAACTTAACTCTTCAATTATTTTTACTTTCTTAGGAAACAAAAATTTAAATAATTTTTCTTTTAACATATTTCTAATAACTAACTTTTAATTTATCGACCTTATTGATTCATCATATCTAACATTTTTTTAGGATCCATTGGAGGGGCTTTAACATTAGTTTCTTTATCCATATCCTGTCCTTGAGTTGCTTGCATTGCCATTTGCTGTTGTTTTAATTGTAATTCCTGCTCGTCCAAAAACAAATCATCAAATGACTTACCCATAACAGCAGCATATTGTTTTTTAAGACCATTAACTTGTAATGAATCCATTCCAAACAATTGCGCAGCTTGTGTAACCATAGTTACAAACATCATTTGTGCCAATTTATCATTATTCTTATCAACTGGCACCACTTCATAGCAAATATAATATTCAGGATCATTAATAATTTCTTTCATCAACTCAGGATTCAAATACATTATTTCTGCTGGCTGTCCTGTTTGTTCCTTATATTGATTTTGTTCACTAAATATTTCTTCTGAAGTTTTAGTATTAGGACTAACAAATTTCATTATATTTAATCCCTTACTTCCATCAGACATTTTATCAGTCATTGCAACATCCTTATAATTACCATTCTCATCCTGCTCATAACCATGAGCAAGCAAGTTCATCACACGAAGTTTGAGCATCTGCTTTTCCCATTGGACTACTCCATCAATCTTTCCACCCAATTTAAGCATTTGCTTTTTCTGCATATCCATATACTGTCCTAAAGACATTCCACCTCCATCCGGTTGATTTCCTTCAAACATTCCAGATACACTTTTACTATCTAGTTGAGTTTTAAATAATTGATAAAATGAAAAATCCGAACTGGTTATTCCAGGATTTTCTAATAATGGTTCTACCATCTTAGGGTCAATGTTAGATATAACACGTCCTCCCAAGAACATCTCAGGAGTAATAACTTTATCAGTATTATTTACTCTAGGCACAAAAGCGCTTTGACGAAACTTAACAATCATATTCTGCAATATTTCATCAAATACCGCCTGATCTATTTTCATTTTAGCTGGCTCTGATTTAGAATATGCAAACAAATTCATAGGATCAATATCACCCTTTGCAATATTAACTAATCCCGCAGGGCTTACCGCTTTTAAAGGAAACTTAACAGGCAACATTGGCACACCATTTATATAAACCTGATAACGCTGTTCAAAAGGACGATAAACTTTTATCACCTCTGTTTTATTAAAATCTATTTCACCATATATCCAATCAGAATAAATACTTCCCTGTGTCAGTGTTCCCAATGATTGCGCTGTAGGCGTAACAAAATATGGAACATATTTCCAACGTTCAGTTTTTCCCCAAATACCTTTCATAATTTCTCTAGGAACATATTCAACAGTATAAACACCAAGTTGTTTTTGTATATCTTGTTGTCTTATATCCTCTAAAAATACTTTCTTACCATCCACAAGATTAGTAACACATCCGCAATGAATTTTTTTATATCCTTTATCTCGCCATTTTACTTTATCTAAATTAGCAGAATCCACTTCGCCAATAATTTCTTTATCCGGTACCCACATTTCCTGATACTCTTCAACAGCAAAAGCAGTTCCTTGTGTAATTATATTTCTATAAAACACTGGACGTTTTTTATCATATTCTTCTTTCTCGCGACTTTTCCTTACAAGTTTAGTTAGAGCTGTTCCAAGTTCTTCCACTTCTTTATCTTTGTGAAACACTCGTACAGAACCTTCGAAATTAAAATTCAAAAGAAATGAAACAATTGACGAATCCTTTTCATGTGTAACACCAGTAGTAATACGGCTATCCCCTTTATTCTTCTTAGGAGCAAGATAAGAAATGTCTGCCATTTCATTTGTTTCATTATAACGCATATATCCCATTCCATCAAATTGTGGATGGGCAGATTCTCTCACCATTGAAATCTGATACAAACGATAAAGATCAAAAGACCTTTCTTTTATTTCTTCCGGAGATAAATCGGGTTTTTCTGTAAAATAAGGTGATTGCTCAGGATTGTTATTTTCCTTCGCCATTTGATCTTGTTCCTCTCTCGTTGGTTTTGCCATACTTTTTATTTAATTATGAATAAAAAACTTCCACTTCTTTTGCACTTATTCCTTTCGTTGTTTCTTCTGTAGAAGCAAATTTAACACTGCATCCCTTTTTAACATCCTCTAAATTTGTTTTATATAAATCTTTAACATGAAAAAACAAATTTTTTTCAAATCCTTCCGCCTCAATAAAACCATAACCCTTAGCACTATTATAATAACAAATTATTCCTTCCATAAATATTTTTTTAAATTAACCAATAATATTTTAATTATACCATATCGACCAATTAAATTACAATACTGAATACGGGTCAAAATCTTGTTCTTCTTCAAAATCACTAATTGCTTGAACTTTAGTAATAACATATGCTTGATACTCTCGCTTTAGCTCAAAAAAGGCTCGCATATATAAACAATCCGCCAAATCAGGACTTCGACCTAAAGCCAATTTCATCTCATCTTTCCCAATTATTTCAATTTTATCATCATCATTATCTGGATTTTTTAATATCCATTGACTCATTTCCTCAGCTAATTTTTCTCTAATAACATTATCTTTAGTAACAATAGATACCTGTCTGTCTTTAACTTTTTCTGCTGTTATATACACACATTGACTTCGTAAATTATTAAAATTTTGTTTCTTCATATAATCATAACGTGCTGTCTCACTTTCAATAGGTTTTGCTGCTCCTATAAAACCCATAGAACCCTTAAATTGATCAAGAACACCTCCTCCAATCCCACCCTCATCAATACAAACACATCGTCTAGGAATTCCTTCTTCTTTACAATCTATATCTAAAGTTGTTGCAAGATCAGTTGTAGAAAGTCCATTATGAATCTTAATTTTATACACTTCCCAATCATTCCAAAAGAATTGAATACTACTGTCTGCTCCAAATCTAGCTACATCAACAGTCATATATTTTATTGGTTTTTTTATAATCGGCATATTAAACATATCTAATATTTCAGAATAAGACAAAAGAACACCTTTTGAATCCTCATAATCCCAATCTCCCAAAAGAAGACGTTGTCTTTTGGTAATATCCTTAATATCCATAAGTTGTCTTTTATAGTCTGATTCAATAAATGGATTATCATCAATCAATGCTTGAATAAACACAGAATCTTCTGGAAGTTTTTTCTCTTTATAAGGTTTATAAAATTCCGTATATAACCAATTTTTTTTAGGATTACAAGTTATATAAAGCTTTGGATGAAGATTAAAATGATCATTTAAGTGACGTCCAATACGAGTTCGAATTGTGTCATATGCGCGAACATCTATTTCTCCAGCTTCTTCTATCCATCCTGATGTATATTCCAAAGAACCCAAGTCTTCGAATAATGGGTCTGATGGATTAAATTTTAATTCTAAAATATCCACACGTGATCCATTAGAAAATTCAATATAACTATCTTGTTGATGATAATTATAATCAATATCTCTTCGAAGATTATAAAAACTCTTTGCTACTTTAAAAAAAGTAAGCAAAGTAGATTGTTTTAAAGTTTTTAATTTTTCTCGTGCTATAAAATATTTAGTATCCGGATATAAAACACATTGTCCAATAATCCATTGACAGCCTAAGAACGTTTTACCACCTCCTCCACCTCCTCCAAATACAATGTAAGTATGTGTATCATCAAGTAAAGATTGCCAAGCAATGTTTTGTTTTATTGTAGGTGATATTTTTAAATGGACTAACTCTTTTTTTGCCATATTTAATCTATTTTTTTATTTGGTATAGGTGGGTTAAACGATATTGAAGCAATTCTTATTTCATTTCCATCTTTTCCTGTAAGTTCATTGCGTTTAGAATAACCGAAGTCTTTACCTAGTGTTTCAAGTATAAACATGGCTTGCGTTTGTTTAATTTTCATAATTTGTATTTGTGATTTAGTATAACTTCCTACTTCTTTTATATTAATTTTTGAAATACTTTGTAAAAACTCTTCTGCTTGTTTAAATAAATCTTCTTGTCTATCTTTTATACAAAGATCCTTTAGAAGGATTGGATCAATACCAAGTTGTTTCGCAATTTCTGTTTTGTGAATCTTTGGATTTTCTGTTATTATTTTATCCATTTTTTCTTGAATTTCAGGAGTGAGATATGTTGGTTCTGTTTCCATTAATATATTATACTATTTTAATTTTTTTTAAGCAATTATATATAACATAGATTATTCTTTTTGTCAATAGGTAAATCTAAAAATAAGATTTTTTGGAAATGTATAGTGTCATATATATATTCATGTGCATATAGGGGGGGGCGTATTAAAAAAAATGTTTCAATAGAATTGATAACATTATATTTTATATCCCCCCTGCATTTTTTTAGCATAGTGCTTGCATTGTGCTGAACACATGCAAGCCACATGCAAGCACTGTAAAACAAGTCTTTTACAGTGTCGCACAATGTATATTGTGGTACTCACTTTTAATATAACCATATAATATAAGCATATAATCAGCATTTTGCTTGACACATGCAAGCCACATGCAAGCATTATGCCACATTCGGCTGATGATCTGCTTGCATTGAGCTAACATTGAGCTAACATTGAGCTAACATTGAGCTAACATTGAGCTAACATTGAGCTAACATTGAGCTAACAATATACACTAAAATCAGTTAAAACGGTTAAAACTAAAGAAAACAAGGCTCAAAATTGCGTTTTAAAGGGTGTTAAATTAAAAAGTCATAGTATTATATACATATTTAAACATCATAACCTTTACTTTTAAAATTATTGTATTGCACTGCTAATTCTAAGGAACTCTCGGGACAGGTATGTTAAACGACATAAATAAAAAAAAAAAAAAAAAAAAAAAAAAAAAAAAAAAA
>Ga0172380_10007599_pt1 | contig 12139 bp, 8 predicted proteins | sample Leawe162metaG_FD_119747 | JGI IMG/M metagenome (GOLD analysis project Ga0172380, IMG submission 119747) | Leachate microbial communities from a municipal landfill in Southern Ontario, Canada - Leachate well 162 metaG | ecosystem: Engineered > Solid waste > Landfill > Unclassified | place...
ATTGAAGCTCCTCTTCTTTGAAAGCATTAGGGTCGTGATAATCTTGGACAACAATTGCTCCAAAAGTTTTACCATATAGTTTTAAAGGCACACCAAGCCAGATTTCTGTGGGAGTACCAATTAATTCCACTTCGCCAGATTCTCTAAGCTTCATATCAATTTCAATATCAATAAGTTTGGCTTCACCACTTCTTAATACATATTCTGTTAATCCTTTCCCCGGTTTTTTGGGATCATATGCATCGTCATATTCATCTACCATATACGGGAAAGATATTTCATCGTTTTTCTCATCATATATAGCTATATAGAAATTCTTACCGCTCATTAGTTTACTTATTTCTTCATGTATTTTTTTATATAAAGCATTAATATCTTGCGAACTAAGAGCTGATTCAGAAATATCATAAAGAACTTCTCTAATTAATTCGGACTTTTTTCTATGTGTAATATTATGCCCAATTCCAATAAGTCCAATTATATTCCCCTCTGGGTTTTTCAAAGGTGCTTTTGAAGTAAGAAGCCAATTTTTTACACCATTACTATCAAAGAAATATTCTTCTCTACTTAGAACCGGTTTACCGGTTTTAATTATTTCTTGATCATCTTTAAAAAAGGCATCTGCTACCTCCTTTGGGAAATAATCGTAGTCAGTTTTACCTAATGCCTCTGCCTCTGAATTACACTTCATGTTTTCTAGGTCGGTTTTATTTGCAAGTGTCTTCCGACATTCTAAGTCTTTTGCATAAATTGCGTCCGGGATGTTATCTATTACAGTTCTTAATAAAATTCTTTCGTGTAAAATTGCTTCCTCTTTTTTCAAAGATTCTTCCAGTAATTTGTTTTTCTGCTTAGAGTCTAATGCAAGTAGGTTTCTGAATTTATTAAATTTAAATACAAGAATTAATAGTACCCCTATTGAGAGTACAGAATATAAAAATATTTTTAAACCATGCGGTTGGGAATTTTTAAATTGAAGGAATGAAGTCTGAAATAAATATTCAATAACGGCTATTATAATAGCAAATGAAATCACAACTATTAAAATCGATATTGAAGCTTTCTTGTTTTCTTCAACAAGATTAATGTTTTTTACTGTCGCAGTATTCTTCATGTAATAATATAGGATTTGTGTGTCTTCAAAATAACGAATTAAAACGAAAAATACATTTATTCATAATAAAATACTCTATTTCTCTTTCGTTAATTGAGATAAACTTTATTATTTTTAAACCATTAATGGAATGGAGACGTTTTCTTGAATAAAACAGATTTTTTTAAAAGTTCATTGATCGAGAGTTCTGATGTAAAACTAAAAATTCTTGATAGTTGCGAAGAGGCAACATTAGAAGCTATTGATTTAATTGTAAATATGTTTAAGAGCGGAGGGAAATTATTACTTTGTGGTAATGGCGGAAGTGCGGCAGACTGCCAACATATTGCTACTGAGTTTATGATACGCTTAAATCATGAAATAAATCGTCCCGCTTTACCAGCAATTGCAATTACAACCGATTCATCAAATCTTACTGCCGGCGGAAATGATATTGGTTATGAAAATATCTTTGCAAGAAACGTGGAAGGTCTTGGTAATAAAGGAGATGTCCTGCTTTCGATCTCTACAAGCGGAAATTCAAAAAACGTAATTAAGGCAATCGAGAAAGCAAAGGAAAAAGGGATGAAAAATATTGCCTTGCTTGGCGGAAGCGGAGGTCAGATAAAAACTTTAGTTGATTGCGCTATCGTAATACCTTCGGGTAATACTCAACGTATTCAAGAAGGACATATTACGGTGGAACATATTATCTGTGAATTAGTGGAATTAGAACTATATAAATAAAAGAGGAAATATTATGACAGCAAATTTAGAAATGATCGAAAAAAAATATTCTGAATTTAGAGATAAAGTAGTTGCGGCAAAGAAAGTACTCGGACGACCGATGACTTATACAGAAAAGATTTTATACTCACATTTATGGGATCCGGTAACTAAAGCATATTCAGGCGGGAAAGATTTTACAGAGTTTGCTCCTGATAGAGTAGCAATGCAAGATGCAACCGCTCAAATGGCACTATTACAGTTTATGCACTCAGGAAGAAAAACTACCGCAGTGCCATCAACATCACATTGCGATCACTTAATTCAAGCACAAGTTGGCGCTAAAGAAGATTTGGATAGAGCTTATGATGAAAGCAAAGAAGTTTTTACATTTATTGAAAGCATATCAAAAAAATATGGTGTAGGATTTTGGAAACCAGGGGCAGGAATTATTCATCAAGTAGTTTTAGAAAATTATGCTTTTCCAGGTGGTATGATGATTGGTACAGATTCCCATACTCCAAATGCAGGTGGACTTGGTATGATTGCCATTGGAGTCGGTGGAGCTGATGCAGTGGACGTTATGGCAGGTATGCCATGGGAATTAAAATTTCCTAAACTTATCGGAATTAAACTAACCGGTAAACTTTCGGGCTGGACTTCTGCGAAAGATGTAATTTTGAAAGTAGCCGGTATTCTTACAGTTAAAGGTGGCACAGGTGCTATTGTAGAATATTTCGGTGAAGGCGCAGATTCGATTTCATGTACAGGTAAAGGGACGATTTGTAATATGGGTGCGGAGATTGGAGCTACTACATCAGTATTTCCATTTGATGAGAAAATGTCTGCATACTTAAGAAAAACAGATAGAGCAGACCTCGCCGAAATGGCAGAAAAATTAGCAAATGAATTAAAAGCTGATGAAGAAGTGTATTCTTCACCTGAAAAATATTTCGATCAGTTAATTGAGATTAATTTAAGTGAATTGGAGCCGCATATAAATGGTCCTTTCACTCCTGATCTTGCTTGGCCTGTTTCTAAAATGAAAGAAGCAGTTGTGGAAAATGGTTTTCCTGAGAATATTAGCGTTGCGCTAATTGGAAGTTGTACTAATTCGAGCTATGAAGATATTGATAGAGCCGCAAGTATTGCGCGACAAGCACTAAATAAGGGCTTAAAAGCAAAAACAAAATTCACAATTACTCCCGGTTCAGAACAAGTAAGAGCTACTATCGAACGAGACGGGCAGCTTGCTACCCTTACAGAGTTTGGTGGTTTAGTTTTGGCAAATGCATGCGGACCTTGTATCGGAATGTGGAAGAGAATGGATTCTAAGATAGGCGAAAAAAACACTATCGTTACTTCATTTAACAGAAACTTTGCTAAAAGAAATGATGGTAATCCTGAGACTTACGCTTTTGTAGCAAGCCCTGAATTAGTAACGGCAATGGCAATCTCAGGTAAATTGTCATTCAATCCCGAAACCGATTTAATTGAGAATGAATCAGGAGAAAAGATAAAACTTACTCCACCATTCGGTGATGAATTACCTGAAAAAGGATTTGATAAGGGTGAAGTCGGATTTATTCCTCCATCACCTGATGGATTTAATACGGATGTAATAATTAGCCCTGATAGTAAACGACTACAATTTCTTGAGCGATTTAATCCATGGGATGGAAATGACTTTACTGATATGCCGCTTCTGCTTAAAGCAAAAGGTAAATGTACTACTGATCATATTTCGCCTGCAGGACCTTGGCTAAAGTTCCGTGGACATCTTGATAATATTTCAAACAATATGTTCATCGGTGCTATCAATGCATTCACAGAAAAAGCCGGTGAGGTAAAAAATCAATTTACGGGTGAATATAAAGAAGTTCATGAAGTGGCAAGAGATTACAAACGGCATGAACATGGCTGGGTAGTAATTGGTGATGAAAATTACGGCGAAGGATCGAGCCGTGAACACGCCGCAATGGAGCCACGCTTCTTAGGCGGTAAAGCAATTATTACAAAAAGCTTTGCGCGTATTCATGAAACTAATCTCAAGAAACAAGGTTTACTACCTTTGACTTTTGCTGATCCAAAAGATTATGAAAAAATTCAGGAAGATGATAAGATAAGCTTAGTTGATTTAAAAAACTTAGCACCAGAAAGACAAGTTGAGATGATAGTTAAACATGTTAATGGTACAACCGAGAAGTTTTTACTTAATCATTCATTTAATGCAGGTCAGATTGAGTGGTTCAAAGCAGGGGGGGCTCTTAACCTAATAGCTAAGATGCAAGGCAATTAAAAGTTATAAAACTAAATTGAGCCGTTCTAGAACAAGGAAACGGATTTAATAAGTTCCAACTTTGAAATAAATTGTCAAGTCAAGTTAAATGTGTTAACAATATAAAAAAAGCAGTCTTTAAAAGGACTGCTTTTTTGTTTTATAAATGCTTTATTAGTTATTCTTGTAGAAGCAATGATAAGTCTTCTAATCCAAGGAGGAAGCGGTTATTGACCGTGTAGAATTGTGATTAGAGATTTATTTAAAATCTTCGGTAAGCTACCTTATCTCCTTCATGAATATTATACTTATCAGAAAATCCACTAATCACTTCTACTACATACATAGCAGGTTTAAGAGAGGGATAAGATTCTTCTGAATATGGAGTCGTATTTTTATGAATTTTAATTATTTCAAAATCGGAAGTAACAAACATTATATCCAAAGGAATAATAGTATTCTTCATCCAAAACGATTGATAAGTCTGGATAGGAAATATGAAAAGCATTCCTTGATTTTCTTCCATTTTATCTCTGAACATTAATCCGGTCGATCTTTCTGTATCATCATCTGCAATCTGGATATCTATCAGTTTAAGAATTTTATTTTCTTTAGTGTAGAACGAAAGCTCGCCCTGTTTTTCAAAATTATAAGCAACCATTTTTTCTTTTGTTTCCGTTTTGTTTTCACTTGCTACATTATTAGTATTGATTACATTGGAAAGGACTAAATATAGGATAGTAAGGACTATCAGAATAATTACACCAATCATAGTAACTAATTTATTTTTTGCCGGACGTTCTATTTTTTTATTATTGCTCATATTCCAAAATTCTATTTTATTTTATTAATTTATTAACAACAATAAAAATAATTCTTTTCTATGGCATTTTCATGAATAAAATAGTTTCAAGAAAAAAAATAAAACTTTCTTCATCTCAACAGAAATTTGTAATAAGCGGTTGGGGTGAGGATATTATTAATACAGAAACCGAGGCTATTACATATTTATCGGACGGGTTAAAAGTAAGTGGATATCTTGCTTATCCGAAAGAGATAAATAAAAAATTACCTTGTATTATCTGGTGCCGCGGAGGAATTGGAGAGGCCGGTGTTATAGACAATTTTAATGCAAGCGGAATCTTCGGATTAATTGCAAGCTGGGGTTATGTGGTTCTTGCTTCACAATATAGAGGGAATGCGGGTAGCGAAGGTAAAGATACTTTTGGCGGTGATGACTTAAATGATGTCCTTAATTTAACGGACTTGTCTAATGAAATTGATTTCGTTGATAATAATAGGTGGGGTATAGAAGGATGGAGCAGGGGCGGTATGATGACCTATCTAGCTCTTACAAAAACAGATATTTTCAAGGCTGCTGTTATAACCGGAGGTATTGCTAACCTTCGATGTAATTCCGAAGAGAGCAAATTTATGAGATATCTTTATGAAGTCGCAATCGGCTCGCATTTAACAGAAGATTATAGAAATAAATGCAAAGAAAGATCGATAATTAATTTCCCTGAAAAAATCTCAAAGAGAACAAACTTACTTTTACTTCATGGAACTGCCGATGATAAAGTTCTGCCTCACGATTCAATCGATATGTCATATAAACTAATTGAAAACAATATAAATTTTAAGTTGATTTTATATGAGAAAGGTGACCACTATCTAAAGGCTCACAGGAGAGAAGCTGATATCGAAAGAAAAAAATGGTATCAGAAATATCTCTTTGAGTAAACACGAACACACATTATTAAAATGTAAGAGAATATTTTTTATTGCTTAATTCTAATTTGAGATTTAGTTTCCCGCTCGAAATAAAATCAGAATCGAGTGATAAGAAATTTTTTCCTTTAATAATTTTTTTTCTCAGTTGTGAAGTCCCATTATTCAGAATTATGGTATCCTCAACTTTAGAATAAAATAATAATATCCCATCCCCTTCACTTTCTTTTTTCAGAATTGGGCTCTCATAAACGTCATTAATGTTAGCTAATAAACTAAGTTCATTAAATTTAATTGTCTCTACATTGGAGGTCTCTATGCTTTCATTCCAAAGTCGACTTAAGGATTTTAAAGTAAAATAGTAATTAACTTTCCTTGGTTTTGAAAAACCTAATTTTATCGATTGATTTTCTGGAGATATTATCTCAAATATATCTTCTGGCGATAACTTGGAATTGTATGTCGGAAGACTATAAAGCGCATAATATTTAATGCTATCTCCTTTCCCGAAATTTTTCTCAATTTCCCAATCTAAAGAAACAATATTTTTTTTCGTATCGATGAACTTAGCTTTTAATTCGTAAGGCGAATTAGGAGAATATCCATTTAACAATGACATAGTAGCCGGGAGAGTTTTATAAGGGAATGATTTGAAATTATAGTTTTTAATATGCTCATATCGGAAGAAACAAAAACCATCAGCATTAACACTCCGCGAATAATTAATTAAATCTTCTAATGTAGAATAGACTTTATTCTTATAGGCAGCTATTCCAATTACAATGCTTCTCCCTTCCGAATTGGAAGTCCAATCTTTAGCCAGTATATCAAATCGTGGTGTTTCGTTTAGTCCCCAATAAATTTGTGGAACGAGATAATCTACTAAACCCCTTTTAAGCCACTCACGAGAATCTTGATATACTTCCGAGTAACCTTGGAGTCCCGATGCATTTTTTTGATTCTTATATATTCCAATCGGGGCTACACCTATTTTTATATAAGCTTTTACGCTTTTTGTTTTTTCATTTATTAATCGCAAAAGTTCATTTATATTTTCTCTGCGCCAATCATCTTTATCATTACTCTTCCCATATAATCTATAAGAATTATCATCTGCAAAGCTTTTACCTGGAAGGCGTAAATAATCTAAATGAATTCCATCAATATCATATTTCTCATTTACTTCAGCTATTAAATCAGAAAGATAAGTTCTTACTTCCGGAATACCGGGGTCTAACCAATAAATTGGCTTACCCTCACTAACAGTCTTTATAATCCATTCCGGCTTTCTATTAGAAATATGATCGATACTACTAAGAATATCCGGCTCGCCGCCTGAATAGACATTATTTACATTTATCCAAGCATGAATTTCTAAACCTCTTTTGTGAGCTTCTTCTACTGCAAATTTCAGCGGGTCATAAGGAAGTTTATCTCCCACTTTGCCGGTTAAATATGGAGATGTAGGATCAAAAGAGGATTCGCATAACATCGTTCCATTGCTTCTTATCTGAAAATATACTGTATTAAGATTTTTTTCTTTTATATCTTCGAGAATATCTATTAAGGATTGTTTTTGTTTCTGAATATCATTAGTAGCCGGTGGCCAGTCTAGCCTATAATTTGTTGTAAGCCAAACTGCACGGGTCTCTCTTTCTACCTGTGCATTAATTATGCTAAAACAAATCAAAAAAAGAAATGTTGGAGAAAATATATTTTTCAAAATAGTATTCAATGTTAAAATAGAGAAATGGCTTTAGAAAGTGAATTTTTTACATCTTTAACTGATGCTTCGACATCAATTATAGTTAAACCGAAATCCATCGGAAGTACAAATTTTATTTTTGAATTTCTATTTTTTTTATCCTTGGACATGTAGTTCATTACTTTATTATAATCAACTTTTATGGGTTTAATATAAGGGCGAAAACGTGTAATCAAAGTAAGAAAAGTATTTAATTTTTTTTCGGGAATATATCCAAGAGTATGAGAAAGATAAAATGCTGCTGCCATTCCAATTACAACTGCCTGACCATGTTTTAATTTATAATTAAGAGAGGACTCCACCGCATGACCGAAAGTATGTCCAAGATTAAGTATTTTTCTTACTCCCCCTTCTTTCTCATCATTTTCTACCACGGAAGCCTTTATACTAATACACTGTTCAAGTACAGAAACTATTTTGTCTTCTTCAAGTTCTACAAGAGAATGAAAATTCTCAACTAAATAATCATTAAACTCATTTTCAGTCAAGTAAGAGTATTTAGATATTTCACCGAGTCCACAGATTACTTCGTCGGATGGAAGCGTAGTAAAAAACTCTGTATCGATTACTACTGATTTTGGGTTATAAAATGAACCAATATGATTCTTTAGTCCATTAAAATTAATTCCTGTTTTTCCGCCAATTGCGCTATCAGAAGCTGCTAATAACGTAGTGGGGATATTCACATACGAAATTCCACGATTATATATTGATGCCGCAAATCCGGCAGTATCACCTGTAATTCCACCACCAATCGCTATTACAAATGAATCGCGTCCAAAGGAATTTTTTAATAATTCTGAAAGTATTTTATTTATTTCGTTGAAAGATTTATTTTTTTCAGTTGCCTCAAAAAGATATTTGACTTTTTTCCCATTGAATTTTTTAATAAATCGGTCAACCTTTTTTTTATGAAACTTATAAACATTATCATCAATAACGAAAAAAGCATCGTTACCAGTTATAAATTCAACCGATTCGAGCGAATCAATAACAACTTTATAAGTATTGCTTTCTGAATTAACTAATATTTCTTTCATATAATTTCTTCTTAATTTTTTTTACAAGTAAATCGATATTATTTCCGAATTTATTTTTTTCGGTTTCAATAATAATATCTGCTTGGGAATAATATTGTTCTCTTTCAATTAACATAGATTTTATTTTTTCGGTAAAATCATCTTTATCGACTGAGTTTAAAACCATCTCTTTAAAAATAGGTCTATCCGTCTTGTGTTTCAATCTTTCGTATAAAGTTTCGGGAGAAACTTTTATGTAAATTAGCAGCCCTTTATTTTTTATTAGATCAAGATTATCGCTACTAATAATTGTTCCACCGCCGAGGGAAATTACAACCATTTTTTCTTCAGAAAGTTCTTTTAGAAGGTTACTTTCTAAATTTCTAAAATATTCTTCCCCCTTTGTTTCAAATATTTTTGTAACTGAAAGTGATTCTCTTTTTTGAATCTCTTTATCTAGGTCATAAAAATTAAGACCCATTACATTTGCCGTTATTGGTCCAATCGTACTTTTACCACTTGTCATAAATCCCGTAAAATATATTCTTATTTCTTCCATCTTCCCAATAAATCAAATATTATCTTATCTATATAATAAAATAAAAGGGAATGAAAAAGAGAGAATGGATTTAATTTAGTGTAAAAGTTACTCCAATCATAAAAATAATACCATCGATATTCACAGCAGTGTCAAAATTATGAACCGGGAGAAGGAGACTCCTATCAGGTAGAATTACGATACTCTCCTTATATGTATTATTAAATTTTAACTCCGGATCTCTGAAACGCATCTGTCCTCTTATTCCCAGATTCTCAGTTATTTGATAATCCATACCTACCGCTACATGGATACCAAATGCAAATTTTTCGAGCTTGCTATCGATAGAAATATTATAAAAATCACGAATATAATTTCCAAAATAAGCTCCAACTCCACCTCCCATAAAAAACTTAAAATCAGATGTAGAAAATGGGAGATGGTAATATACTGAAAGTTCGACAGGATAAATTTGGTATCCTTCATTCATTTTTAATTTACTTCCACCCAAATTCATTGCGAAATTATTGTCGGTTCGCTTTAGGCTTTCTATTGAAAGACCAACAATAATTCCTTCGTCTATAAAATAACGTACTTCACCATAGTATCCATAAATACCATCTATATTCTCATGGCTGCCTCTTTCATAAATATCAGAACTATTGGGATGGAGAAATATTTTTGAACTTGTTATATAAGAATAGTTTAAGGAGAGATTAAAACTCCCCGGTTCGGATTGAGCAAATACAATTCTAACCGAGACTAAAAAAAGTATAATAATAATTATGCTGATATTTTTTCTCATGCGGCAAATATACAAAGAGAAATAGATTAAAAAAGTGTAAAAATTTGGTGCTATTTATATGGAGGTGGTTTAAAGCAAAAAAGGATCGCAATTGCGATCCTTTTTCAAAAAACTATTTATAGGAATTAAAAGAATAGATGTCTATTATCAACAATCTTAACTTCTTTTTTAAGGTCTTGAACCCATTGAGTAAAATATCGATTACGTTTTTGATTAATCAATTCTCTGCGAATACCATCTTTCTGGAGTGCAAAAATTGCATCGTCAAATTTAGTTCTATAAGTTACTTTTACTAATAAAGCACCTCTGCTTCCTTTTATTGGAGGAGATACTTTATTTATTTCAGCATTGATTGCATATTGAGTGAAAGCAAACTCTCTTCCGAGTCCATCAACTAAACCATTCGTGGTAAATTCATTTTCGGTGGTATCCACTTTTGCAGTAGGAACAACCTCATGAACCAATGAAAGATCTCCAAAATCTCCAACTTTAGCTCTTGCTTGTTTGGCAATTTCTAATGATTTAGCAATTTTCTTTTCGCGAAGCAGATTACTATTAATTAATGGAGCAACTTCTTCCATAGTTTTATATCCGGGATTAATAATCTCGGAAACAGTAGCTACTACATAACCTGCAGGGACTTTATAAACATCACTAACTTCACCAACGCTATTATCGAAAGACCATTCAACAATTGCACGGCTTACACCGATACCGGCAATTGCCTGAGCATCTTCATTAAATGGAGGCGTTTCAATAACTGCATATTTAAGTGATTTGCCTCTTACTTCAAGTCCATCTTCTTTTGCTACATAAGCAAAATCTCTCGAATCATTTATCAATTGATCCGATGTAGAACCTGAAAGAGTAACTTTATTATTAATTTTTTCTACGACAAAATCTTGGCTTGATTTACCTTCGATTTTAATTACATGATAACCATAACTTGTTTTTACAGGTTTAGTAATAGAACCAACACTTCCTGAATAAACTGCGTTTTCAAATTCTTTTACCATTTGATTTTTACCGAACCAACCTAACTCACCACCTTTTACTGCACTACCCGGATCATCAGAATTTGTTCTTGCTAATTGTGCAAAGTTCTTGCCTTTTGTTGCTTCTTCATAAACTCTATTTGCTTTTGCTAAATCTTCAGCATCATTACCCGTTGATTTTACCAGTATGTGAGATGCTTTTACTACCTCATTTTTGGAAGGAACCTTACCAAGTAAGTGGTAAATTGTAAAACCATCAAATGAAGAAACTGGACCGACTAACGCACCCGGAGCTGCTGATTGTAATAAATCTTTTGCTTCTTCCGGCAATGCCGTAAAATTCAATGTGTCTTTAGAATAAGGCTGTTCAGAATAAATATCTACATACGACTTAAACGATGCAGTATCAGTTTTCATCTTTGCTAATAGACCTTGAAGATTTGATTTAACAGAAGCCGTATCTTCTTTTGATGCAATTCTGCGAAACATTACATATTTTAATTTTCTCTGAGCAAGTATCTTAAAATCTTCTTTATGTTCGTCATAATATGCTTTTTTATCGGCATCAGTTACTTTTACATCGGTATCAGGAATAGTATTAGCATCAATAAAAGCATATTGAGCTTTCATCTTAATACCCTGCTCGGTAAATTTTTCTTTAACTTCTGCATCACTAACATTGACAGAGGCGAATAAGAAAGTTTGTAATTTCTGTTGAATTAATTGCTGCTTAATTTGATCTTCGACATTTAATATGATTTCTTTATTACGAGGATCTGTAATTGCCTGTTCATAAGCTTGACGATTAAAATTACCGAGTGAATCAGTAAATTGTTGTTTCAAAAATGCAGGCGGATTAGGACCTAATATAGCAGTTCTAACTTCTTCATCGGAAACTTTTATACCAAAGTCAGCTATTTTCTTATCAATTAATTTCTGAGTAACTAAAGCATCCCAGACTTGATCTCTAAAATAATCCATTTGCTGTTCATCTAAATCTTGACCGGTGGATTGTATTTGATTTTTGCGAGCACGCTCTACAAAATCATTATATTCTTTATACGAGACCTCTTCACCGTCAACAGAACCGACGTTATTTGTTCTATTGCCCATAAACTCTAATACACGAGAATCGGAAACAACCATGAACAAAACGAAAAGACCGCCTACAAGGATAATAAACCAAGGC
>Ga0172380_10007600_pt1 | contig 12138 bp, 19 predicted proteins | sample Leawe162metaG_FD_119747 | JGI IMG/M metagenome (GOLD analysis project Ga0172380, IMG submission 119747) | Leachate microbial communities from a municipal landfill in Southern Ontario, Canada - Leachate well 162 metaG | ecosystem: Engineered > Solid waste > Landfill > Unclassified | place...
AGACTAAAAATCAGATACTAGAGCGAAGAGAGGGTGAGAAGTACAAGCTTAAAAAAGTAAATCGATCTTTTAATCCAAAAGTATTTTAGGGGGCATTATGATTTTATGTGCATCAAAGGATAGTTTTAAGGAAGACCATGGCTAACCGATGGACTTGGTGTTGGAAATGCAATCAAGATATAATGACGCAAGTTGACTGCAATTATCTTAAAATAAGAGATGGTGATTTCTCTTTCTGTCCATCTTGTTACAAAGATTTTCTCGAACATAATACTGAATTCATCTTGCCAGATAAAATACAGCAACAAGAACTACAATACGCTCTTTTTAGAGCTCTTGTTGACTATCACGACAAAATGGTGGTCAAGAATGAAAAAGGTAGGAAATCCCTGGTGAAGACTTTACATCACTCTGGTGATTCTCTTTACGATTGCCCTTTTTGTCAAAAAATAATAACGTATTTCGTTCTTAAAAAAGAATTTAAACATTAACTAGTCTTAAAGAACGAGCATCAGTTCTTACTATTTTCCAAGATAAAGACCTTATCGCTAATTCTCGTTGTTCATTTGTAGTTTGCGAGCCAGGAATTGTAAAAAGTTCCTGGTTTTCTTTTCTTTGGGCGCAATCTTTCTTTTCTTTGAAATGTTTAGAAAAGATATCTCCAAAAGGTAAATTGCTATCCCCTTTCTTCCTATACCACGATACATTCTTTAGAAAAACGTGTTTAAAATCAACATAGGTCTGCCTTAATCTAAACAACGTCATTCGTATTCCATTGTTTTCAGCATCAATCTTTCTCCAAGTACGATAAACCAAATCTATGTCAGGAAAGAATCCTCTTAAAAGCATATGCACTCTGCAAAACTCCTTTGCTTCTTTCGTCTTTGTTTTGCCATGCAAGTCTTTCTTCTCAAGTAATGCTCGCAAAGAACTATCGTCAAATTGAAGGTAATTTGCCATTCCCCTTGTGGTGAGTCTTAGAGTTTCTTGTACTTGATGGAGTATTACACCGTAGAAAGTAATTCTCTTGTACTGTTTTATATCCCTAAAAGTACCCACGCGCTCTCTACTACAAGAACTATTTTTAATATACTTACTATTCTTTAAAGGCTTCTTATTTCCGTGGTGATCGTTGTTTTGAGGGTCTATAAGTTCACGAGCTAATGCTCTACCTAGTTCAGTAAAGGTATAAGTCTTTGCTTTTCTGAAGCCATTATCTTTTTTTACAATATAACCTTCTTTGACTAGAAGATTTGTCTCAGTACTAATATTTGGAACAGAGCAATCAGTTCCTGTACGTTTATAGTTTTCTTTTTTAAGAGCGATATCTTCTGCAAATAGATCTTTCGACCGCGGGTCGATTCCCAAGACATCAACAAGTACTCTAAAAGTGTTTTGTTTAGAAGGTTTCCAAGAGGAAAATTCTTTAACTAATCCTTGAGAAACACTGTTATTTACAGGGTTTTTTACTTCGGGTCGTGTAGAAGTTCTTGACTGGCCGTGTAGATTTGCTATCATTTTACTCGTTCTTGAGCCTTATGTTTTGCTATTAACATATGCGTTCTTTTAGGGGAACAAAAAACTATTTCAATACCTAAGAAATTCCCTGCAGGGAATTTCTTTTTATGAAGCAGTATGAAAGTAAAGGGCGGTCTAGTCAATAGGTCGCCCCAGTTTTTTCAAAGAATTTTTTAAAAGAGCTGTGTGTTATTTCTTCTTAGTAATTGATGGCTCTTTTTTCCATCAAGAACAAGTCTAAAGAGAAAAAAGAAACAAACTACGGATTTTTTAAAGTGCTTTTCTTGGTACGATGACTTAAAGTTCTTCTCTCTTATCAAACCAATCCTGCGCAAATCCCTCAGAGCAACATTCTCTATTGCAATACTTACCTCTCCCTTGAAGTTTCCAAGATCGGTAAATCCAAAATACTTTGTCGCAATACTTACATTCTACATACACATGGGTATGCATTATCTTACAAGAAGGGGAACAGTATAAGCGCCAATCCTTCTTATAATCTCTCTCTGATACACGAAAAGTCTTAGAACAGACAGGACAACACCTCATCTTCATGTCGTTTCACTCACCTAGTTTGCATCTTAGTGCTTTTGTCCACTCATCTTCCAGGTCTTGATCCACGAGCGAGAGCGATAGATCCCAAAGTTCTTCTAACACCTTATTATGTGGATCTTTAAAATAAGCTTCTCTTATCGCTAAATTCAGTTTCGCAAGTTTATAGATAGTCTCCCTATTTTCTTCAAGCAGGGATTCGCGTTCTTGTTCAGAGTACTCAAACATCCTTTTTGCTGCTTTGTATTTTCTGTCATCTTTACTAAAAAATAACACCTTAAACCATTTCATTGTTATCCTTTCTCACTTGCTCCCTAGTTTAAATTTACTAGACTATAGCATATTATGAGAGTGCAAGTTCCTGGCGGCGTAGCTGGGAACGGTCATAAAAAAGGGTCCAGGTTCTAACCAAACCCAGACCCTATAGTAAGCAGTGTCTTTAACCAACCACGAGAATCGTGGACACCCTAGGTAAAAAGACGCTTTTCAATCTTTCTCTTCTTCGATCTCATAAATCACTAAAGCATTTTCAAAAAGAGAATCCTTGTCAACGCACGTGCTATATTTTATATCGTGTACTTTTACATCACGGTTATTATCCAGCCATGCATTTAATTCTTGACCCGGATTTCTAGAATCCGTTGTCCAAGTAAAACTTACCGTTTGTAGTAACATAGTATCTCACTTTCCTATTTATGTTTGTCACATCTACATGACCTGCAACCTACCTCGGTATCAATCCAGAAGTTAGTAGCAGGTTTACCACAACCTATAACATCACAGATAACTACCTGGCCATTTATAGTCGTAAGGATAGAAATTTCATCGTTAGCGAACAATTTACTTACGTCTGTACGTTTTACCGTGGCATCCTCTTTAGTGATCTCTGCGTTTGAATTTCGTATCTCTTCTAGAATATTAACAGAAGCATCTTGCCTCTCTAACTTGGCAGGTTCACCACCACAATACACAGCAGGTGGCCAGAGCAATATAAGTAATAATCGTTTCATTTGAGATCCTTTCTTAAGATATCTATCCATTTATCATTACTTCTACCTTGAGATATTTTTTCAAATTTAATTTCGTCTATCTGAAACGTATCTTGGTGCTGTTCGCACAAGAAAAAATATTCTCCTTCATCTGAAACATCTTTTTTTCCAGCCTCTTTAAATTTGAATAATCTTCCTGTTACTGGTTTATTTTTACATTCAAATGAACAACAAAACTCGGGCCAGTCTGGAATACAAGAGTATTTCCTCTCACATGGTTCTTTATCTTTAGGAGGTATATATACACAATCTTCAAAATTCATGATAACTCCTTAATACTTACTTTTACCAAGAAAACCTACCACGATTATTTTAGACTAGCTAATGCTAACTTATGCTTTGCTTCTAAGTCAGCTATAAGACGATTGTGTGCAATGGAAGGAGGCAAGTTAGAATACTTACTTTCAAGCTCTTCTACATAACTTATAAAGTCATTTTCATAAGGATTCTTAGTAAGATAAGGACTAGAAAAGCCACGCCTTTTAGTCTCTTCGAATTTAAAATATTGGACTACAAAATCTAAATTCATTGGCGTAGGAACATACTTCCTATAAAGACCCGTGTCTTCTGAGCCTAGACCGGCCCTCATTTCATGAAACTTGGGCTTCTTAAATACATCGTAATGATCATCTCTGTTTTCTAACACAATCTGCTTCCTAAGTCTAACGTAATACTTTCAAAACAATATAGTAATACTTCTAGCGTTAAAAGCAATAGGGTGATAGTATTACTATATGCCTCGGTAGTGATGCTTATAGCCCAGGACTCGTACAGTTTGGTGAAAAAAGTGAATTGTGCCGAGGCAAACATCTTCAAAGGAGATCTTATGTCGAAACGTTACGGACGTTCTTTACAGGAACAAGTAAAAATCGTTCAAGAACACACATTTCGTTTGGTTAAGAACTTAGACTTCCAAGTGCGAGAAACTTCTCGCCTGTTTAGAAAATATAACTTTAAGACAGGTGATACTTACCCTCAAGACGTTATTCTCCGCTACAAGAGAATGAAAGAAATAAGAAATGAATTGGAGTGTGTTAAAGAGTACGTCTTTTTACAATGGCCTAACTTAAAAGAACTCTTTGAACAACTAGATAAGGTAGAGATTCATGAAGATAAAATCCAAACAGTCGAAGCGAAATGGGAAAAGGTATCAGAAGCAGGGGAAACCGTTTCCGTTCAGTAGCACCATGGTCATACTAGGCGTTATAGTCTTTACGATTGTCTTCAATATCATGAGGGTAGTATGGAAGTGCTAAACGAGCTTAAACTCTGGTTAGAAGGTATTCTTGAGTCGTTTATTAAACGTATAGAAGCGTTAAAATTCCACGGAGATTTTAGAGAACAGTCTGACGATATCAATGAGTTAGCGACTGCTTTATCGCAGGCTCAGGGCGAATTTACCGTAAGTACATTGCGTGGCGTAAATCCACACAATAAGTTTCACTATGCCTTTCTTACTGATCTCTACAATGCAACGCGTCCTGCATTAATGAAAAACAATCTCTCGGTAATAGCGCTTACTACTTCCTACAAAGACTCACCGGATATCATGCATGTTAAGTTACTCCACGGATCTGGTCAGTTTATGGCATCACACATAAAGCTCTTTGATCCTAAGGCAGACATAGAGACAGTAAAATCGTACCGAGACGACATGTATAAGCTCGCCTATAGACAACTCTTAGGCATAGCATGCCTTGATACTGAAGATGATGGCGAAGTAGCTATGAAGGCGTATCGCCCGGTAACCATAGGCCTAGAAGAACACGAGAAATACAACAGAGAAGATAATAAACCAGTAACGATTACCTATGAACAAATACAAACTATAGAAAAAGAACTAGGCGGGGACGAAATTATAACGAGATCTTTGTTAAAGCAATATCACATAATTTCTATAGACAAGATCCCGGCAGAACTATTCTGGGAAATAGTGGGACGTATTAGGGAAATAAAAGATAAACAAGCGAAAGCAGGAAGATAATATGAGTTTTGAAATACCTAAAGCAATTGAAAAAACACCAGCATCTATTTCGATTGATAAAGAAAGCCTATTTGAAGACTTTTCTGAAAAACTAGCCGAAGACGCAACCATAAAAAAACTGGCAGGTAATGTTACAGCTATGTTTAGCAACATGTCTGCCATGTATAAAGAATTTAAGGTGATGCAAGAACAGTTAAAATCCACCAAAGAAACCCTTGAACAGACTCTTATATCTCAACAAGAACGCGTAGCCATACGAAAGCTAGAACTCGATAATGAATGCGCGATGGAAAAGGTTAGATACGATAAAGCAAGAGAACAAGAAAGTCATCAGTGGGAACGCTCTCTTCCTCTGCAATCCGATAAAACTGAAGAGATTTTAAAAGTTATTACTGAAGTAAAATCATTGGATATAAAAGTAGTAAAAACGGGAAAAAACTTAAAAAGTGATGCTTCTGGCGACAAGAATTCTATAAGTGTAGAAGATCTCTTGCAAGCATACCAAATCCCTCTAGCTAAACTCGGGATAAATATTCATCACTCACTTATAGCGGGATTTGAAGCAAGAAACGATGATATTTTAAAAACAGAATTAAAACATAGAGATTCAGGTCAATTTATTTGCTCTTATTCTAAAGTAAGACTTGATTTCGTTGACGGCACAATTAACGCACAACAAAAAAGATCATCAGCCATTTCTTACGCTAAGCGCCACAACCTTCAATGCCTTCTAGGTCAATAACCTTCGGTTGATGAGTTATAGTAAGAAGAAAAACTTGGAGCATAGCGACAAGCAAACCCCTTAGAAGGAGTCTGACATGTTGGTAAAGACTGAACGTATAATCCGACACGCTCCACCAGGTGAATTCGATCAACTCCCTCAAGGTACTCTCTGCGAAGTTATCTTAATTAGTGGCAAAACTGTCCTCTATGGACAGATAAGTGAGAACTCTAGCAAACCAATATGGAAAGAAATAAACACGATCTTATCCTAGAATAATTGGTGGATTCTTCCTCCAATTACTAAGCCCTCATGTTACGAACACATGGGGGTTTTCTTATGACATCTTGCTATTTACCTTACGTTGCCTTATTCTAGAATATAGTATGATGTTCTATAGTTGAGGAAATCCATGACAAAGCATGAAATACTACAACTGCTCGATGAATTAATTGCTTCTTTGCGTGAAGAAGGAAGTATGCATGATTCTTATAAGATTTTTAAAAGGATACAAAAAGCGGTAGACACAGTAGAAGCAAAAGAATTAAAAACCTGGTTTGAAGAAGACAGAAGATTTTGGTGCTTCACAAGCTTTGAACCCTTTGTAAACAAACTAGAAGGAAGAGCTCAATGCAGCCACAAAGAAAAGTAAAAACCAGTATTTATCTGGATAAAAGAGTTCACGATCTCTTAAATGAGAGACGCATTAAAGAACATCGCACACTTACCTTTGTTCTTAATAGAACTCTGGAAAATGGTCTTAGGTATGATGCCTTTAACGCTACAAAACTACCAATAGATGTCGACGAATTAGAAAAGGCAGAATGAAATACTCACATAGACGCCATAGTTACTATTCTAAAGAGTGTAAAGATTGTCGTCGCTTAGAAATACTCGAAAAGGGCTAGAATGAAACGACTATTGTTATTTTTAGTACTTCCTCTATGCGCTATGTCACCAAAATCTCCTAAAGGTAAACTTCCTAAACGGGTATCTTTTGAATCTGATATGAATCAATCTCCCCTACCTGGACAAGTACAACTTCAAGATGACGTTCAGTATCTTCATATGGGCTATGATAAGGCTCGAGAGACCATAAACCAGCAATCAACTATTATAAGAGAGCTACAGGCATCTATTAGCTATGCCCATAAGCGCATAGACTTCTTGCAGGACTCATTGGCTAATTTAAACAAGAAAGTTAATAGATTGCCGTGGTATAAGCGTATGAACTGTTTTAGGAAAAAGAAATGAGAAAACTTCAACGAGTTTTAATACGTTATAGAGATTTTGTTGCTAAAGAATTAACCAAAAACAATCTCTGGAGAAGAAAAAGTCTTGATTACGATGACCACTATTACGAAGAACACTTTTTGCATCAATTGGAAACTCTGCTCCAAAAAACACAATTTAAAATACCATTCGATCTTATAGTTTCTCATTATCTACTGCAATGGGATCATCATGAAACAAGCGACTTTAAGAAATGCGACTGTCGCTATTCTAAAGGCTACTGTAGTTGCGACTACAACTTCTGTGAATGTCCTACATGCACAGAAGAATTTATCTTTTGGGTTCGCGACCTCAATACAGACAAAAGAAGAAAACCATGGTCTGATAGTAATATAGATGAAGATGTAATAAAAAATAACTTTAAAGACATCAAACAAGTTATCTTAGATACAATAGCAAAGTCACAAGAAAACATAGACCTAGAAACAAAAAACCAAAAAAGCGAAAAAATAGCACAAAATGTATTCAAAGTGCTTTCAGGTGAAATGGATATAACTGACTTTAAAGATTAATTTTGGGAGAAATAATGAAAATAGTTATAGAAGCCAAAAAGCAACAAATACCAGAATTCCACCGCATAAAATTAGATAAGGACTACGTGTCGTTTATAGTTCAAAATAAAACAAATGCTCCAATAACTTTTGGTTTACCTAATAAAAGAAATCCAGAAGTAGATAAGTTCACTTTTTCTTTAAACCCTGGCGAAACTTTTAGAGCCTTCGCCAACTTGGATGGATTTAAAGAAGGTGATACTGCTTATACAGCATTAGGACCTGACCATACATCAGGAGAGATTATCGTTATTCTTGAATAACACGGAGTGGTAATGAAAGAGATATCCCTTAACTTCGTTCCGAGAAATCACCAACTTGATTTGTTTGAAGCTATAGAAGAAAATGGCTACAAGCGAGCTATCTTGGTGCATCACAGACGATGCCTATCTGGTGATAGTCTTATTACCATGGCAGACGATACCGAGAAACCTCTAAGAGACTTAAGAGAGGGAGACGAAGTACTTTCATACGATGGACAGAATTTCGTTGCTGATATCGTAAAATCTGTTTGGCTTACTCAAGAAAAAGAAACTATAAGAATACAGACAGTTGATAAAAAGTTTAAAGAAGTAATCTGTTCTAAAGATCATCTCTTTGGTAGCAAAGAAACTCACAGGAGTAAATTAATCTGGGTCAAAGCAGCGAATATTAGACCAGATCAAAAGGTTTTGATTTATCTTGGTGGTGTTAAAAAGATGAATCAGTATTATCATGATAAGGCACTTCGAAGAATAAGCATAGAACCATATGGTCGTGAAGAACTTTATGACATGGAAACGACTCTTCACCATAATTTCATAGCAAATGGTTATCTTGTTCATAATAGTGGCAAAGATGTAGCTTGTTGGAATCTCATGGTCAGACAAGCACTTATGAATGCCAACAAAACATACGTGTACTGTTTGCCAAAATTTGAACAAGCAAGAGACGTAATTTGGAACGCACGACTTGATAATGGGCAGACTTTTCATAGTTTTGTTCCTGAGGAAATGATCGCCAAGAAACTTGAGCAAAAGATGGCCATCGTACTTAAAAACGGTAGCCAGATCATGTTAGCAGGTAGTGATAGCTACGACCGATTAGTCGGTATGAACTTTCATGGACTTGTAATGAGCGAGGCGGCTATTGCCGATCTTACGGCCTGGTCTTATTTTCTACCCATTTTAGAAGCCAATGACGGATGGGCTGTCCTGAACTCAACGCCACGCGGGTGCAATGAATTCTATGATTTATGGAATATGGCTCTTGCGAATCCTGACAAGTGGTTTACGCAGATGTGTACTGTAAAGGACACAGGGTTACTGTCAGAAGAAAAAGTAGCCGACATGGTCTCTCGTGGTGAAATATCATTTGAGAAAGCACAACAAGAGTTTTATACGTCATTTAATTCTCTAAACGAGAAGACTTATTATGGTCGCTACATAGATGATATGCGAGATTCAGGTCGCATAGGTGATTATCCTTGGGATCCTCGCAAACCAGTTTTTACCAGCTGGGACTGGGGACACAGAGACCAAACGGTATGTGTTTTCGCGCAGCTTATACAAGGGCGTATCATCATAATAGACTGTTATGCAAACAAGGGTGAAGGCATGGAGCATTACGCCAAGATGCTTCAAAGCAAACCTTATTCTTACGGGGCCCACGTGGGCCCACACGATATGCGCCAGCATGAACAGTCTAGTGGAAATACCCGCTGGGCAAAGATGCATGACTTAGGTTATACCTTTAAAATATGCATATCTGTAAGCGTCCAAGATGGCATTGAAGCAGTGAGAACTATGCTCCCTCGCACCTGTATAGCTAAAAACACAGGACAGACAAAAGAACTTATAAAGGCTCTAGAGAACTATAGATCAGAGAGAATCGTTGAGGGTGGAGCATCTATAAGTAAACCAGTCCATGATACTCACAGTGACTTCTGTTTCACTGGAGACATGAAAGTACTTACTTCTGTTGGAGAACTGCCAATATCAGAAATAAAAGAGGGCATGTTGGTAAGAACACCTACAGGATTTAAAAAAGTACTTAAAGTTCACATTAAAGAAACAGATAGACTTTGCGACCTATTTATAGGAAAAACCAAGATAACATGCACTCCTGAGCATAAATTCTTCTCAAATAACGGACTTGTTAGATGCGATTCTTTGCGGTATTCTGACTTAATTGAATACCATAGCGTTATGAGGAGTTGGTTTTGGAAGAAACTGTATGGGTTGCTATCAAGGGAAGAAAGTACAAAAGGATTCAAGAAAACTATCTTGTCTCTGAAGACGAATCAAGAATCATCTTTAATGGCTATGTTTATAAATTATCTAACGGGTACTACAAGTCTCACATGTGGGGAAAAGCTCCAAGTTCCTCCTTACACCAATCAGTTTGGATACACTACAATGGTTCAATACCTGAAGGATTTGCTATTCACCATAAAGATAAAAATAGGAAAAATAACTCAATTGATAATCTCGAAGCTATCGACAGAAGAGAGCACCAAAGACAACATATGCTTGAAAAAAGTTCTTGGTGTCAATCAGAAGACAATAAGAAAGTTCTGGAAAAGATCAGACCACTTGCCTCAAAGTGGCATGGCAGCCCAGAAGGACTCGAATGGCATAGAAATCATGCCAAAACATCTTTGCCAGGAGTCAGAGGAATACGCTACAAAGGAAAATGTATACTTTGCGGTAAAGACTTTGAAGGAGGAACAAAGTCTCAAAAATACTGTGGCTATCTCTGTAAAAACAAAAGTAGAGTTATACAGAAACTTGATTTCGAAGACCGCCATTGTTGCATGTGCCAAATTATATTTAATTGCAGCAGATATGTTAAGAAAAAAACATGTAGTAAAAAGTGTGCATACTCATTACTTAGCAGAACAAAAAAAGGTATACGACCTAAGTGTAGTTGGCGATAACTGTTATTACATTAACGGCTATCTCGTATCAAATTGTGACGCAGTTAGAATGCTTGCACTTATGGTACCAACTCTTGGAAAAGATGATGAGAACAGAGATAGATACCGCAAAATGAAAGAAGAATCCCAAAGCGGCTTTAGTCCATTCTTCAGATAAAAAAGAGAGATCCTGTTGTAGCAAGATCCCTCTCGGAGAGTGTATATGAAGCCCATGGAAGCTTAAGCTGACATGCAGCCAAACTAAATGTTAACTAGTTTACGTTTAGTATTACTCTTTAGATGTTGGCGTTAAATCCATATCTAAACCAGTCTTAAGTTGAACTACTTTTTCAACTTTCTCTTCTATAACGTTATCATCTTTATACGATGGATAATAGTATTTTACTACTGCTATGGATGCCATAAGGAAGAAAACTATAATAGTAGAAGTGTATATGTTCATAACGACTCCTTAAAACTTTTATTCTCTAAAATAAAAACCATTAACAGTTAGCTCGCTGTTATTGGCAAACCCGGTATCAGTTAAATTGTATTGATTAGCTCCTGAACCGCCAACTTCTATCAAAAGATTTTTTGTAGTTACTTCATTCATTACCCATAAATATGTATATCCCGCTGTAAGTGTAATAGCGCTAACAGCTATAGACCCCATTTGTCGACCAGCAGGAGAAACCGCATTTAAAGGTAATCCTCCAATCCTTGCTGTTCCAACATCAGTTCCTTTGCTTGTTAATTTTATACTACCAGTATAAAACACAAGATTTCCCATAACTTGATAGGTGCCGTCGGCAATATTATAAATAATTCCAGTAGATCCACCACCAAATGAAAGAGTAGGAGTCCAAGGAAGAGCTGTTCCTATCATTAAGTTTTCTAATGCTGTTACTGATATAGAACCAAGTTTTTGTGTACTATCAACAGTTCCTATTTCTAGTGTTAAAGGATCAACAACTTTTTGATAAGTATCGACAAGAGAAACAGTAGTTGCATTTGCTGCATTAGCTATATCTATATTTGTACCAGGGGTTATATTAGCATAAACCGTTGCTCCACCAGTTGCAGCTATTGGTATTTGACCATCAGTCCCACGATCTAAATTAACAGTTACGATACTTGCCGCTGAAGTTGTATTAATTAACTCACCTCCAGCGATTTTTATTGCACCGTTAGCATCAGGTTGTATAGAAGTTCCCGCATCATCAAGAAGATGATCTAAGAAATCTTGTCCCTGCCCTATTTGCAACCAAAGATTATTACCTATTTCTCTACGAGCAAGAATAAAGGCCTTAAGGGCTAACGTATTTACCCATAGATCATTTATAGCTAAACCATGGTCATCTATAGTGGGGTCACGATCATATACATTAGTATCAGGAGCATACGCAGTATTCTGTCCCACATATGCAAGGGTATTGAGACCATTATAACCTTGGCTTTTTCTTTTTCTTGGAAGAGGAATTGTCATCTTACTCTCCTTGTTGCGCAGCTAATGCTTCAGCGTCTCTTGTACTTCTGTCCTTGTAGTCAGGCTGAGAAAAAACCAACTGAGCAAA
>Ga0172380_10007601_pt1 | contig 12133 bp, 10 predicted proteins | sample Leawe162metaG_FD_119747 | JGI IMG/M metagenome (GOLD analysis project Ga0172380, IMG submission 119747) | Leachate microbial communities from a municipal landfill in Southern Ontario, Canada - Leachate well 162 metaG | ecosystem: Engineered > Solid waste > Landfill > Unclassified | place...
GGTCAGATAAAGCGCATACGTCTGCATGGTATCCAGATCGTTCGGACGCAGATCGATGTATTTTTCATAAGAATAAACGGCGTCATTATCGCGATTCATTTTACGGTAAAGCACGGCAAGATTTTTGTAACATTCAGGATTCTCCGGCTGCAATTCCAACGATCGTTTCAGGTATTTTTCTGCTTTGTCGTACTCTTTTGTCCCGATGTATGCAGTCCCCAGATTGTTAACCGCACCGAATGTTTCCTCTTCCTGTACCGCTTTTTCCAAATGGGCTGCCGCTAATGCATAATCGCTGCGCTGAAGGTAAAGAGCCCCCACAGCCTGATGCAGGTCGGTAATGTCCGGATAGATTTCAACCACCCTATTGAAATGTTCTAGAGCTTCATCGGGCTGATTAAACGTCAAGGCCTGCTGACCCATAATAATGTGATAAGCGGCGTTTTTTATCCATTTCGTTGATAAGGCTTTAGATCCCGGTTTTTCATTTGCGGCGACCGGCAACTCCATATTCTGATAGTCCATTACCCAGAGGGCATCTGCCGGCAGGGAAAATTGTGAAATATACGGGCTCTCTGCCGTTCGGATTTTCCGGGAAGGAGCCCGTTCGCTCAGGAAGTCGCGAGCCACCAGCGAAACCAGGACTATCGCCAGAACAACAGCCAGCACACCGAAAAAAGTCGAAAAAATCCGGATGCGTCGCAAATCACGCTGGCGATGTTCGGCTATTTCCTGCGCAACCTGCGGAGTGAAATCTTTTTCGAAGTCACGCTCGCTACCCTGATAAATATCCCGGATCTCATCTTTTCTTTTATGCATGAGCGACCCCTCGTGTTTCCAGCCGGAATATGGGGTGAGTGACGGGATTCGAACCCGCGACATTCAGAATCACAATCTGACGCTCTAACCAACTGAGCTACACCCACCATTCTGCGAAAGCGTGATAGAATAATGAAAATTCAATGGAAAGCAAAATATATCTCCCCGTTTCAATTCGGCTCTTCGGCAGGAGCACTTAGATTTGTTGAAAGCGACACTGCCGCCAGTTCCAACTGGTATAATAGGGCCTCAAAAGGTTCTGTCCGGGAGATTTTATTGAAGGCTTTATCGTGCATTTCTGCTATGGCTTGACGCGGCGTCAGAACCTTTGCGGCCTCCCTAAGAGACCGGACGGCAGTATCTACATCGTCATTTTGTGCAGCGGTTTTGGCGAGCAACAGGCGGACGACAAGGAAATCTGCACCGTCAATTCTTTCAAGGAAGTCGATAGCATCGCGGGTCTTACCAGCCGCAGTAAGATATGCCACATACGCAGTGAGCATAGGCGTATCTTTCGGATTGAGCCGAAAATATTTTTCAAATGCTGCAACCGTTTCGTTGGTTCGCCCGGTTTTTTGATAGAGCAATGCGAGATTTTTCTGGCTTCCCGCGAGCTCAGGCTGCTGTTGAAACGCCTGCCGTAAAAACTTTTCGGCCTGTTCGTAGTCGCCCAGACGCATATAGGCGACACCCAGATTATTGAGCACATCAATGGACGGTCGCTCTTCCAGTGCCTTCTGCAGATATTCGATGGCTTTTCCGATATCATTCTGCTTCAAATAAATGTCGCCTAGAGGACGATAAAGTCCGGTTATCGTCGGGAATGTCTCCAGTGCGGATTCGAGATGACTCTGTGCAACTTCCGCATCGTTCATCAGAAGCGCCTGTTCTCCCATAATAATATGATATGCTGCATTTTTTACCCGCTTGATCGAAAGCTCCTTTGAGTCTGCTGGTTGACTGCTGTCGGCCTGCGCAGCCACCTGCCGGTATTCGATGGCCCACTGCTCATCCTCTGGCAATGTGTAAGAAGCGATATAGAGGCTTTTTCCGATGGGGGACGCGATCTCTTCCGGCGCAAATAGGTATTTAGAAACCACCACGAAGACTAAAATAAACACGAACAGGCTGGTGAACAGATTGAAAAACCATTTCCGGCGGGTCTCGCGCGCCATCAGTTCCTGAACCGTCCACGACCTTTCCGTGTTTTCGGGTTTTGGACCCTCCGTGTGGTAAATGTCCTGAATATCTGTATTGTTTTTTTCCATGGCTGGGATAGACGGGCAAAATCCGGTTCATTTATTCAGACTCGATACTCCTGCCGCAATGCCGCATCAGCCAGAACCAATGCCGTCATCGACTCCACAATGGGAACCGCCCGCGGCAGCACACACGGATCGTGACGGCCCTTGGCCTCCAGAGTCACCGGATGACCATCCATTGCCGCCGTATCCTGTGCTTGTCCGATTGTCGCGACCGGCTTGATCGCAATACGGAATACCACCAATTCCCCGTTCGAAATTCCGCCCTGTACCCCTCCGCTGTAGTTGGTTTTCGTGCCAAGCCGTCCGCTCTTCTGGACGAAAAGATCATTGTGCTGTGAGCCGCGCATCAGTGTGCCGGCAAACCCGGAACCGATCTCAAACCCCTTTACCGCCGGAATCGAAAGCATTGCTTGCGCCAGCTTGGCCTCCAGTTTGTCAAATACCGGCTCGCCCAGTCCGGCGGGAAAGCCGCGGCAGATGCAGGTAATCGTCCCGCCCAGCGAATCCTTTTCGTCGCGCGACTTTTCAATCGCGGCAATCATCCGTTGCGCCGTCTCCGCAGCCGGGCAGCGAACAAGGTTTACGTCCACCAGCTCGCGCGTCAGTTCTTCGGGGGTAATCTCCGGCGCGGCAATTTTTCCGACCGAACTCACATAAGCAACAATCGAAACCTCGCCAAAACGTGTCTTTAACCACTTTTCGGCAATCGCGCCTGCGGCCACGCGGCCGATCGTCTCTCTCGCGCTGGAGCGTCCGCCGCCGCTCGCCGCCTTTACGCCGTATTTCATCAAATAGGTGTAATCCGCATGGGACGGACGCGGCACCGCCGCCATCTCGCCGTAATCACCGGGACGCTGGTCACGGTTATTTACCGAAAGAGCAATCGGTGTACCCAGAGTCATCCCGTTTTCTGTACCCGAAAGAATCGTTACCACATCCGCCTCGTCGCGCGGTGTTGTCAAAGCACTTTGTCCCGGACGACGGCGGTCAAGCTGTGGCTGAATATCCGCCTCCGTCAGCGGCAGATTTGCCGGACAGCCGTCCACGATCGCGCCGACGGCCTTGCCGTGCGATTCACCGAACGTTGTCGTTCTGAAAAGCGTGCCGAATGTACTGCTCATAGTCGGTTCTCCGTCAAATTTTTCCAACCCTTGGAAAAAAAATCTGAAATCCGGCTTCGCCGGTTCCAAACTTTGGAACTCTGTATACGCTCTTTTTCCAAACATTGGAAAAAATTTCCGCTCTTTTTCCAAGGGTTGGAAAGCCGTACTGCAACTCCGTTTTTACAGAAACGCTGGCTTTCATCACGCACATCCGTTAAAACCCGCCCAATGAATACTTACACGCATACACCCGTTGCGGAACAAACCGAAGAGGTTGTCCGTATTACCTGGCTCGGCCTGATCATCAACATCCTGCTGACCATTCTGAAATTTATTTTCGGGTTGCTCGGTCGCAGTCAGGCGGCGGTTGCTGACGCGGTACACAGTTTTTCTGATTTGGGAACAGATATGGCGGTTCTGTTCGGAGTCCGCCTTTGGTCTGCTCCGGCGGACGACTGCCACCCCTATGGGCATCGGCGGATTGAAACGCTCATCACTGTAATGATCGGCGCGGCACTCGCCGCCGTCGCCGTCGGCTTCAGTCTGGATGCGGTCGATAAACTGCGCCACCCACCGTCCAGTTCTCCCGCACTGATTGCACTGACCGGTTCGCTGCTGACCATCTTTCTCAAAGAATGGCTTTTCCGCGTAACCCGCAAAGTCGGGCACCGCGTGCATTCGCCAGCTGTCATCGCCAACGCATGGCACCACCGCTCAGACGCCTTCAGCTCGATTCCGGTAATCATTGCAGTCAGTGCGTCCGCCATTAATCCGGAGTGGCATTTCCTTGACCAGATCGGCGCACTGATTGTTGCCGTCATGATTCTGAAAGCGGCCTGGGATATCACCGGGCCGGCTTTGGCCGAACTGATCGACTCCGGCGCGTCAAAACAGGATTACCAGCAGATCGTTGAGCTTTCCCAAAGCATTGCCGGGGTGCTTTCCGTTCACAAAGTCCGCACCCGCCGCAGCGGTGCGGGGCTCTATATCGATCTGCACGCGCTGGTGGACGGCAACATCACTGTATGTGCCGGACATGATATCGCCACGCAGGTACAGCGCAAACTCATCGTCGAAGGCCCCTCCGTCGCCGACGTTGTCGTTCATATCGAACCGGATCATACGTGAGAAAGCGCGCAGCAGTTGGAATGAGCGGCGGCACGGACAGCTCTGTAGCGGCGGCTCTGCTGGTCGAACAGGGCTATGAAGTCATCGGCCTCACCGCCCATATGTGGAAAGACGGCTCGCGCTGCTGTTCGCTCGAAGACGTTGCCCGCGCGCAGAAAGTTTGTGCTGCGCTCGGTATCCGGCACTATGTTGTCAATGCGCAGGACCGTTTTGAAGAAAAAGTCGTCAATCCGTTCGTCGCGGAATACGCCGCCGGGCGCACCCCGTCTCCCTGCATCTCCTGCAACCAGTTCATCAAATTCGGCTTTCTACTCGACCGCGCCGTGCAGCTCGACTGCCGGATACTCGCCACCGGCCACTACGCCCGCATCGAAGAGCGTAATGGGATCTTTCATCTGCTGCGCGCCATTGATCCCAAAAAAGACCAAACCTACTTTCTCAGCCGCCTCTCGCAGAAACAGCTCGCGCATATCGCTTTTCCACTCGGCGACTGGACCAAAGAAAAAGTTAAACAGTGGTCCGCCGATCATAACCTGCCGGTTGTCCCGCGAGGCGAAAGTCAGGACCTTTGCTTTGTCGAAGCCGGTAAATACGCCGAGTTCATCGAAGGCCGCGCGCCGGACGTGAAGAAAAAAGGCAAAGTACTCGACGAACACGGCAACCAACTCGCCGAGCACGACGGCATCCACCGCTTCACCGTCGGACAGCGCGGCGGAACCGGCGTTGCTACCGGCGGACGGGTTTATGTCAGCAACATCGACGCAGACAAAAACGAAATTACCCTTTCGCCGCGCGAAGGCGTCATGCAATCCGAATGCCTCGTTACCGATGCACACTGGATCAGCGGAACTTTTCCAGTGTTTGGAAAGTTAACGGTTCAGCCGCGCTACGGATCGCGCGGCGCGCCTGCTGCCATCGAAAAGATCAGCGCCACCGAATTCAAAGTCCATTTTGAAAAGCCACAATTTGCCCTCACCCCCGGCCAGGCCGCCGTCATCTATGTCGGCGATGAAGTCCTCGGCGGCGGGTGGATCAAATGAGAATGGATTGGCGGATGGGTGGAATATTGATGTTTCCAACCATTGGAAAAGATCCTGTAATCCTGTCAAAAACAGCTGTCTATTTTTCTGCCCAATAATCCGGCAATCCGGTATTCCATTACTCCATGAGTTTCTGGATATATCCTCTTTTGGTTTTGGCCGGGCTGATTGCCGGGTTCATTAACACGCTGGCGGGAGCAGGGTCGGTGGTGTCGCTGGCGGTACTCAATCTGGCAGGTCTTCCGCTGGGCGTAGCCAACGGCACGAACCGCATTGCGATTCTGCTGCAAACGGCGCTGGCGGTCGGACGGTTTAAAAAGCAGGGCAAGCTGAGTGTCCGCCCGCACCTTGGAATTATTCTGCCGGCAATCATCGGCGGCGTTGCCGGCGCACTGCTGGCCGGGCAGGTAAGCGGACTGGTTTTGCGCCGCTCAATCGGTTTCTGCATGGCGCTTACGCTGATTCCTCTTTTCCTGAAGCCCGCCCGCTGGCTCGAAGGAAATCCGGAAAGGGAACACAAAAAAGCCGGTCCGGTTCAAATGATTTCATTTTTTCTGATCGGTGTCTATGGCGGCTATGTTCAGCTCGGCGTCGGCGTTTTTCTGCTGACAGCACTGGTGCTGGTGGCGGGGCTCGATCTCGTGCGTGCTAACGCCGTGAAACTGCTGATTGCTTTCAGTTATACCGCACCGGCGCTGGCCATCTTTGTAATGAACGGTTTGGTCCGCTGGGATCTCGGGCTGACACTGGCGGCGGGCAACATGCTGGGTGCGTGGATTGCAACGCATGAGGCCGCCAAGCGCGGCGCGCCTTTTATTCGCTGGCTCCTCATCGTGGTCGTAATTGTTTCCGCCGTTCGATACCTCTTTTTCTAAGGGAAGAGGGATCCGACGTTTTGCCATCAAAGCGATATTTTTTGATAAAATTATTTCAAAAGATTGACAATAAGCTATTTATACACTTTCACCCCATACCTTTAAAGGTATGGGGTGGTTAATTTTGCAAATTACTTATATATAAAAAGTTACATACAAAAACAGTTGATATTCTACCCTGTCGCAACGCATTGAACTGAGCGTTTATCAGGCTCATCAGGGGCGGCTTTGGGCGCGGGTATTTATGACACCACCGAAACCTTGGCGGCTGGATTAGATGGAATCTTCAAGATCTATTCTTTCAGCCCGAGCTTTTTCAAGAGCATCGCCGCCGGGCAGAAGCCGGTGAAGGCCGACTGAATCAGGTTCACGCCGATGAAAGCGGTGAATAACAGCCACCACTTACTGACTGTTGCAACCAGCAGCACGGAGATCAGAATCATAATTCCGGCGAACACACGCACTCCGTTTTCCACTTTCATACGGCCTCCTTTTCAAAAACTGTAGCGCGCGGCGAGGGCGACATTACTGTCATTTTCAAACTGCCCGAAGAACGTATGATCATTTTTGCCGAAGAAAACGTTGCCGTTTACTTCGACTTTCCAGTTGTCGGTGAGTTTATACGAAACCTTCGGACGGATGTAGCCGTCCTGATCGCTCGGCGACCAATAGGTGAATAAACTAAGAATCAGATTCTGGTTCATCAGCATCTGCGTTAGGCGCAAGGTGACGACGTGGCGATCTTGGTCGGCCGCGGGTCCGACAACCGAAGCCAGATAGGCATCATGATTCATCATGTGCTCGATGTAATATTGCACCGAACCGGTCAGGTCTTTGACGATCTCGTGTTCATAACCGGCCAGCAGGCGCGCCTGACTGTTGGGAATATTCGGGTCGCTTCCGTTGCGGTCGTCGCGCGAATCGTAATAACCGCCTTCGAGGCGGGCGATACCGCCCGCCAGCGGGCCGCGCGCGCTGGCGCCGTACACCGAAAGTTTCGGAAAGGTATTTTTTCCGCTGACAGGATCAAACCCCTGCGGCGTTTTCCAGAAACCGTCGTATCCGTAGGCGGCGAGTTCCACACCTTTAAAGGTACGGTAAACGCGCACGGCGATTTCATCGTCGCTAAACCAGCGGTCGGGCTTGTCGGTTTTCAAATTCGCGCCGGTCAGCCCCGTTCCGCCCCAGTAAGAAAAACGCTCGCCGTCAATAAAGCGGTCGGCGTCGAAGCGCGGCATATACGCCACGTCGATATTGGCGAAGCTGGGGAAGAAACTCATGAACAGCGCATCGGACGGCGCTTTAAGATATTCCTCGTCGCGCCCGGCGAAGAACGATTTCCAATCCTTGGAAAACAGGTCGTTGATGAAGAGCAGGTCGCCGGTTCCCCACGTCAGGATCTGCCGCCCGACCTTTACATCCATCCAGTCAACAGGCGAGAACTGGACGTTGGCTTCGCGCAGATCGACCGGCCCTTCGCCGGTTTCGAGCTCGACGCGTTTATGATTATTTGCCACGCCGTCATACAGGAAATCGGAGCGTACCGTCGCCGTGAACAAATCCTGATACCAGACGCGGCTCAGCTGAAGCCGTAGCTCTTCCAGCGTTTTATCACCTTTGTTCGGGTCGTTCTGAGTTCTTAGCCCGTAACGTGCATCGACGAAGCCGTGGATGTCCTGAGCGAAGCCGGGTGAAAGATGAAAGATGAAAGATGAAATCAGGATGGCTGTTAAAATCAATTTCTTCATTCTGCTGCTCCGGACTAGTTCAGTAATGGCCACAAAAAACACAAAAAGGCACAAAATCAACCAACTCTGATCATTTCTGATTTGGTTCGGAATACCGATGGAAGCCAGTCGAGTGATTTTTCTAAAAACTCACCGATTTCATTTCTTGTCAGACAAGTCACATTTTTTGTGTCTTTTCCGTAATACCGTTCATTTGCTTGGAACAGGAATACTTCACTGGAGTATTCTGCGTAATCTTCGCGGTTTAGCGGAGTATTTCCGGTTTTTACTTGAGTGAGCGCTTGTTTCCCGTTCTGTGGATTTACGGCCAAGTATTCAAAGCTCATCGTGTCAGCTTTTCTGGAGCTTGGTACGACATACCACCCTTTACTTTGCAGATAGAGGAAAACCAAATCTTCGGTTTCTTCATCATCTAACATCATGAATACATCAGAAAATGCTGTAGTGTTTATCTCGTAAGCATCTTTGCCTGATAAATGATTCCAAATGAATTTGGAATATTCTAGAGCCTTCGAGTCCGCAACTTTTTGGATGGTTCTTGTTGCTCGGAAGCAGGCAACAATTTTTCCGGGAACCATTTCAGTGGGAACCTTTTGAAAGGTTACGCGAAAAATATTTGCGATATCAATATCCTGCCGAATAGCTTCATCGCCCATCCAGTATTCCCAGCCCGAAATGACTTGGGCTAAGTAATAGTTTCCTTTTGTATCTCTGGTCCATGCCAGATCATTTTGGCGAACTTGATCCTTAATGTACTTACAGGCATTCAAATTGCTATGAATCTTTGAGGCTTCAGTGAAATACTCGTTCCAGTCCTTGGTATTTTTTCGCGATTCAACCCTCCACCCGACTCCAAGCAAGTCGTGATCCATACAATACCGAAAAGTTTTTTCCATGTTTTCAGATCCGCCTTGGGGGCGAATATGTATTCGAAACAAATTCATGTTGAGCTTTCTATTTTGTGATTTTTTGTGTTTTTCGTGGCCAACCTCTTTCCGAGTTTCAAGTTTCCGCGCGTTAGCGCGTGGCTTCGCGCGGGGGCCGACGAAGAAAGCGCTCGGTGAAGAGCTGTTCGTTGAGGCCGATATTGTAGTGAATGTTGCTGAAGGTGTTGACGGTGTTGCTGCCGTCGTCGAGATCGCCGACTTTCGATTCGGTGACGGTCGGGAAGCCCTGAATGGGTTCAACCTTGGTTGCTTCAACAATCCGGTAAAGTTTGCCTTCTTTGTTGAGGTACTCTGCTTTTCGCGGCAGAAACGTATCTTTGTCGATCCAGACAGTGTATTCGCTGAACTCGACTGCGTCCGGATTAAGCGGTGTATTTTTGATGATGTACTGCGTGTCCGTTTCGCCGGTCAGTTCGTGTTCGTCCTCCCATAGCGCGCGGCCTGAAACATCTTCGTAGACAAAGTCGGATCCGACAAACGAGGTGCGTTTGTCACCGGGAGCGATTGGTTTGACGAGATTGAGGTCGGGCAGGAACAGCCAGCGTTCATCGTTTTTCCCCTGTGCGGCGTTTTTCCAGACGAGGAAGACCTGACGGTTTACATCGGCGGGAGCTTTGAAATAGACGTAAAACTTCTGGTTTCCGTTTCCGGTATTTTTTCGCAGGATGCGAAACTCACGCGCACGCGTTCCGCCGTTCGCTTCGGTGATCACCATCTTCACATCCGCCGAGCCGTCATCGCCCGCATAATAGGCGGCTTCGTTGGCTTTGGAGACGATGGTGTCGATGGAGAGTTCTGCGCTATGCACAGTCAGTGGTAAAAGCGCCGCCGCCAGAAACTTGAAACTTGAAACTTGGGAGATGCTGAGCTTTCTCATTTTGTACTCCTTATGAATGCGTTGAGTTTTGGCCCGAGTTCGTCAATAACCGTTTTGAATTCATTGCTTTTCTGCGGGGCGATGACTTTGCGACGCAGAGCTTTTCGCAGCCATGCCTTGGTCTCTTCAAAGGAACCCCGCGCATAGCGATAAAACAGTTTGCGGTCTGCAGGTGTGAAGCGCCCGTAACCTTCAGCAAGGTTCGCCGCAATGCTGTCAGAGGAACGAATGACCTGATAGCCGATGGTATGTTGCGCTTTTGCCGACCAGTTGTCGTATTCGTACCAGACCATGTCGGAAAGTTTTTCAGCAAGTTGGTACACATCCAGTCCGTAGACTTCCTTCATTCGTCTCCCTCCAGTTTCGAGTTTTCCGCCTTTGCTGAAGCTTCGGCGGACAAGCAAGTTTTGAGTTTCAAGTTTCCAGCTTCATCGCTTCTTTTGAACAACCAACGTTTCAATCCAGTAACTAACGCCGCCAAGATGAATAATGTGGCAATCCACGAGACGATCATGATGACGGCAAGGAAGACGCCGACAGTTTTATACGGAACGAGCGGTGCGAAGAGCAGCGGCGTAAAGCCGACGGCGATCGTAATCGCGTTGCGGCTGATGGCCATGGCCGGTTCTTTGAACATTTCTTTGACCGCTTCCGCCCAGCCGCCGAATTTCTTTTGAAACTCGCGGGCACGTTCGAGGAAATGAATGGCAAAGTCCACGCTGAGCCCGAGTGTGAGCGACGAGAGCACAGCGACCGGCATATCATAGTCTTTTCCAATCAACCCGATCAGTCCGTAGATGAAGAGGATGGTTACGCTGAGCGGAATCATGGCAAGGATTCCGTAAAGCAGGGAGCGGAACAGCACGGCCATCATGATGAAAACGATGATGAAGCTGCTGAGCAACGAGCCGTAAAGCATGCCGGTGACCATTTTCTGCTGCCAGACGACATTGAGATAGGTCAGCCCGGCCCACTCCAGTTTCAACGGTTCCGGCGGCGGGTTGTTTTTCACGAATTGGTTGACGTCGGCGACGACGGCTTCCATGTCTTTGTTATCGCCGCTCCTGAGTTGCACCCAGATGTTGGCTTCGCGGTAGTCGCGTGTGACGAGGTGGAAGAGAGCGTCTTTTTTCTTCATTCCTTCGAGTTGCAGGAAAACCTGTCCGCAGGCGGCGGCGCTGTCGGGCACGCTGTAGTTTTTCTGATTGCGTTCAATGACGGCGGCGCGCTGTTCTTCCGGAGCCTGCGCCGGGTCGATATATTGCAGTTCGTACGAGGCTTTCTTGAGCGCATCGACGGCGGAACTGGTTTTTCCAACCTTTGGAAAGTCAATCAGCCGGTTCTGCAAGGTTGCGATCCAGCGGAGCATTTCCGGACGCTTGAAAGGGGGCGCGGTGATCTCGGCTTTCTGTTCATACAGAAAGTTGACGAAGGAGAGCGCGGTGTATTGATCGGTCTTCTCCAAAACTTTTTCGCGCAGCTCTTCGCCGGAATATTTTTCCAATGTTTGGAAAAATCCGGCGGGCGCGTTGGTGAGTGCGGCCTGCATGGCGGCTGGCGAGGCGAGGGCGGCGTCATCAAGGTAGTTGATGCTGTCGCTGAGCGTCCTCCATGGCGCTGTGGTCTGCTCATCGAGTTTTTTCGCCTCGTTGATGAGGTGTACGAAACATTTATCAGGATCGCAGGTGGCGACGTTGCGGTATTTTTCTTTCTGTGTATCAAGCAGGGCGATCAGTTTTTCGGTCTGTTTCGGCAGTTTGTCCGCGAACCGTTCACGGGCGGCGGCGCTCATTTTGTCGAGTGCTTCGGTGCAGGTGCAGCCGCTGACGGTTTCGGGTGTGAGCGTGAGGTAGGCGGTATACGTTCCGCCGAAGTGGCTGTTGAGTACTTTGTCGGCGATGCGGATGCGGTGGCTTTTGGTGAACCACTTAACCGGGTTATCGTTGACCTGAATACGCGAAACGCCGTAGGCGGAGACCGCGACGACAACCGACGTGATGACGAGAATCAGTTTCCAGTGGCGATAGGAGAATGTGCCCAGTTTTTCGAGCGCACCGTCGAGGCCGGTGCGTTTTTCTTTCCGCTTTTTCGGCGTGGACTGTTTCAGCGATTTTTCAGAAACAAAGAGCATGATGTAGGCAGGCACAAAGGTCATGGTGAGTACCCACGCCAGCGCGACCCCGAAGGCGACATGCAGGCCGAAAATTCTGACCGGAGGAATCGGCGTGGTGGCAAGCGAGGCAAACCCTGCGATGGTGGTGAGGCTGGTGTAGAGCATCGGCTTGAAGAGGTGGCCGATGACGTGCCGGATTGTTTTGGCTTTGTCTTGGA
>Ga0172380_10007602_pt1 | contig 12133 bp, 15 predicted proteins | sample Leawe162metaG_FD_119747 | JGI IMG/M metagenome (GOLD analysis project Ga0172380, IMG submission 119747) | Leachate microbial communities from a municipal landfill in Southern Ontario, Canada - Leachate well 162 metaG | ecosystem: Engineered > Solid waste > Landfill > Unclassified | place...
CAGTTCCAGATTGATGATAATGAACTGAGCTTGGCTAGACAAAAGCTGCAGAAAGAATTAAGAGACGGTTTAACCGCTCGAGTTGATACTGAAAGACCAGCTGACTTCATTGCCTTTCCAAATGCAGTAACTGTCACCTACAATCAGCTACCAGCGGTAGAATACGGCCAAGATTTGGTTACGATTAAGGAACAAGCAATATTACAGATTCCATTATTCAAAGCTAGTGATTTCGGTCCTTTTATTGCCAAGGCAACCGTGCCGACTTACGACGGTGGGCCAGTTAGAGTGGCCGACCCTTCAGTTTTAGCTTTTAGTTACACTTCTGCTACCACTAGTTCAAGTGTGATTGCCAATGAAACCTCACTCACATTTACCCTAACTGGAAAACCACAATTAATCTGGGAATACGATAAGGAGGAGTTGGTCAAAAATCTAGCTGGTTTGCCTAAAACAGCCATTAATAACGCTACTAAGGCTCATCCAGGGATTGAAGAAGCAGTCGTCCGAATCACGCCATTTTGGAAACGAACCTTCCCAGACAACGCAGATGAGATCATTGTGATAGAAGAATTAAAGCCCGCAGAGTAATTTTGACTAATTTTAACAGTAAAAAGTTGACGTTTCGCGGTATTTTTGTTAGACTCAGCCACGTTTAATGAATCAAGAAATACCAGCGACAAAAGATGATTTAGTGTATGGTGTGGTAGAGGAAGCTCTACCTAATGCGCTTTTTCGTGTCATTGTCGAAGGGTCGACTGAACCAGTCCTATCGTACCTTTCGGGGAAAATGCGTAGGTTTAGAATCAGGGTTCTAGTCGGCGACAAAGTTGGTATGGTAATTGATCCATACGGAGGTAAAGCAAGAATCACGAAACGTCTCTAAGTAACATTTATGAAAGTAAGATCATCAGTTAAAAAAATGAGTCCAGATGACAAAATCGTCAAACGACGAGGAGTAGTTTTTGTCATCAATAAAAAGAAGCCAAGACATAAGCAAAGACAAGGTTAATTTATTATATGAGAATTTCAGGTATTACAATTCCAGACGACAAACAACTTACTTACGCACTGACAGCAGTGTACGGTATTGGTCTTTCTCGTTCTCGGGATATTCTCGATGAGCTTTCAATCGAGCAATCAAAAAAGCCAACTGATCTTTCAACTGAAGAGGAAAATGCAATTCGTGAAAAAATTGAAGCCTTTACTATTGAGGGAGAGTTGAAGCGTCAGGTTTCTGGCAACATTAAGCGCCTTAAGGACATTGATTCATATCGTGGATCTCGTCACGCCAAGCGTCTACCAGCTAGAGGACAGCGCACCAAGACCAACTCACGCACTCTAAAGGGAGCGAAGAAGACGATGGGTAGTGGACGCCGTAAGCTCGAAAAGACTTAGTATTTATTAGAATTTCATCACGTAAAACGACATATGGGTAAAAAACGTATCATGAAGAAAAGTGGAGGTTCTGATGTAGCAGGTACATCACGAGCCCTCAACCGTATACCAAAGCGCAAATTAGCGACTGGTGTATTAAATATCCTAGCTACCTTCAACAACACACTGGTAACTCTTTGTGATGCTAAAGGTAACTCAGTAATGGCTGCTTCCAGTGGTGCTCTTGGTTTCAAGGGTTCACGAAAGAGTACTCCGTTTGCTGCAGCTAAGGTGGGAGAAATTATTGGAGAAAAGGCACAACAAATGGGCATGAAAGATGCTGAGGTTGTAGTGCGTGGAGTTGGTGCTGGACGTGAGTCTGCACTACGCGCTTTTGCTGGAAAGGGAATCGGTATTCTTAAGATTACTGACAAAACACCAGTGCCTTTTAATGGACCTCGTGCTCCTAAGTCACGTCGCGTATAGTTTTTAGTATATGATAATAGGACCTAAATTTAAAATTGCTAAACGTCTCGGAGCTCCAATCTTCGAAAAGACCCAAACAGCAAAATTCGAGCTCTCAGCTGCTCGTGGTGGTATAAAGCGTAACAAGCGACCTGGTCAAATGAGTGACTTTAAACGCCAGTTGATTGAAAAGCAAAAAATGCGTTTCACTTACGGTATTACTGAAAAACAACTTCGTCGCTATGTTGACGAAGCGGTTGAGAAGAGTCATCAACCAGTAGCTATTTTGATGCAACGTCTAGAATCTCGTCTAGACAACGTAGTTTACCGCTTAGGACTAGCTAAGACACGTCGTCTGGCTCGACAAATCACTTCTCATGGACACATCTGTGTTAATGGCAAGCGTATGACTATTCCTTCACATAAAGTAAAAGTGGGTGACGTTATTTCTGTCCGTGAGGGCAGTCGTCAGTCTGTACTTTTTGTGAATCTTAGTGAAACACATGAAGCAATCGCTCTCCCAAGTTGGGTGACTTTTGATGCCAAAAAGATGGAAGGGGTAACCACTTCAGTACCCGTATATAATCCAGCCGAATTTCTGTTTGACCCAGAACAAGTGATGGAATACTACAGTCGATAGGATTAGAGGTTTACAAAAATAATTAATTTCATAACAAAAATTATGTTGGAAACAAATGTAACTCTCCCGTCAAAGCCTCGAGTAGTATCTGAAGCAGATAACCACGGTATTTTCGAAATTGATGGTCTGTATCCTGGATATGGCCACACTCTTGGAAACTCACTTCGTCGGATTATCTTGTCCTCACTACCTGGAGCAGCGATTACACAAGTTAAAATTGATGGCGTTGAGCATGAATTTTCAGCGCTTGATGGAGTAAAAGAAGATGTGATTACACTACTTCTCAATCTTCGTCGCGTGCGTCTCAATATGCACACAGAAGAACCAATGACAATTTCGCTCAAAAAGACTGGAATTGGACCGGTAACAGCTGGTGATATTGATGTACCAAGTCAAATTGAAATTCTTAACCCAGAACAGCACATTGCTGAAATTACCAATAAATCTACCAAGCTTAATATCGAAATGACAATTGAGCGTGGCCTTGGCTATGTACCACGTGAGGTGCACCAAAAGGACAAGGTAGAAATTGGCACCATTGCGCTGGATGCTGTATTTACTCCCATCCGTCGCGCTAACTACGAAGTAGAAAACATGCGCGTTGGTGACCGTACAGACTACAACCGACTCCGAGTTATTTTAGAAACAGATGGTACCTACACTCCACGAGAGGCTTTAGAAAAAGCGATTGAAATCATGATTCATCAGCTAAAGTCAATCATTGGATTTCAGGATCAACACCAAAACATTGCTGCACCAGCTGAAGTAGTTGAGGATGTTAAGTCTGAGGCTCCAAATCAGGAAGTTCTAAAGACTCGAATTGAAACACTTGACCTTACTAGCCGAACCTTACAAGCTCTCGAAGAAGCGAGTATTCGCACCATCGGAGGACTTGTACGTAAGAAAAAAGATGACATTCTAGCTCTTGATGGAATTGGTCCAAAAGGACTGGTAGAAATTCAAGAACTGCTAGGCAAGATGCATCTAAAATTAGAAGAATAAACTTATGCGACACTCCAACAATCAACGAACACTCAGCCGAACTCGAAGCCAGCGCACAGCCTTGGTTCGCGGTTTGGCGGTGTCTCTCATCCGCGATGGTCAAATTAAGACCACTTTAGCTAAGGCTAAAGAATTGCAGCCAAACATCGAACGTCTTGTTACTCATGCTAAGAAAGATACAGTACAATCACGTCGTTTGGTAGCTTCCAATCTCGGTGAACCAACTGATGAAATTATTAAGAAGTTTTTCAGTGATATTGCCCCTAAGTTCAAAGAACGAAATGGTGGTTACACTCGAATCGTGAAGTTAGGTCGAACTTCACCAGGACGTGAAGAAGCAATTATTGCTTTTGTTGAATAATTTATATGACTACAGAAACTACAACAAAAACCTACACTTTCGATGCGACTGGACGCCGACTTGGTAAGTTGGCTACTGAAGTAGCCGCTGTCTTGATTGGTAAAAACGATCCGGCCTTTGCTCGTCATATCATTGCTGATGTGGCTGTGACTATCAATAATGTAAGTAAGCTTGATATTCCTGAAAAGAAAGAAGCAGCCATTTACCAAAGTTACTCTGGTTACCCAGGCGGTCGTCGTACTGAGACACTGATTCACTTGGCTACCCGTCTTGGTTATGCTGAGGCAGTGCGTCGTACCATTGGTGGTATGCTTCCAAACAACAAGCACAAGAAGCGTTTATTGGCTAAATTAACCATCACCGAATAATCTTATGTCTGCAACTAAAACTGTTTACGTAGAAGGATTGGGACGTCGCAAGACAGCCACTGCTCGTGTGCGTCTGACTCCAGCTACTGAAACCAAGATTGTCGTGAATGAAAAGCCTCTAAACGATTATTTCCAAAACCTATCACACCAAAAGGATTTACAATCCGTCTTGGCTACTAAAGACGCTGGTATCGAGCACTACACTATTACCGCTAAGGTAGTTGGTGGTGGTCTTTCTTCACAAGCTGAAGCAATCCGACTTGGAATTGCCCGCGCTCTAGTAAAAGAAAAGGCAACTCGTCGTGGTGCCCTTAAAGCTGAAGGCTTCCTCATGCGTGACCCACGTTCAGTGGAACGCAAGAAGTTTGGTCTCCGCAAAGCCCGTAAACGACCAGCCTGGAGTAAGCGTTAATCTATTTGATGCAAAAAAACAGAAGGCTTAAGCCTTCTGTTTTATAATGTCAGATTGACAAATGCATGATTATATGCATAATATTACTTGGGTAGATATTTGTCATAAATTAATATATTTTAACAAAATTTGGAGATACCAAATGTCAGTAAAAACATATAAATGGTGGAATGTTGTGGGAAAATTACTTGATTGGTTTCGAGATAATCTCGAGGATCAGGTTCCATTACGATCAAGCATGCGCTCTGACACTATCGCTATGCGAGAAGTGTTAGATCGCCTTGCGGATCAAGCGTCATACGCGATGTCATTGGCTGATGTTGCACGTGATAATTTGAAGAAAGAATTACAGGTATATGATGGGTATATGGTGCAGGCAAAAAAATTTGTTGAAGAGCAAAAGGAAAATGAAGCGAAGCGCTGTATTTTCCTAGCCAATCGTAGTGCAGAAACAATCGAGCGACTTACTACAAAAGTTAGTGAACTTCAGGTGGATGCAGATAAATACGCAAATTCGTACTATCAAAAAAAATCTGATCTCGAAAAGCGTAACGCGGCCCTGCCTCATGTTGAACAGCAGCTAATACTGCAGACGAAAACTGTGGATCATGATGCGGTGTTTGACGATGCAACTAGATCGTTTGATGCAACAGTTGCTCAGATAGATCTGGCAAAACGTCAGGGGAGGAATAAGGTATTGCTTAAAACCGATCCAAATCAAGCGATAGATAAAACAATTATCGACAGCTTGGAAAAAGTTCGAATTGAAGAAATCTACAATACTCTTCAAAACACAACGGATACTATGTTGCTCAATGAACAGGATAAAAATCTATTCATTGAAAATGACCCAGTAGCTGGTGCGCGGGCATTACTCGCAAAGAATCCACACGAGATAATCGTAGGTGATTCCTTGCGTTTCTTAATTAAATAACTCAACAACTAGGAGATAATCCATGCTGTATCAACAGTATTTACAGTGGCAGTACTTATTATTTGAACTCCCGTTTGCCTTTGGCCTCATCTACCTCGGTATGATGATGGTTGGATTAGGGACGGACGGGCCGGATATGGATCATGATTTTGACCATGACTCACATAATAATATAGAAACTGGCGACGTTTCGAGTGGTAACATTTTGCTTGAAGCTCTCTCTCTACTTGGTGTAGGGAAAGTGCCTATCTCGATAGTCATTATGTGCTTTTGTTTTTCGTGGGGATTTTTTGGCTGGGCAACAAATGAATTGCTCTCACCAATATTTCCTGCGATGTTGTATGTGTGGGCATCGCTTGCAGTTGCGTTTTTTGGTTCGGTAACAACTACCAAATCCTTAGCACAACTAATTGCGAAGTTTATGCCTGGCACCGAGACCTTTTGCACTAGCGAAAGTAATCTTGTTGGTAAACGTGCGACAGCAAAGTACCCGATTACGGACAGTTCGGGCAGTGCGACCTTGATCGACGAGCATGGTCACTTCCAAGAAGTGATATGTAGAGTCGATCCAAGTTCGGAACACATACCAATCGATACCATGGTGGTTTTGGTTCGGTACGAACGCGACGAACATGCTTTTTATGTTCGTCGCGATACTCTCGATCAAGTCGTCGACTTGATCATTAATCCTTAAATGAGGTAAATAGTAATGGAACAACATAATCCAGTAAGTAATCGTTCCGGTGCAGGTGCCGGGGTAACTATGATCATCGTTGCGCTCGTGTTCATTATTGGACCTATTGCAGCGTCTGAATGGGTCACCGGCCTCAGTAGAGTGATTCTCGTAGGGTTTGGCGTCCTCCTTCTCATTATCGGCGGAGTGATTATCACGATCACGAAGCTGTATGTGAAGGCAACGCCATCCATGGGATTTATCCGTACTGGTTTGGGTGGTAAAAAAACTGTTGTTGACGGTGGTGCGCTGGTGATACCAGCAATTCATGAAGTAGCATGGGTTACGTTTGCGACACTCATCGTTAAAGTAAAGAAAACAGGTGATGATGCACTAATCACGCAAGATAATCTTCGTGCAGATGTCGAGTCTGAATTCTTTATAAAAATCAACAAAGTTCCTGATGATATCGATACTGCGTGTGCAGCCCTAGGTGATGGTTCATTTACTCCGGAAAAAGCAACACTTCTTTGCTTGAGTACCTGTGAATCAGCACTGCGTGCTGTTGCAGTAACAATGACTCTGGCAGATCTAAACGCAAATCGTGATGATTTCAAATCTAAGGTGTCTGCTTTCACTCAGAACGAATTGAAAGCTAAAGGATTTACTCTCGATTCTGTTGCAGTTCCCAAATTGGATCAAACGCCGCAGAATAAAGAACGTGCCGAATCCAACATCTTTGATGCGCAGGGTGCGCGTGCTATCACGGAAATCGTGACAGCACAGAAGGTGTTAAGAAATAAGCTTGATAGAGATGCCGAACTGGCAATCAAAACTCAGGATGTACTCACAAAAAAAAGTACATTAGAGCAAGATACCGAACAAGCAAAATATCAAGCTGGGCAAGAGCTTGAACAAGCAAACGCAAAAGCACGCGCAGTGCAAGAAGCCTCAAAGTTTGCAGCTGAGCAAAATCAAATAGCTCAAGTTGCTGAAACTACAAAAGAAAAAGCGGTCGAGCTGGCTAATGTCGAACGCCAACAAGCAGTGAATGTTGCAAAGCAGGTCCAGGAGCAGGCAACCAAAGTGGCAGAGGTTGCAAAAGAGCGCGCTCTCGAAATAGCCAACCGTGAAAAGCAAATTGCCCTTGCTGAAAAAGAAACTGAACGTGCTGATGCAGAAGCAAAACAGCTTGCCGCTGAAGCACTGAAAGAAAAGAATAAGCAGGAAGTTGAAACGGTTACTGTGAAGGCAACTGCTGAGCGTGAAAAGCAAAAATCTATCATTGCGAAGCAAGCTGAAGCAGAAAGTAAAAAGTTAGAAGCAAATATGCTTACTGACACAGAAGCTTACAAAACGGTCACTGTTGCAAATGCTGAGCAAGAAGCAGCTGAAAAGAAGGCAGCGGCAATCACCACGACTGCCGAAGCAAATAAAACTTCAAAAGTGTTGGCAGCTGAAGGCTCGAGAGCTGAGCAAATGGTGCCGGTTGAAGTCCAGCGTGAACGGGTTGCGGTTGAACGTGAAGAGTTGGCCAACAAGGCCGAGTTTAGCGAAATCTCCAAAGCACTGACGGTTGAAATGGCCAAGATTGAAATGGAAAAAGAAGTTCGTATTGCCTTTGCAAATGCAATGGGTACCATGATGTCTAGTTCCAAGATGACCATTTGGGGTGATCCTGACACTGTTACGCAAATGAGCAAAATGTTCACTGATGGACAGGGTATGGGTTCACTGATGAGTGGCGTTACGGAAGCGACGCCAGAAGCTGTTCAGCAACTTGTTGCTAAAGCTATTCAGTCGCTGGCCGATGGTATTGGCGGTGTGGCCGGTAAGGTGACTGGTAAGTAACTGTGTTTGAAATGTATTAATTTATAGGAGGTGACGAGCAAGGGCGTAATTGATTAATTACGCCCTTTATTTTTATACAACAATGTCTCATTTTGGGAAAATATAGTGCTTTCTAAATAATATGACTCTATTTAGATAAATCTTTAATTTTAATTGATGCTATAACTAACCATCGTGCAAAAAATCGTTGTAGTGTTTTCTTTGACTTGCTTGTACTGGTTGCAGTATAATACCTCTGCGACAGGGATGTTGTTAGTTTTTTGCAGTCGCAACCGCAAATTAAGAAGTAAAATTAATCGTAATATTCAATAAGAAAATAAAATGTCTGACAATACAAAGAAAGGCGATAGTCCGATTAAACCATTAGGAGATAGAGTAATTGTACGCCCACTAACCGATGAAGAATTAGGCACGGTATCAATGTCGGGAATCATTATTCCGGATACGGCTAAAAAAGAAAAACCCGAACAAGGAATCGTCATCGCTGTCGGTGCTGGAAAATGGGATGAAGACGGCGAAAAGCGTATTCCGATGGAAGTAAAGGCGGGGGATAGAGTAGTATTTTCAAAGTACGGTTTTGACGAGTTAAAATTTGAAAATAAGGAGTATTACATCGTGTCGGAATCCAGTATTCTAGGTGTTTTTGTTGGCTAATTTGGTAAGTAATTTATATTATGGCAAAAGAAGTTATATTCGGAGAAGATGTAAAGAAGCGATTACAAAGAGGGGTAGATACAGTGGCTAATGCTGTGAAGGTAACTTTAGGTCCCCGTGGACGCAATGTTATTTTAGACAAAGGCTTTGGTGGACCAACCATTACCAACGACGGTGTTTCGATTGCTAAAGAAATTGTGTTGAAAGACAAGTTTGAAAACATGGGTGCCGAAATCATTAAAGAAGTAGCCAACAAGACCAATGAAGTGGCTGGAGACGGTACTACCACTGCGACAGTGCTCACTCAAGCGCTTTTTACTGAAGGTTTGAAGCAAACCACCATGGGAGTCAATTCCATGGCTGTCCGAATCGGAATGGAGCATGCTTCACAAGATATTGTGGCTACACTTAAGAAAATGGCTACCAAGATTTCTTCACTTGATGAAATCAAGCAAGTGGCCACTATCTCCGCTGAGAGTGCTGAATTAGGTGAAAAAATCGCTGAAACTATCGACAAGGTCGGTAAGGACGGCGTGGTAACGGTTGAAGAGTCACAATCATTCGGTATCGAAACCGAACTAACCGAGGGAATGGAATTCGATAAGGGTTATGTTTCACCATACATGGTGACCAATCCAGAACGAATGGAGGCAGAATACAAAGACGCGCAAATTCTCATTACCGACAAAAAGGTGTCTTCAGTACAGGAGATTTTGCCGTTGCTAGAAAAGATTGCTCAGACTGGCAAGAAGGAATTGGTAATTATTGCTGATGATATTGAAGGTGAAGCGTTGACTACATTTGTAATTAATAAACTTAAAGGTGGATTCTCAGTGTTGGCAGTGAAGGCTCCTGGGTACGGTGATCGCAAGAAAGAGATTTTGGCGGACATAGCTGTCACTACTGGAGCGCAAGTTATCTCGGAAGACATTGGCTTGAAACTAGAAAATGTTGAATTATCACAACTTGGAAAAGCTGAACGAGTGATTTCTAGTAAGGACAACACTACTATTGTGGGTGGAGCTGGCACTAAAACCGCCATCACTGATCGAGTGAACGCTTTAAAAGCTCAACTCGAACAAGCTTCATCGAAGTTTGATAAAGAAAAGTTGGAAGAAAGAATTGCTAAATTATCTGGTGGAGTAGCGGTAATTCGCGTGGGGGCTGCGACCGAAGCCGAAATGAAATATCTCAAGTTGAAAATTGAAGATGCTGTGAACGCCACCAAGGCTGCGATTGAAGAGGGAATTGTGCCGGGAGGTGGAACAGCCCTGGCTCGCGCGGCGGGAATTGTTGAGAAAGAAATTCTTAGTAAAAAAGATCTAAGTCGCGAAGAGTTGATTGGTTACAATATTGTGTTAAAAGCCATGGAAATGCCACTGAAGCAAATCGCAGACAATACTGGTAAGCATGATGGGGCTGTGATTGTGCAGAAAGTGAAAGAAGCGGGTGGCAATGCCGGCTATGACGCTGCCAAGGCAGAAATGATTGATGACATGATCAAGGCGGGAATTATTGATCCAGTCAAGGTAGAGCGTTCAGGAGTGCAACATGCTGTCTCAGCTGCTGCGATTCTGCTCACTACCGAAGCAGCTGTCGCTGATGCACCAGAACCAGACAAACCATCAATGCCAGACATGGGCGGTATGGGTGGAATGGGCGGAGGGATGTATTAAAGTCTCGACGCAAAATTACATAACAAAATCAGTGATGAAAACCGGTGCGGGGCCTAAAGGCCCCGCACCGTTTTTTTTCTTTTCTTCACAGCTGAATACAAAGCGCTATTTTTCATGCAAAGATATGCTATTATTACAATAATTTAATCATTAAAATAAATAAGATTTTTATGGAGACCTCAATTTTGATTGCAGTAGCAGTATTGGTTGTATACGGAGTGGTTTTGTATAACCGCTTTGTAAAATTGACTCAACAAGCGCTTGAGGCTTGGGCAGATATTGATGTACAGTTGAAGCGTCGTTACGACTTGATTCCCAACTTAGTAGAAACCGTTAAAGGTTATGCTTCGCACGAACGCGAAACTTTTGACGCAGTGACCGAAGCTCGCGCCAAGGCCACTCAAGTACACATTGATGTTGCTAGCTTGACTCCAGAACAAATGACCGCTATGGCCGGAGCAGAGTCAGCACTCGGCGCTTCACTTGGAAAGCTTTTGGCCGTAGCTGAGAATTATCCAGAACTTAAAGCCAACGTTAACTTTTTGGAATTACAGCGAGAATTGTCAGATACCGAAAACAAGATCCAAGCCGCTCGTCGCTTCTACAACGGTAATGTGCGCGACCTAAACATCGCCTTACAATCATTCCCTTCAAACGTGATTGGCAGTATGTTCAACTTTGTAGCTAAAGAATTCTTCGAACTAGCCGAAAACAGCACCGAACGCGAACCAGTAAAAGTTGGTTTCTAAATAAAGTTTTCTATGTCAAAATCTGAGCCGATTGTGACAGAAGGGAAGCAGATAGGGAAATTGAAAGCAAGTTGGCTTCTTTTTAAAGAGTCATGGCGTTATCTTAATGCTGATAAAGAAATGGTTTTGATACCGCTAATCGCTTCAATTTTAAATCTATTGTTGTTTGGCTTAGTTATGGGTTTGTGTGTGGTGGTATTCTGGGGTGGTGATTTTTCCATGTCTAAGGAGGGTGAACCGCTAAATAGTCTCGAATTGATGTTTGTCTTACTGCTATATATTGTTTCAGCCTTTACTTTGGCGATATCACAGTCTGGTATAGCTCATACTGTTAATGTGCGTGCTCATGACGGGGACTCAACATTAGGACAAGCCTTAAATGCCGCTTTTTCACGGTGGTATCAACTGCTAATCTGGTCAGTTATCACGGCTACGGTCGGTCTTTTCTTGAGAATGATTGTTGAGCGTTCTAAATTACTAGGTAGAATCGTTGCCTATATAGCTGGCGCTGCCTGGGCAATCGTAACTTACTTTGTAGTACCTTCGATTATTATCGGCAACAAAAGTGCCTTTGCCTCCATTGGTCATTCCAAGGAAGTTTTTAAGTCTACTTGGGGAGAGACATTTGTGTCCAATATTTCCCTAGGTTTAACCTTCTTAGTGGCTCATTTACTGGCAATTATTACTTTCATCGGTTTAGTCGTTATGTTTTCAGTATTTGACATGGCAATACTTATTCCATTAGTATTTGTAGGTTATGTGTTGTGGGTGATTGTTGCAGTTTTGGTCCAATCATCCTTGGAGGCAATACTTAAAACACTGCTTTACATTTATGCTACCGAACGTACATTTCCACCAAATTTCAATCCTGAAATTTTAGAAAAGATGCTCAATAGAAAAGATGTACAGCTGCCACCTTTAGCATCGGTGCCAAAATTTGATGCTGGTAACAATTGATGTGCTCTAGTATG
>Ga0172380_10007603_pt1 | contig 12129 bp, 11 predicted proteins | sample Leawe162metaG_FD_119747 | JGI IMG/M metagenome (GOLD analysis project Ga0172380, IMG submission 119747) | Leachate microbial communities from a municipal landfill in Southern Ontario, Canada - Leachate well 162 metaG | ecosystem: Engineered > Solid waste > Landfill > Unclassified | place...
CTCATGCCGGGGCTGGTGGATGCGCATGCGCACCTCTTCCTCGACGGCGCGCCGACCGACGCCAAGGTGCGCGCCGAACACCTCAAGCAGCCGCTCGAGCAACTGGCCGGGGCGGCGCGCGCCAGCGCCCGCCAGGCGCTCGCCTGCGGCGTCACCCTGGTGCGCGACGCCGGCGACCGCCACGGCATCAACAACCGCATCCGCGAGGAGGCGGCGAACCCGCGCAGCGGCCTCCCGCGCGTGCGCTCCGGCGGCCTCGGCGTCAAGCGCGCCAAGCGCTACGGCGCCTTCATGGCCGCCGACGTCGACGACGCGGACAGCATCCGCGAGTCGGTCGCGGCGCTGGCGCGGAGCAACGACGAGATCAAGCTGATCCTCACCGGCATCATCGACTTCGAGGCCGGGGCGGTGACCGACGAGCCGCAATTCAGCCTGGAGGAAACGCGCCTGATCGTCGACACGGCGCGGGCCTGCGGCCGCCCGACCTTCGCCCATTGCAGCGGCGCCAGGGGCCTGGCCATCGCCGCCGCGGCCGGCGTCGGCTCCATCGAGCACGGTTTTTTCATGGATCGCGGGACGCTGGCGCTGATGCGCGACAACCAGGTCGCCTGGACGCCGACCTTCTGCCCGGTGCATTTCCAGTGGGCGCATCCCGAGGCCGTCGGCTGGTCGCCGCAGACGGTCGGCAACCTGCGGCGCATCCTCGACGACCATGCGCGCCACCTGCAGCTGGCCCATGAGATGGGCGTCGCCCTGCTGCTGGGGACCGACGCCGGCAGCATGGGCGTGCGCCACGGCCACGCCGTCTTCGAGGAAATCGACCGATACGTCGAGGCGGGCCTGAGCCTGGAGGCGGCGTTGCGCGCCGCCACCGCGGCGGCGCGCCGCCATTTCGGCCTTGCCTCGCCAGTGCTTTCCAGGGGGGCCGAGTTCGACGCATTGCTCCTCGACGCATCCCCCTTCGACGATACGGCCCACCTTCAGCGGCCGCGGGCGGTTTGGGTAGCGCACTCGGGGGTGGATGTCCCCAGCCATAGCAAATTGCGATAGCTAATAGACCGCGTCGGGGCTAGGCGCGGGCCGGGTGGGTTGCGAGAATCGCCCATCCAATGATTGAAGGGGCAAATGCAGACTCCGAACATCACCGGCATCTCGTCGATGGCGACGCGCCAGGTGCTGGCCGAAATGGCCGGCGCATGGCGGACGCGCTGCGGCGTCGACGTTGCCTTCGAGTCGGTCGGCGGGGTGGATGCGGCCAATCGGGTGCAGGCCGGCGAGCCCTTCGACGTGGTGGTGCTCGCCGCCGAGGCGATCGACAGGCTGGTCGCCGGCGGACGCGTGGTCGCCGGCAGCAAGACCGACCTGGTGTACTCGCCTGTGGCGATTGCCGTGCGCGCCGGGGCGCAGCGGCCGGACATCACTTCCGAAGCGGCGCTGAAGCGGGCCGTGCTGGCCGCACGCACGCTCGGCCATTCCACCGGGCCGAGCGGCACGGCGCTGCTGAAGCTGTTCGAGCGCTGGGGGATTCTCGACGAGGTTCGCGGGCGCATCGTGCAGGCGCCGCCCGGGGTGCCGGTGGGCAAACTGGTGGCCGACGGCGCGGTCGAGCTCGGCTTCCAGCAGCGCAGCGAAATGATGAACGTTCCCGGCATCGATGTGCTCGGGCCGATGCCTCCCGGCTGCGAGATCGTCAGCATCTTCTCGGCCGGCGTCTGCACCGCCTCGAAGCAAGCCGAGGCCGTGCGTGCCCTGATCGAATTCATGCATTCGCCGGACGCCGCCGGCGCCAAGCGGCGCCACGGCATGGAACCGGCGGCGTAACAACCTTCAGGAATCGAGCGATGATCATCGACATCCACGGCCACTACACCACCGCGCCCAAAGCGCTGGAGGCGTGGCGCAACCGCCAGATCGCCGGCATCAAGGATCCTGCATCGATGCCCAAGGTCTCGGAGCTGAAGATCAGCGACGACGAACTGCGCGAGTCCATCGAGACCAACCAGCTGGCGAAGATGAAGGAACGCGGCTCCGACCTCACCATCTTCTCGCCGCGCGCCAGCTTCATGGCCCACCACATCGGCGACTTCAACGTCAGTTCCACCTGGGCGGCGATCTGCAACGAGCTGTGCTACCGCGTCTCGCAATTGTTTCCCGACAACTTCATCGGCGCCGCCATGCTGCCGCAGTCGCCCGGCGTGAGTCCTGCGACCTGCATCCCCGAGCTGGAGAAGTGCGTGAAGGAGTATGGCTTCGTTGCCATCAACCTCAATCCGGATCCCTCCGGCGGCCACTGGACGTCGCCGCCGCTGACCGACCGCCACTGGTACCCGATCTACGAGAAGATGGTCGAGCACGGCATCCCGGCGATGATCCACGTCAGCACGAGCTGCAACGCCTGCTTCCACACCACCGGCGCGCACTACATCAACGCCGACACCACGGCCGTGATGCAGCTGATCCAGGGCGACCTGTTCAAGGATTTCCCCGACCTCAAGTTCGTCATCCCGCACGGCGGCGGCGCCGCGCCCTACCACTGGGGACGCTACCGCGGCCTGGCGCAGGAACTGAAGAAGCCGCTGCTGAAGGATCACCTGCTCAACAACGTCTTCTTCGACACCTGCGTGTACCACCAGCCGGGCATCGACCTGCTGACCAAAGTCATCCCGGTGGACAACATCCTCTTCGCTTCGGAGATGATCGGCGCCGTCAAGGGCATCGACCCCGAGACCGGCCACAACTATGACGACACGAAGCGCTACATCGAAGCGACGCTGAACCTCTCGGCCGGGGACCGCCACAAGGTCTATGAAGGCAACGCCCGCCGCGTCTACCCGCGCCTGGATGCCGCGCTGAAAGCAAAGGGGAGGTGACATGTACGAACTCGGGGTGGTCTATCGCAACATCAAGCGCGCCGACTCCGCTGCGGCCGATGCGCTGGCCCGCTACGGCTCGGCCACCGTGCACGAAGCGATGGGCCGCGTCGGCCTGCTGAAACCGTATATGCGGCCGATCTATGCCGGCGCCCAGGTCTCGGGCACCGCGGTGACGGTGCTGCTGCACCCGGGGGACAACTGGATGATGCACGTCGTCGCCGAGCAGATCCGCCCCGGCGACATCGTCGTGGCGGCGATCAGCGCCGAGTGCAGCGACGGCTACTTCGGCGACCTGCTGGCCACCAGCTTCATGGCGCGCGGCGCCCGCGCGCTGGTGATCGACGCCGGCGTGCGCGACGTGAAGACGCTGACCGGGATGGGCTTCCCGGTGTGGAGCAAGTGCATCAGCGCCAAGGGCACCATCAAGGCCACGCTCGGCTCGGTGAACATCCCGGTGGTCTGCGCCGGCCAGCTGGTCAGCCCGGGCGACGTCATCGTCGCCGACGACGACGGCGTGGTCTGCGTGCCGCGCGCGCTGGCGGCGAAGACGCTGGAAGCCGCCGCCGCGCGCGAGGCCAACGAGGACGGCAAGCGCAAGCGCCTGGCGGCCGGCGAGCTTGGGCTGGACATGTATTCCATGCGTGAGGCGCTGGCCAAGGCCGGATTGAAGTATGTCGATTGATGGGGATGCGGCAGTGCAGGTATTGCGGGCGTTGAAATCCCCCCCGGCCCCCCTTTTGCAAAGGGGGGAGGAGGATGGAACCCCCCTTTGGAAAAGGGGGGATGGGGGGATTTACATGAGCGCCGGAGACGTCTCCCCATGACCCTTCCCGCCAACCCCTTGCAATGGACCATCGGCCTCGTCGGTTATGGCGAGGTCGGCCGCATCCTCGCCGAGGACCTGCGCGCGCGCGGCGTCGCGAATGTTCTGGCCTACGACATCAAGCTGGGCGGGCCGAATGGGGCGCCGCTGCGTGATCATGCCGCGCGCCACGGCGTGCGGCTGGCCGAATCGCATGCCGAACTGGCGGCGCAAAGCGATCTCATCGTTTCCGCCGTCACCGCCAGCCAGGCCGTGCCGGTGGCGGAAGCCTGCGCTCCGGCGCTGCGCTCCGGCGCCTGGTTCCTCGACTTCAATTCGGCCTCGCCGGGTGCGAAGATTCGCGCCGGCGAGATCGTCGCCGCGGCCGGCGGCCGTTATGTCGAGGGCGCGGTGATGACCTCGATCCCGCCCTACCGCATCCGCGTGCCGCTGCTCCTCGGTGGGTCGCAGGCCGTAGCATTGGCCCCGCTGCTCAACGTCCTCGGCTTCGATGCCAAGGTCGCTTCGCCGCAACTCGGCGTCGCCTCCGCCACCAAGATGTGCCGCAGCGTCATGATCAAGGGCCTCGAAGCCATGGTCATCGAGTGCTTCACCGCCGCGCGCGCCTACGGCGTCGAGGATGCGGTGCTGGCCTCGCTCGCCGAGACTTTTCCCGGCATTGACTGGGAGAGGCAGGGCGCCTATTTCTTCCAGAGAGTCATCCAGCACGGCCGCCGCCGCGCCGAGGAGATGCGTGAAGTGGCGCAGACGGTGCACGAGGCGGGGCTGGAACCCTGGTCCGCCGCCGGCACCGCCGAGCGTCAGACCTGGGTGGCGGACCTTGCCGAGAAGGGGGTGTTTGGCGACCGCAACTTACCACGCAAGGATTGGCGCGAAGACGCCGATCGCCTTTTGGCCGCAACCGAAAAGCAATCCTGACAGAGAGACACATGGACCCCGACTGGCTGCCCTTCCACCCCAACCCCACCAAGCCCGCCTTCCAGGTGCCGGCCGGGGCCGTCGACGCGCATTGCCACGTCTTCGGCCCGGAAGCGCAGTTTCCCTTCGCGCCGGAGCGCAAATACACGCCCTGCGACGCATCGAAGGGGCAGCTCTTCGCCCTGCGCGATTTCCTCGGCTTCTCGCGCAACGTCGTCGTGCAGGCCACCTGCCACGGCAACGACAACCGCGCCATGGTCGATGCGCTGCTGCATTCGCAGGGCAGGGCGCGCGGCGTCGCCTCGGTCGGCCGTGACGTCACCGACGACGCGCTGCAGGCGATGCACGCGGCCGGCGTGCGCGGCGTGCGCTTCAACTTCCTCAAGCGGCTGGTGGACTTCACGCCGAAGGAGGTGCTGCTGGAGATCGCCGGACGCATCGCGCCGCTCGGCTGGCATGTGGTGGTGTACTTCGAGGCGCAGGACCTGCCTGAGTTGTGGGACTTCTTCACGTCCCTGCCGACCGTCGTGGTGGTCGACCACATGGGCCGCCCCGACGTGGCGAAGCCTGTCGACGGCCCCGAGTTCGGGCTGTTCATGAAGCTGATGCGCGGGCACCCGAACGTCTGGTCGAAGGTGAGCTGCCCGGAGCGGCTGTCGAAGTCCGGTCCGCCCGCTTACGATGACGTGGTGCCCTTCGCGAAACGCATCGTCGAAACCTTCCCCGACCGCGTCCTGTGGGGCACCGACTGGCCGCACCCGAACCTGAAGGGCCACATGCCCGACGACGGCAAACTGGTGGATTTCCTGCCGAAGATCGCCGTCACCCCCGAACTGCAGCGCAAGCTGCTGGTCGACAATCCCATGAAACTCTACTGGCCGGAGGAGGCGGGGCATGGATTTGCTTGACGCTGTCTGCCCCGGTATGCATCATAGTGAATGATGATTCATTCATTAGCATTTCATGAAATCATCCCGCAGCCGCCCGCCCAGGCCGGCAGCATTTTGGAGCATGATCCATATGGCACTCGATAAACCCTACAAGGACGTTCCCGGCACGACGATCTTCGACGCCGAGCAGTCGCGCAAGGGCTACCACCTCAACCAGTTCTGCGTGTCGCTGATGAAGCCGGAGAACCGTGCCCGCTTCAAGGCGAACGAACGCGCCTACCTTGACGAGTGGCCGATGACGGAAGACCAGAAGCTGGCCGTGATGTCGCGCGACCTCAACCGCTGCATTGCGCTCGGCGGCAATATCTATTTCCTCGCACGCATCGGCGCCACCGACGGCAAGAGCTTCCAGCAGATGGCCGGCAGCATGACCGGCATGAGCGAAGAGGAATACCGCGACATGATGATCGCCGGCGGCCGCTCCATCGAAGGCAACCGCTACATCGGGGAGAAGAAATAATGGCCAGGATTACCGCCAGCGTCTATACGTCGCATGTACCGGCCATCGGTGCTGCGCTCGACCTCGGCAAGACCGGCGAGCCGTACTGGCAGAAGGTTTTCGCCGGCTATGAGTTCTCCAAGCAGTGGCTCAAGGACAACACGCCCGACGTCGTCTTCCTCGTCTACAACGATCACGCCACGGCCTTCAGCCTGGAGATGATCCCGACCTTCGCCATCGGCTGCGCGGCGGAATTCCAGCCCGCCGACGAGGGCTGGGGGCCGCGCCCGGTGCCGGTGGTGCAGGGCCATCCGGAACTCGCCGCGCACATCGCGCAATCGGTGATCCAGGACGACTTCGACCTCACCATCGTCAACCGGATGGCCGTCGACCACGGCCTCACCGTTCCGCTGTCGCTGATGTGCGGCCAACCGGCCGCGTGGCCGTGTCCGGTGATCCCCTTCGCGGTGAACGTGGTGCAGTACCCGGTGCCCTCCGGCCGCCGCTGCTTCAACCTTGGCCGCGCCATCCGCAAGGCCGTCGAATCGTACGACGCACCCCTCAAGGTGCAGATCTGGGGCACCGGCGGCATGAGCCACCAGTTGCAGGGGCCGCGGGCCGGCCTCATCAACAAGGAATGGGACAACGCCTTCCTCGACCGGCTCATCGCCGATCCGGAGGGGCTGTCGCGGATGCCGCACATCGACTATGTGCGCGAGGCCGGCTCGGAAGGCATCGAGCTGGTGATGTGGCTGATCGCCCGCGGTGCGATGAGCGACACGCTGCCTAAGGTGGCGCACCGCTTCTACCATGTTCCGGCGAGCAATACCGCCGTGGGCCATCTGATCCTGGAGAACACATGAGCAAGACCATAAAGGTTGCGCTGGCAGGCGCCGGCGCCTTCGGCATCAAGCACCTCGACGCGATCAAGCTGATCGCCGGCGTCGAGGTGGTGTCGCTGGTCAGCCGCGAGCTGGACAAGACGAAGGAGGTGGCCGACAAGTACGGCATCGGCCACGTCGCCACCGAGCTCGCCGACAGCCTGGCGCTGAAGGAGGTCGACGCGGTGATCCTGTGCACGCCGACGCAGATGCACGCCGCCCAGGCGATCCAGTGCATGAGGGCCGGCAAACACGTGCAGGTGGAGATCCCGCTGGCCGACAGCCTGTCCGGGGCCGAGGAAGTTGCGGCGCTGCAGAAGCAGACCGGCCTGGTCGCCATGTGCGGTCACACGCGCCGCTTTAACCCCAGCCACCAGTGGGTGCACAAGAAAATCCAGGCCGGCGAGTTCGCCATCCAGCAGATGGACGTGCAGACCTACTTCTTCCGCCGCAGCAACATGAATGCGCTGGGCCAGCCGCGCAGCTGGACCGACCACCTGCTGTGGCACCACGCTGCGCACACGGTGGACCTGTTCGCCTGGCAGACCGGCGGCGAGATCGTCCAGGCCAACGCCATCCAGGGGCCGATCCACCCGACGCTGGGCATCGCCATGGACATGTCGATCCAGTTGAAGAGCGGCACCGGCGCCATCTGCACGCTCTCGCTCTCCTTCAACAACGACGGCCCGCTCGGCACCTTCTTCCGCTACATTGGCGACAGCGGCACCTACATCGCGCGCTACGACGACCTGATCGACGCCAGGGACAACAAGATCGACGTATCCAGAGTTGACGTTTCGATGAACGGCATCGAGCTGCAGGACCGCGAGTTCTTCGCCGCCATCCGCGAAGGCCGCGAGCCGAATGCCAGCGTGGCCCAGGTGCTACCCTGCTACCGCACGCTGCATCAACTCGAGCAACAACTGAAGAGTTTCTGAGTCGTACCATCCATCAACCAAAGAAGGAGGAGATAACCATGAAACTGATCAACAATATGTTCGCCGCCGCCACCGCCGCTGCCATCGGCCTGGTGGCGTGGCACTCGGCATCCGCCGCCGACGTCACCCTGCGCTTCCACCAGATGCTGCCTCCGCAGGCGACGATTCCCTCGAAAGCCATCCTGCCCTGGGCGCAGAAGGTAGAGAAGGAAAGCGGCGGCCGCATCAAGATCCAGCATTTCCCGACCATGCAGCTCGGCGGCAAGCCGCCCGAATTGTATGACCAGGCCAAGGATGGCGTCGTCGACCTCATCTGGACCGTGCTGGGCTATACGCCCGGCCGCTTCCCGAAAACCGAGGCCTTCGAGCTGCCGTTCAGCGTCGGACTGGCCGAACCGGGCTCGCGTGCATTCCAGGAATTCGTCGAGAAATATGCGATGGACGAGTTCAAGGACGTCAAGCTGATCGCGGTGCACGTGCACGGCCCCGGTCTCATCCACAGCAAGGATCCGATCACCAAGCTGGAAGACTTCAAGGGGGTGAAGGTGCGCGGCGGCTCGCGCGTGATCAACATCATGCTCGATCAACTCGGCGCCACGCCGGTCGGCATGCCGGTACCCGCCGTCGGCGAGGCCCTCTCCAAGGGTGTCATCAGCGCCACGACGATTCCCTGGGAAGTCACGCCTGCGCTGAAGGTGCAGCAGATCGTCAAGAACCACACCGGCTTCTCCGGCGCGCAGGGCCTGTATACCCAGACCTTCGTGGTGGCGATGAACAAGGCCAGCTACGACAAGCTGCCGGCCGACCTGAAGAAGGTCATTGACGCCAACAGCGGCGCCAATACGGCGGCCCTGTTCGGCCGCGCCATGGACGAGGGCGACAAGGCCGGCCTGGCGCTGGCGCAGAAGGCGGGCAACAAGATCCACATGCTCGATGCCATCGAGACCCAGACCTGGCGCCGCACGGCTGCCGCCGTGCGCGGCATCTGGTACAAGGAAGTGGGATCCAAGGGCATCGATGGCCAGAAGCTTGCCGCCGAAGCCGAAGCGCTCATCGCCAAGCACTCCGGAAAATGATTGATTGAATCCTGCCGGCGTGGCGACGTGCGCGTCGCCAAGTCGCCTCGCCGGCAATCCGGGACAAGTAAAAATGAAGCCAGACAATCTGATTGCCATCGATGTGCACACCCACGCCGAGGTGTCCTGCCGGCAGGAGCCGGACGAGGCCTGGAAGCCCTTCGAGGAGGCTTCGAGCAAGTATTTCAAGGCCGGCAAGCGGCCGACCATCGCCGAGACCGTCGCCTACTACCGCGAACGCAGGATCGGCCTGGTGATGTTCACGGTCGACTCCGAGTTCCAGATCGGCAACAAGCGCATTCCAAACGAAGAGGTGGTCGATGCCGCCCGCGAAAACAGCGACATGATGATCGCCTTCGCCAGCATCGATCCGCACAAGGGGAAGATGGGCGTGCGCGAGGCGCGCGCCCTGATCGCGGGCGGCGGCGTCAAGGGCTTCAAGTTCCATCCGACCGCGCAGGGCTTCATGCCGAACGACCGCATGGCCTACCCGCTCTACGAGCTGATCGCCGAACACAAGCTGCCGGCCATTTTCCACACCGGCCACAGCGGCATCGGCAGCGGCATGCCGGGCGGGGGCGGCTTGCGGCTCAAGTACTCCAACCCCATTTATCTCGACGACGTCGCCGCCGACTTTCCCGACATGACCGTCATCCTGGCGCATCCCTCCTGGCCCTGGCAGGACGAGGCGTTGTCGGTGTGCCTGCACAAGCCCAATGTGTATATCGACCTGTCGGGCTGGTCGCCGAAGTATTTCCCGCCGCAGCTGGTGCAGTACGCCAACGGCCAGCTCAAGCACAAGATGCTGTTCGGCTCGGACTATCCGCTGATTTCGCCGGATCGCTGGATCAAGGATTTCAAGGAAGCCGGCTTCAAGCCCGAGGTGCATGATCTGATCCTCAAGCAGAACGCCATCAGGGCCCTCAAGCTCGGATAGCGGAGCGCAGCGGTCATGAGTGGGGGATTCGGCTGGCAGTCCGTGGCGTTCGACGTCAGGGTGGAGAAGCACCGTGACGGCGCGACGCTGATCGAGCCGACGCAGCAGCTGGGGGACTATCCCGTCCGCGTCACCGACCGGCTGGAATACTGGGCGCAGCAGGCGCCCGAGCGGATATTCGTCGCGCAACGCGGCCGCGACGGCGCGTGGCAGTCCCTTACTTATCGCGAAACGCTCGGCCGCGTGAGCCGGATCGGCGCGGCACTCGCCGGTCGCCTGCGCTCGGGACGCCTGTCGGCCGAGCGGCCGATCGCCATCCTGTCCGGCAATAGCGTCGAGCATCTGCTGCTGGCCCTGGCGGCGATGCATGCGGGCGTGCCGTATGTCCCGGTGTCGCCCGCCTACGCGCAGGCCAAATCCGATCTCAACAAGCTGCGCCATGTCTTCGAACTGGTGACGCCGGGCATGGTGGCGGCCTTCGATGCGCAGGCCTTCGCGCCAGCCATCCACCAGATCGTCGCGGCGGATGTGGAGCTGGTGTCGGATGCGCAGGAACTGGCCGGCCGTCCCTGCACCCGCCTTGACGAGCTGGCCGGCGAAGCCGACCCTTCCGCGCTCGAATGGGCACGCCGGGCGGTGAATGCCGACACCATCGCGAAGTTCCTGCTGACCTCGGGCTCGACCGGCAACCCCAAGGCGGTCATCACCACGCATCGCATGCTCTGCAGCAACCAGATCATGCTGCTGCAGGCCCTGCCTTTTCTCACCGAAGAGCCGCCGGTGCTGGTCGATTGGCTGCCCTGGAACCACACCTTCGGCGGCAGCCACAACGTCAACCTGGTGATGTTCAACGGCGGCTCGCTCTACATCGACCACGGGCGGCCGATGCCCGGCGGCTTCGAGCATACGCTGCGGAATCTCGGGGACATTTCACCGTCCGTCTATTTCAACGTGCCCAAGGGCTTCGAGCTGCTGGTGCTGGCGCTGCAGCGGGACGCAGCTCTGCGCAAGAAGTTCTTCCACCGCCTGAGGGCATGCTTCTTCGCCGGCGCCGGCCTCTCGCAGCACACCTGGGATGCCCTGAACGCCCTCGCGCAGCAGGAACGCGGCGCGGACATGCCGGTCATCACCGGGCTGGGCGCCACCGAGTGCGCGCCCTCGGTATGCTTCACCACGCCGGGCACGCAACTGGCAGGCGCGATCGGATTGCCCGCGACCGGCAATGCCGTCAAGCTCGCGCCGGTGGAAGGCAAGCTGGAGATGCGCGTCCGGGGGCCGAATGTCACGCCGGGCTATTGGCGGCAGCCGAAGACCACTGCGGCCTCATTCGACGAAGAGGGCTACTACCGGCTCGGCGATGCCGTGCGCTGGATCGACGAGCGGGAGGTCGAACGGGGCCTGATGTTCGACGGGCGCATTGCGGAAGACTTCAAGCTGTCGAGCGGCACCTGGGTCAGCGTCGGCCCGTTGCGCGCCAGGCTGCTGGCGGCGCTGAATCCCCTTGCGCAGGACGTGGTGATCGCCGGCCTGAATCGCGACGAACTGGGCATCCTGATCTTTCCCGACTGGCGCGCCTGTGCAGATTTCCTCGGCGTGGACGCCGCTTCGCCGCGCGAGCAATGGCCGCAGGCGCGCCTGCAGGCCGAAATCGGCCAGCGGCTGCTGCGGCACAACCGGGAACATCCCGCCGGTTCCACGACCATCAAGCGTGCCATGCTCCTGCAGGAGCCGCCCAGCCTGGACCGGGGCGAAATCACCGACAAGGGCAGCATCAACCAGCGTGCCGTCCTGGCTTGCCGCGCCGAATGGGTCGCACGTTTGTTCGAGGCTGCACCGGACAGCACCGTCATCGCCGCCTGAACGCGATCGATATTTACAGGAGATTCGCATGAGAACCCAAGTCGCCATCGTCGGCGCCGGCCCTTCAGGGCTGATCCTCGGCCAGCTGCTCGCCAGGGCCGGCATCGACGCCGTCATCCTCGAGGCCCACACGCCCGAATACGTGCTCGGGCGCATCCGCGCCGGCGTGCTGGAGCAGGTCGCCGTCGACCTCCTCGACGAGGCCGGCGTCGGCGCGCGCATGCATGCCGAGGGCTTGCCGCACGACGGCTTCGACCTGCTCATCGGCGGCACGCGCCACCGCATCGACCTCGCCGGCCTCACCGGCGGCAAGCGGGTGATGGTGTACGGCCAGACCGAACTGACCAAGGACCTGATGGACGCGCGCGCTTCGGCGGGATTGAAGACGGTGTACGAAGCGAAGGACGTCAGCGTGCACGACTTCGACACGCAGC
>Ga0172380_10007604_pt1 | contig 12127 bp, 12 predicted proteins | sample Leawe162metaG_FD_119747 | JGI IMG/M metagenome (GOLD analysis project Ga0172380, IMG submission 119747) | Leachate microbial communities from a municipal landfill in Southern Ontario, Canada - Leachate well 162 metaG | ecosystem: Engineered > Solid waste > Landfill > Unclassified | place...
AGATGTGTACGTCCCGTCGAACACGCTGTTCACGAGGTCTATGGTGTTAGCATTGATCACCGTAACAGTGAAGTATCCCCTAGCATTCGGGACTCCCCCAACGTCCAGAACTCGCACAACATCGCCTGTCACGAGCGTATGTGCCGTAACCGTCAACCGGATCAGCGAACCATTCGCAACTGCGTTGGTGACATCCAACACGTCGAACTGTGTTCCGAGCCACGCGGCGTCACCGCCGTAGGGGTCCAATACATCAAGCCAGCCGTTTTTTCCGATGAAGACATGGCCGTCCACTGTCGCGTAAAACGGGGCATCCAGAGGATCTCGGTTTCCAACAACATCTCCTATGTAGACCTCGACAAAATGGGCTCCGTAAACGACTGAACCATCCGATGTCGGAAGCTCGCCGATCTGCCCGACGATATTCCCGTCTTCATCAGTGACCACCAACTTGTGGAGTTCCGGAGGATTCTGTCGCAGCGCGGCGTGCGCATCGTCAACCGAATCCTGCAAGCCTTCCAGCGCTTCGGCCAAGTCCTTTGCGAACTCGCTGGAGTTGCCGCGGAGCTTCTGGACGATATTCGCACAGGACGAGGGATATGGCAGATCGCCATCTACAACCGTGGCTACATCCGCAACGAGTCCTGGCATTATGGATTATAAAGGCTTGGCTTACAGTACGCGGTCAGCCCAGTCAGCGTGAAGTGGGCATCGACTGCATCCGTCTCTATCCTTACGCTGAAGTCCTCAACCGGATGAACGTCAAACTTGGCAAACACATCTGCACCTGGAGAGGCAGACAGGGGAATCGCAGCAGGAGCCACGCTCAACACCCTATCCACGCCGTACCACGTGTGCTCAAGATTTCCGTTCCCGCTGACGCCGAGGCTCGCATTGCCTACCCGGATGTAATGGCTCGGGATATCTTTCTCGCCCTTGTCTCTGCGGAGATATCCGGTTTCGTACACCGCATGAATTGCGGTGCCGTTATCGTTATGAGTGGCGGGATTGAGGTACAGAATAGAGCCTGAACCAGACGGGCTGATCCACGGAGAAGTGCGCGAAGTAGCAGTTTCTTTTACCGCACAGATGGAGCCGAACGTCTCAAAAGAGAAATTATCCAGACTGATGTCTACAGCGTCGTATGCCAGCCCGGCCGTGTAATCGACCACAATTAAATGGCTCGGGTATGTGAACGAGCCCATCGGGACTGCCACGTAGCATTTTCGATTCACGATGTCATCCACGACTGTAATGGCGTACGCGGCCAACCAGTTGATATCGCGCCAAGCGCTGAAAAGGTAAGTGATGGGGATCGGTTCGAACGCCCCGCGGAACAGCCGCAAGCCGTCTTCGCACGCCACCCATACGTAGGAGCCTGCCGTGCGCCATTCGACGCCCTTTGGGGCCGTTGTGCCCATTCCAGCTACTTCCTCCGGCTGCGGCCAAAGCACCGGCAAATCGCCATTGTCTGAAGTCGAAGCGATCCACTTGTCACCGACGAGGTACAGCCCGAGCCCATAAGGGAACCCGGTAATGATCCGCTTCTGGCCGGGGGTCTGAATGACATGCTGATCCTCGGACATCGCTTGCGCATCATCGATATTGCTAACGTACGCCTTGTTATTGACGATGTAGACTGTGCGGTGCCGGTACGGAAACAGCACTGAAGGTTCGATAGGCCCGGTGCCCGCGACCAACTGAGACAGCACGCTAAACTGCGGATCTGCCAATTCCGCCCGATTGGCCATGTCCTCATCCGTGATCGAGATGCCGGTAAAATTTTGCGTCCACGCTGCCGCGGACGGTGGCAGCACCGCGAACACTCCGGGCACATAAAACCACTTGTTCGGGTTGTCCGCGCGGGTCATGATCACGTAGATTGCGGAACCAAAACCAGCTTCTGCCGGCGTATTGAGCGTGATCGAAACATTGATGGTGCGCTTGCCAGCCGGCAGCGTGATCGACAACGGCGTGAATAAATCGGCAGGAGCAGGGGACGGCTTGCCGTTGAACCCGCTGCGCGACTGGAAGATAAACCCGATGTAATGCGTGCCAGCAGTGCAGAGCCCGACGCCGCCGTCTGTAACGCTCGCACTGATGAACGTGAGCGGCGGAGAAAACGCTTTATCGTTGGCGCTGTTGCCATCGGTTACCCGCACCTGTCCGACTCCAAGACCGTTTGTGTCGAACATCGAAATATAGGCGCGAGGGCCCGCTTCGGCTACCGTAATCCCACGCATATTAGCGAGCCCAGTAAACAGGTCGGTGACAACGGCGTCCGCTACATTCACTTTGCGTATTTTGGTGGTTCCCTCGCTGATCAGCACAATATTGAGAGTGCTGCTGATCCAGTTGTACATGGATGTAACGGCGCCGGCGACGGCTGCTCGGATCGTCGTGCCTTCCCGGCTATACGCCTTTCCAGGAGAAAACCTCATGTTGTGGGAGATGAATGCCCGCATGGGCGAGCCTTTGATCACCTGATCGAGCGTGGACCACGCGCCGCGCGGATTTGAACGCGAACGCGCGATCCAGCCCCTTACCGACATCTCACGCCGGCTTGAGTGTCACGGTGCAGACAAAGCCCACCAAGCTGGTAATGGTGGCAAAGTCAAGTCCAAGCCTATCGCCGGTATTCATGTACCGCACACCTTCAGAAATGAAAGTACCTACCTCAACGGTGTTGGCGGTACCGTCGTGCTGGAATCCAGCCGCTGTATCCAGGGCAATCAGATCGACGCCGCTCGCTATCGCGGTAGTTCCGGAAGCGATGACCAATTGAGTATTACCGCTGGATCCCGCTGTTGACCAGACAGCCGATGCTAGATAAACGTAATACGGGCGGTCTGCAATGAAGAAGTTGGCATCGATATGCGTGCCATTCGCCTGATTGGAGATGCTCACCTCTTTCAGGTCTTCGCTTGGTGCAAACGTTACGGTCAGCACCATTCCGGCAAGCCCCGTGAGCGTACCGGAAAAATCTACAGCCAATCTATCGCCTGCAGCCATGCGCGTTCCGGCTGTGAATGTTCCGTTCTGCACTACGTTCGCAGTGCCGTTGCAATCGAATCCTGCGGCTGTATTATTGGTCAGGACATCGGTACCAGCGCCGGGGGCGTTGGTGCTCGTATCTATTACAAGCTGCACATTAGACGCCGCGGACGCTGCCACCGTGTGGACATAGTCCACCCGCGTTATGACCATGGGACGAGTGGCAACGTAGAAGACACAATCGGCCAGACCAGCGCCAGTGGCGTAGAACGTTGCCTGATTGTTCCGATTTCCAGGAGCCAGAACAACGGTCACGGTGACGCCGGCCAATTGCGTGCTCGTTGTTGAGTTTGTCCACTCTATGCGATCTCCAGCCGCTATCGATGTGGCTCCAGATACGGCGCTCAATGTCGCCGTCTGCACTGTATCGGCAGTTCCTTTTAAATTGAAGCCGGCCGTCATTAAATCTACAATCGTGACAGTGGCGCTTCTTTTTCTGATCATGGCCGTGTTTGTAGCGGCTGTGGTTTCAGCAACCGCATGGCTTTCGTAGATCGCGACTACCGTATAGGCACCATCCGCGATCCAGAATGAACGAGGGCCGGCCGTTCCGACGCTGCCCTGTCCACTTCGAAAATTGACCGTCTTGTAAAATGGGTTTGCCACCTCGCCGCCGAACACTGCTTCATTAGCCGTGGATACTTGGAACAGATTTACCGTTCCTGTTCCGGCTGCGTTGACTCCGGTCGCCCATTCACCATTAAGCAAGAGTGGAGGAGTGTCTATCTGACTTACATCCTGTCCCCACCATGCCGAAGACATCACTCGACGAAGAACCGCTACCCAGTTCCTCTCTTTACCTACACTTGGAATTACAGCCATGTTACTTGTCCTTTTATTTTGCTGATCCCGCCATAAAGGCGGGGCTGAAGACTACTGGAAAACTTTAGGAGAGCACTGCCGCTATCCACTGCTATTTAGAGCGCTCCATTTCGAGACAGATAAATCAGCACCGGAATACTTGCCGTGGTTGCACCGTCGGCGGCTTCCACGAGCGAATTCCAGAGCCGAATCGTACCCGGTGCTGTCGTTGCTGTTGGCGTCCCTAGTGTCCAGCCGCCAGCTTGCCAGCCCAGCGTTGACGTGCCGCGCACTTCAAGAACGTCTTTCGCGTTGAAAGGATATGCCGGATTACTGCACGCCGTCAAGATTGCGTACAGATCGATGGGAAGGCCACCCGTCGCGGTAGCGTATACCGTGGCGGTCGCGGTGATCACCGCTTTGATAACGGCAACGGTGTTAACCGGGCTAATTCTCCCGGCACTCGCCGTCGCTAATGCAATTGTTGCGTCTGCCATTGAACTGCTCCTTTTGATTTACTTGAAACCATTCCACTTTCATCGGCAATACCATGCCGCCGTAGGCCCGTATTCACAATCTACGGACCCGTTCGTTATTACAGATACCGCCTGCGCGAAAGCAAAATTACCGGCGCCACCCGTAGCTACACCACCTGGAGCGGCGTTACTGAATATAAGCCTGATGCGGCGACCCCACCACGCTGGTGTCATGGTAGTTAGCGCAGTCGTCCCGGTGACTACTACCGTTTCCGGATCAGTATTAGGAATAGCAAATGCAGAGGCAGATGCTACCGTAGGAAATCGTTCCGCATGGCTAATGAGCTTAGCGCCTAATGTCCGAAATAGGCCAGTTCCCTCATCCAGCAGCCCACCAGTAACGTTGCCGGTCAGCTTTACATCGTTGATCGTATAGTTGTCGGCGGCTCCGAGCACATATAATCCATAGCTTTGTGACGGAGTGACAAATGTATCGCACACTCCTGACGTTAGCCCGCTTACGGTAAAATGAGTAGTACCGCTAAACACAACACCACCATGCACGCCGCTGGCTGCAATACCATTGCCGCACGAACGGAAGTCCTGCACAGACACATTAATGCCTCCCTCAAAGTAGATCCCCCGTTGCTGATTATTGTACGCTCTAGAGCCCGCGGTTAAGGCTATACCGTCAATAACTCCGGAGCCAACAACCCCATTGAAACCATCCAATGTATTGGAAGCAGACCACGAGTTAGTAAAAACCCACCCTTTGGCAATCCCTGTATCGACAGGAGCAAACGACACTCCATGAGTGCGATTGGTATCAAAATTTGAATTTATAACAAATCCCCAATGCGCTACTTGATCTACGCCAGGATTAACTAACATACCGATTCCGTGACCAACCTGCGTAACTCCCATGAGATTCATGCCTCCGCCAGTCCGTACATTGATACCAACCGACGTTTCTCCAGGCTCTGTAGGGTAGTTCGACAACAGTGTGCGAGTAATCCAGGTTTCCGCCCCACCGTCATCAACACCGTCAACCTTTATGCCTATTCCACCTCCACGGTATACTTCCTGAATCTTGCAGTTGTCTATGTAAGTTTCAAATGAGTCATAAACCAAAATTCCGCTTCCGGCACCGTGGATGAATAAATTTATGGCTCGAAAATGGAACTGATCATACATCTCAATGCCCCAACCAGACACCTTGTTAGCGCCGAATAGCTGCATATCACTAACTTCGTTAGAATGAGCGGCTACAGGGAATATGAACCAACTCGCGCTTGGATGGTTCTGCACGACAGCAGTAGACTCGAAACCAGTGCCAGACAATGACAGCATAGACCCGCTGTAAGTAACTGGTGCGTACATATTATGCACCCCAGAACTTACAAAGACAGTCCCTCGTTGGGCTCCATTATTAGTAGATACATTTATGGCTTCCTGTATCCCCGCTGTAGCTGATCGTACGGACCACGCCGCGTAAGGATTTATTGTTGTTACAGTGATAGTCCCACTGGGGGACCCACCAGGACAGGAGACAGATGTAGGAGTGACTATTTCACTCGTCGTCCCCTCAAGAATCCGCACTGGAGATGTAGTGCTTAGACCCCACGGACATGGTCGCAACGTAAGTACCTTGCCAGATCCAGAAGTAGACAGCGCACCCGTGGCCCCAACTCCGACTGTGCGCAAAAAGTTGTAATTCCTGGAATCATAGTTCTGCTGCAGTTGCGTCTGAGCGCCAAGCCATCCGCACAAAACTATAGAGAAAACAAGAAGCCGCATTACAGCCAGCCCTCGATCATGATGTCTGCTCCCGGTTGCGGGATGAATGGATCAAGAAATGTAATCACGTTGGCTCCGTGTGTGAACTGACTTCCTTCTGTCAACGCGATTCCGTTGAGATGAACGATGACGCGGGATACCGGATACCCTAGGTAAAACGTGGGATTCGAACCATCCGCCAAACCCGCCAAACTGAAGTCGCTAGATTTGAATATTGCGGGCATATGGCCCCCTCCGCTTGGCTGATTGGCAGCTATGTAGGGCGATCTACGCCACGCGCGCCGCCGAATTACGCCATACGGCTTTGGTGCTACCTGAACACGCTGGCGCGACCTCACCATCGGCTGGATCAGCCGGAATAGTGCCCCGCCGATAAGCCCTTCCTCGTACCTTCCGCCAACTGCTTCGAGCTTGTAGCGGGCTGCGTATTCGTCGTAGCCTTTGCGGGGAGCCATCACTGATGCTGCGTACTTCGACAGGAAGGTAATGGCACCGTCAACACCCGTGGTTCCGCTCGTCGGCGCTGCCCCGGTATCCCAGTAGCGGATGCGGATCTGACGGGAAGTGGTCGCTCCGATGAACTGGAATGTGTCGAGCCGCCAGACGAACTCGCCCAGGACTTCGCCGGGGTCCCGCTGCTGGAGCTTGTCGGTTTCCTCGATCCTGATATAGCGGTCAGTAGAGCCAGCGCGCCGTTCCTCAAGTTCGACCAATTCCCCGAAGCCGCCAATCCCCGCCGTGCTCGGGCTCAGACTCGTGACGCCCGGAGAGATCGTTACTTCGACTATTTCCTCGATAAAGGGGATCTGATACTGAACCATGGCCGCGCGCATGGCGTCCCATGCTTCGCTGAATCCCTCGGTGTAGATTGCGGTCGTGAATGTCGCCCCGGCAGAGTCGTCCAGTAGCGCGAGCGTCCTGTTTTGCACCTGCGCCACGGTTGAAATCAATTGTTATTCCGCTCTTCGACTTTGATGGTGATTCCGCGGACATCGGTCAGTCCGCCCGCTGTCGTGATGGTGTTGCGCGCGACGTACCGCTCGCCTATGGTTCCCCCGGACACCCACACAGTGGTGCCGGTGGTGGTGTTGGAACTAGTTGTTACCGTCAGGCCCGGGACGCTCCAAGTACTCGCGGTGATCGTGTCTCCAGCTAGGTATGGCGTCCAGTCGAGTTCATAATCGACTGTCGAGCCGGGGTCCTTGATGAACGCCACTTCAGTTCAAAATGTCGGTATCGGTAGGTGACAGCGGAACTTTCATTCCACGGGAGTCTGACAGAACAGACAACATCCTGACATCGGCAGCTATTGGGCTAACGAAACTAGATCCAGCCATGGCGGTACCGCCATAGGCCAACACGCCATAGGCGAACAAAACGGAGCCTGTACCGGCGATCGCTGCCAGCGCCGTGCCGGTTGCCGCGACAGACATCGACCAGCCCACCGCACCAGAACCGGTAATCGCCCGCAGTGCGCTTCCGGTGGCTGCGACGCTAAACGGGAACGTTAAGGTGGCAGCACCTATGTAGGCACCGGCGACCAGAGTACCGGCCGTGCTGAACGTATATGCTGCTGCGCCTGTACCGGCAAACGTCTCTTTACCGGTAGCCGCTGACGAAGATAGAAACGTCTCTGCTGCGGTCCCCGTGATCGCCAGAAGCGCTGAACCGGTACTATCTAGAGACGAAGTGAACGCAAGCGCGCCAGTCCCTACATATCCATTAGCTCCGGTCGCCGCTATGGTGCTTCCGTAGGTAAGGGCACCGGATCCCGTAAACTTCTCGGTGCCGGTACCGGAGAGTGCATGGAGGTACGATAAGTCGCCAGTGCCGGTGATGGCCAGAAGCGCGGTGCCAGTAGCTGCTACCGATGCGTTGAACGTGACGTTCCCGGTCCCCGCAAACGTTTCCTTGCCCGTTGCCTGCGTCGAATGATCGAAGGTAGTGTTGCCGGTACCGATGAATCTTTCTACAGCGGTCGCGGTGATAGATGACGTATACGAAAGCGCGGAGGTGCCCGTAATAGCCAGCAACGCGCTGCCGGATGCCGCGATAGAGGAGTCAAACGTGAGTGCAGCAGTCCCGGAAAAGCCCTCAACACCCGTCCCGGTGGCAGCAATCGATGAAGTAAACGACAAATCCCCGGAACCGGCAAATCTCTCCGTTCCGATTGCTGCGATAGATGCGGAAAACGCGAGGTCAGCCGTTCCGGTTACCGCCAACAGCGAGGTGCCGGAAGCCAGGACAGAGGATTCAAACGCTAGGGCACCGGTACTGCTGAATGTCTCGGTTCCTGTACCCGATTCGCTGAACGTATAGGCAACGGCTCCCGTGCCGCTAAATGTCTCGGTTCCAACGGAGGCCAGAGCCGACGTGAACGCTAGATCGCTTGAGCCCGTGATCGCTAGAAGTGCGCTACCAGTCGCATCAACCGATGCGTTAAAGGCTATTGCGCCGGTCCCCGCAAATGTCTCTGCGCCAGTCGCAGCCTCGCTAAACGTATACGCTACGGCTCCGGTTCCAGAGAACGTTTCATTGCCGGCCGCGTCTTCGCTGAATGTATACGCGAGAGCGCTAGTCCCAGAAAAAGTTTCTTTCCCGGTAGCGGATTCGCTGAAGACATATGCTAACGATCCAGTACCCGCAAACGTTTCCTTTCCGGTGGCCTCTTCAGAGAACCCGAACGCCAATGATCCTGTGCCTGTAGTGGCAGTTGAGGCAGCCGGAAGGATAGGAATGCTGTATCCAGAACTCCAAACTATCGGGGGGCCATCCTCAACCGCCAGCGTTCCCCCAACCGTCATGTTGAGGGCGTTGCCGCTCATGTCCAGAGCATTGTTCGCTACTGTGCGGTCAACCATGGGCAGCCAGCGGCTCAGGTTGGCCGTGCGGACAGGGGCATACTGCCGCATTTCCAGCGCGATTTCTGCCGCCGTAAGGGCCGCACCGTAAATCTTTACGGCCGCCAGGCACCCATTCAGGTACTCACTATATCGGTTGTTCCCTAGCCATAGTTTTTGGGCAGTGACGGTAGAGCGGCTCGTTGCCGTAATATTCAGAACGCCATTCACGTAGCCCAAGAGGAGGCCGGCGCCGACTCCGCTGCACGTTAACGCAAAGTGATACCACGTCCCTGGAGTTAGAACACTGCCATCAACTGCCACTCCTCCGTCCCATATTTGCAGCAACGTACCATCTGCAAAAGTTCCGAGGTTATAAAAATCATCAGTGGCCGTCTCTCCTAAAAAGAAAAACGTAGCATTGGCATCTTTGTCTATGGTCAGCTTGCCCCACCCCATAATGGTGAAGGCAGAAATGCTGGGAAGAGATGCGGTAGTACTTAGGGCGTCCGCTGTGGCGTCGAACCGTAGAGCCATGTTATACGCTCAAATAAGATACTGTGGCACTGACGAGAATGGCATCTCCCGTCATATCATCTGTAGCCGACGTTCCATTCGCATCACGAGCTATCCGAAGCGTGACTATATCGTCTGCCGCGAGAGAATCCAGGTTAGAAATGGTGATGGCACAACTGTGGAGGCGCTGGCCGGTAGTACCTAGGTGCGTATCCTGCACAAAGTTTAACGTGGCCAAGCCGTCAGTCTCGATATCCTGACTGTCTGTATTGGGCGTGATAGCGGACAACTGCGCTTCCCACACGACATTGGCGGAAGTGGCAGTGTCCGCATACCAGAATATATCGAGAGTAACGTTTCCACTCGCATAATTGACGGCCCGGAATCTCCAGAATGCTGACTCATCAGTAGCCGCATCATATGCAAGGCCGCTCACCGGAAAACTGGAACCATTAGCTTTCAAGTAGGCCGGAAATGTGGCTGCTAGATATTGCGCTGCCTCTGGAGAGATCGGAATATACACATTAGCCATTAGATCCTCCCGAACCTACGCTCTATGCAGTACATCAAGACTTCTGATTTCTGATTTGTCGTAGCAGCGCTCCAAAAAGTAGCGGCATTGGCCGCCATATAAGACACGTACGTGGTGGCTGTACCGGTAGCGAGTTGTATATCAACCCAGTCATCCGCGGCGTTCACCGCTGTGCGCAATTGCGGCTTCGTGATGGCTCCAGGACACTTGCGGTCCTGCATAAATATTCGCCATACGTCCGCACGATCACTGTCCGACATCGCCATAATCTATCCGAGGCTTTCTGTGATGGTTAAGGACGTAATGTCAACCGCCGCACCTGCCTGAATCGCCAGGGAATTAAGATTCAGGTCAGACGCAGAGGTGCCGCATAACCCTTGAAAGGAGTGCGTAGCTCCGGATGTCAATATCCTGAAGAACGATGCGGTTCCCGTTGCGTCCGCTGTCGTGTCTCCAGTGATCGCATTGGCCGTGGCCACGCCGCTGGAACCTGCTCCAAAAGCTGTACCATTGAGCGTGAGCGTGGCCAGCAATACTTGATCGCTAATCGCTACGGATACGGAAGCAGGTACTCCGCTTCCTACGGTATAAATTTTTAATGTTCCAGTATTCAGAAGGGCCGTCATTGCGTCTACCGCTGCGTTGGCCATCGCAGCACTTCGTTTCGGTGCATTCGCCATTTACGTTTCCTCTACGCCGTCGCCAGCGCTTCCTTTTCGGCTTTCTTACGGGCAGCTATGAGCGCAGCGTGCTTAGCCACGTCCACAACCTCGCTGCAATTCGGGCATTTGATCGCGCGGGCGTCGATAGACTTCATGCAGTACGGACACAGCCGCACATCGCCGTCCTTCAGGTCGGTCAGCCAGTCCCTCTCGCGCTGCGCATGGATGCACGCCTTTTTCATGCGAGGCGTGATCAGGATAGTCTCCTTCGGATTCACCGCGTACGCATCGCCTTGCCCGATGAGTAACTGACAGTAGGAATCCTGCCGGCGTAACGCGAAGGCATGATCCTCCGCGAACATCGCCTGTTTTTCCGCCTCCGTGGCTGGGCGTGTCTCCGGTTTGTTGTTCGCGTCGATGATCCACGCACCATCCTGATCCAGCAGCGGAACCTGATCCCGGACCACCCACACCCCTGGACCGCACTCCACCGACATGCCGCGGCCGAGCATCGCTACGTGCTCAACCACATCGGCCGCGATATGCTCCCCCGCGATAACTCGAGGGACACGGCCGCCGCCGCTGATGAACGGAAGATCTTCCATCTGGATGTGATCGCGAATTTCGAGGATGTACGGCGGTGCGCCGCGCGGAACGGCAGGCAGAACGAACTGGCCGCCGTAGATCGCGCGATCAACGCGCGTATCATCGAAGAAAATTGAAGCTACGTACTTTTGCATTTAGATTCTCCAAAGCTCACCATGCGCGTTAGCATGGGATACATGATGTTTAGTCGTCGCTCTTTATTGGCAATTCTGAGCGCCGCTGCGGTGGATCCGGAACGGCTTTTGTGGGAGCCGGGGAAAAAGCTAATCTTTATTCCAAAGCCTCAAATATTCGTTCCGACGCAAGCAATTATCCAATACCAATTTGTTTTATTGACACTTCAAAGTCTGGATGGGAAAGATATACGGTACGTTGAGACTCCTCTTGACCCTAAACTTACGTCTATGCAGAATATCTTCATTGCGCCGGAGAAATACCGTATTGTTGACGCTACCGTTTCCTTCAGTCACCTCGGCGCACCCGTAAAAGCCGACATCACTAGACCGGATGGAAGACCCCTTAAAGGAACGGTGCTCAACAGTGGAGACAACTTGGTCATGACACCTGTTAAGCTCCTCCAAAACTGACATGGCCGCCGCGCGCGCCGGGAGTATGGGCGCCGCCTTTACTCGACCAGTACGCCGGAAACCAATCGTCTGCGTAATCCATGAACTCCCGCCTGACTGCGTTGTCCTCGGCTTCGATGCCTGCGTTGATTGCCCGGAGCGCGTTTTCGTATGACGTGCTGGCCTGTTGGTCGATGCGGGCGATGTAGAACTGAGTGACATCGGCGTCTGGACGTTGCCCCGGAGGCAATGCTGTCTCGGGATGAACGATGGAGCG
>Ga0172380_10007605_pt1 | contig 12127 bp, 7 predicted proteins | sample Leawe162metaG_FD_119747 | JGI IMG/M metagenome (GOLD analysis project Ga0172380, IMG submission 119747) | Leachate microbial communities from a municipal landfill in Southern Ontario, Canada - Leachate well 162 metaG | ecosystem: Engineered > Solid waste > Landfill > Unclassified | place...
CATCAAAAGCGCGAACACCGCCACCAACAAGCTCACCAGAAGCATCTGGATGACCATCACGTTACGCAGAGCCAGGCCCACCAGCGCCAGGGTATCGCCGGAAAGCCCCAAGCGCGGCGTGAGGTAATCGGCATAACGGCGCAGAAAGCGCACCGCCGTGCTCTCCGGCATCGGAAAGCCAGAATCCTTAGCCACGCCGACCGCCGGAGGCGTGGCGATGAAGTTGCCCGCCAGTTCGCAGACCTTGGCTTCGTCCACCGGTTTATCCCCGCCTTCGCGCTTGAGCAAGGCCGACAACCAGCCGCCCACGTAACCGCCGCCGGACACGGTGGAAAGGTAATCGAAGCCATGCAACACCCGGCGGTTGGCCATGCCCTGGATGAAACCCAGGTTGAACACGGCGCTACGGATGCCGCCACCGGACAGCGCTAGGGCGGACAGGTCCAGGGAACGCGCCTTCCGGTAGATCGTGTCGCCCTTCGGTTCGGCCTTGACCGCCCTCCCCTCGGCGATCTGCTTCAACTCGTTTTCCAACACCTTTTCGAAGCCGACGTAGTTCTCGTCGCCGGTCGATTGCGGGTTGTCGTCACGCATGGTTTGTTTCCTCCTGGTTTTGTTACGCTACGGTTTGGTAGGCAAACGGCTCCTTACTTACCTGCTTATCTCCTCCCATTCATGCCCACCTCTTAACGTGCCCCCCTCTCCGCGCTGCCACGCACCCTCCCCCGCTTGCGGGGGAGGGCTGGGGTGGGGGGAGCGGATATGGCGTGGATACGTTTCATGATGCGGGGCGGCCAGTTCGCTCTGTCCGTTAACGTGAAACACCACCTTCGCCCCCCTCCCCCGCGAGCGGGGGAGGGCCGGGGTGGGGGGAACGGGCATGGCGTAGTGACGTTTCATGATGCGAGGCGGCCAATCGCCATGACAGTTAACCCGTCTTCCCCGCGAAGACAGGGTTCCGACCGAAGGAAGTACAAAGCCAGTGCGTTGATTCAATTGGTTTTCCGCCCTCGCTGGAACGACAAAAACGGATTTATTCATTGAAGCGCCCTCGTATTTTCTATCGCGATGTTTCCCGCTTGATCCTCCCGCCGCGCGCTTCAAGCCAGGCGGGTGATGGTGACCCGCAACGGGTCATCCGGAATGGCGTGGTTGTTCCCGTACATAAAGCAGAGATCGTTGGCGAACAGATAAAGCTGGCGGTCGGACGATGTCGACACCGCGTCCGGCACCGTCCAGGGATGTGTCAGGTCGACGGCGAAGGCGGACTCGTCGTCGCGCCCCACCGCGCCGCAGAGGCGGAAGAAGGGCTGACCGGGGACACGGGCGAAGCGCGTCAACCAGCCGCCGCCCCAACCCTCCGCGCCGGATTTTCTGAACAAGTCCCGCCACTTGCCTTCGGCCTTGAAACCGTAACGCTCGCCAGGCGATACCGACAGGTCGGTTGGGACGAACAGCTTGCCGGGGTCGACTTCGATGGGAGGGTTGGGTTCACCGGGGGCGAGTTGGCGCATGGGTTAGTCCTTGGGGGATGGGGTAGGTTGGGATACGTGAGCCATGAGCCTTTCCCTGATCTGGCGTTGATCGGCGCCGAGGTCGTTGGGGTCGCGGTGGAGCAGCCACAGTAGATGCACATCGAAAACCTCTTGCGCAACCTCGTGGCCGTCTTGCTCAAGTAAGGTAATAAGCAAATTCCAGGCACCGGTACTCGTGGCCGGGTGCGCTACCCCAAGCACTCGGTGACTGAGTTCCAGCACCCGCTCCTGATGCTTGCGGGCGCCGGCCAGATCGCCCTGAGCCTGAAGTGTACTGGCCAGGTTACTCAGGATAGTCAGCGTGGCCGGGTGCTCCTCGCCCAATACCCGACAATGGATAGCCAATACTTTTTCTTGCAGCACACGGGCTCCATTCAGATCGCCCTGAGCCTGTAGCGTACTAGCCAGATTGTTCCAACTGGTTAGCGTGGTCGGGTGCTCCTCACCCAACTCCCGCTGAAAAACTTCCGATGCTCTTTCCTGATGCGCACGGGCGCCGTCCAAATCGCCCTGAGCATGTAGTGTCAGTGCCAAATTATTCAGGCTAGTCAGCGTATCCAAGTGATACTCGCCCAGAACCCGACGATGGATTGCCAATACTTTTTCCTGATGCGCGCGGGCGCCGACCAAGTCGCCCTGAAGCTGTAGCGTGAGGGCCAGGTTGCCCAAACTAATTAGAGTGTCCGGATGCTCCTCACCCAATAACCTGCGGTGGAATTCCAGCACGTTTTCTCGATGTGCGCGGGCACCAGCCAAATCGCCCAGGGTTTGTAGTGTGCCGGCCAGATTACCCAGGCTAGCCAACGTGGATTGGTGTTCCTCGCCCAATGCCGCTAGTCGAGCTTGGTATTCAGTTTGAAACCAAATCATCCCGGCTCTATATCTGCCACCCTCGGATTCATACCACCCCAGCCACTTAGCTAAATCCAGGCTGACAAGGTCGGAGGCATCGCAAGCAAGGAATTGGACATGAGGAAGCAATGATGCCAACGAGGCATGTCGCCGTATGTCCTGAGCGTCAATCATCCGTTCGTTCAACACGACAATGGCGGCTTGCCGCAACCGGCCCAAACGTTCGTTTTCAAGGTCGCGATACCGCAACGTCCGCGCCACCAGCACATGCACCGTCACCCCACCGGGGCCGTCGTCCTCTTCGGCCAGGGAGTGGTCGAGCAATTGTCGCAGTCCAAGCGCGGCGCGGTCTTCGGCATCCATCGCCGCCAGACCGTCAGCCTCGGCGAGACAGGCGGCAATCAGCTCACGGGGAATCGGCGCGGCGGCGAGCTGGACGGCCAAGCGCAACACGTCCAGCCCCGCCTCGTCCAGTTGCCGGACGCTGCCGAGCAGGGTGGCGGCGATGTGGGGGTTGTGGCCGTTGGGCAGGTCGCCGGCGAGGTCGGCGGCCAGGGCCAGGGCATCCCGGTCGGGTTGTTCCAGGCGCTGGCGGAAACCGGCGTAGCCCAACAAGCGGCAGGCGGAGCGGGCGACGTCCAGGGCCAGGGCGTAGCCGTCCAGGTAGCCGAGGATCGCGACCACGTCGTTCTCTTCGTCGGCACGCGGCGGGTGGCCCAGAGTGAGCAAAGCGCGGGCATCGGCGGGCGGCAGGGTATCGAGATCGATACCGGCGCCGACGCCGTCCATGCGCTTACTGCGGGTCGTGACCAGAGTCTGGCCGGCGGACGAGGGGGCGAGCCAGCGTTCCAGTTCGTCCCGGCCGCAGGCGGGCAGGTCGTCGACGATCCACAGATAGGGCTCGGTCAGATGGCGGCCGATGTCGGCCCGCAGTTGGGCGTCGGTCTTTTCGCGGGTCTCCAGACCGAGCGCCTGGGCGAAGCCGAACAGTTGGCTGCCGTAAGCGGCCTCGCGCCGGGCGGCCAGGTCGGCGGCGGATCCGTCGTCGCCGATGCCGTAGGCCCGCAGCCAGAACACCCCGCCGGGCCACCAGGCGCCGAAGCGCAGGGCGTATTCCTCGGCCAACAGCGATTTGCCGATGCCGCCGCTTCCCCGCACCTGGGCCAGTTCGCCCGCCGCACGCGGCGCCGGCAGGCCGGAGACGATGGCGAATCGGCCGGCGGATAGGGCGTTGTGGATATTCCAGAGATCGAGCACCCGGCCGACGAAGCGGTTGGAACCGAGGCCGTGGGCGCCGCACCAGCGCGGCTTGGTCAACCGGCGCAACGCGCCGAAGGTGCCGACGACGGGCCGGATCGCTTCGGCGACGCGGCGGGCCAGGTCGGCATGGTCGCCACCGAAAGCGAAGTGTTGCAGGTCGCGGACCTCGGTAGGCTGGACATGCTCGGCGTCGGCCTCCGGGTTGACCACCAGCAAGCGCTTCACCGGCGCGGTCTCGGCACCCGCGGCGATCAGCGCGGCGGTGAGTTCCCATTGGCAGGCGCGGGATTTCGGATAATCGGCGGAGTACCAGGCCAGCAAGGCGCGGGCCTCGGCCAGGCCGGCGTCGATGCGTGTTTGGATGGACGCCGCATCGTCTATCTCCGTCCGGTCGAGCCAGACCGACAGGCCTTCGTCGCGCAATGCCGCCACCAAGGCGTCCACGGACGCGGCATCCTTACGGCGATAGCTGACGAACAGATCGTGCATTGACTCCCCTGAACCCTGGTGTTGCCGTGCCCTGGCTATGGAGGCAGGGTCGCTTTGCGGCTTGAATCGACTACTTCGGGTGTTTTTTCTTGTTATCGTTTTGAGCGATATTAGATCAACTACGCCCAAGTCGGGTCGGCAATTTTCAAGCGGAAGCCGCCGACCTCGCGCTGCGGCGCCTATGGATAAATTGCCCCCATCGGGCTATGCTCGCCCCCACATTTGGAGGCCGCCTCAGGGTTGAACACTAGGGGCGGCGCGATTCCTCCAACAGACAACGACAATAAGCGGACAAATCCAAGTGCGGAATGTCCGACGATAGAACCGGGGAGCAGTCGAGTTTGTTCGATTTGGCCAACAGCCAGGCAGCGCATCCATCAGGCCCACCACAAGGTCAGGCCGCGAACCCTTTGTACGCACTGATGCAAATCGCCCGAGCCAACGCGGCCATCGCACGAACCAGCCTGCCGACCGCAAGCGATGGATTGCCCTGGGCGCCCTGGATGGGCGCGTTCGAGTCGGAAGCCCCTCCCCAAGAAAGCCACCCCGCGCGATACGACAGCATCGAACTGGCCGGAGAAGCGGGCCTATACGGCCATATCGAAGCCGATCCCGACCTCGAAATTCTCTACACCGGGGCCTGCGCCTGGGAAGTCAGGGGCATAGACGCCATCGCCCGGCGACGCTCCACAGGCCGCTACCTCATCTGCGAAGCCAAAGGCAGCGAACGCGCCTTATCCGGTTCGCCACTCGCGTACCTCCACCACACCCGACACAAAGGCCGGCAACTGACCTGGGAATGGTGCTGGAAATCGGTGGTGGATATGGCGGATTTCCCCACGACCGCCCAGGCATTTCTTGAACTGCTCGGGCCGATGTTGAACGGCGAAGTGGAACGGCTGTTGGTGGTCAGCCGGGTGGCTTGGGTGGATGGGGAACTTACGGGTGGGTATGGGGTGGTTGAGAGGTGCGTTTTTTTGGAAGCTGAGTTGAATGGGTGTCCGCCGTTGGCTGTCGACTATGAGTTGTCGCGGCAGCGGGGGATGTTTGAAGTTTTTTGAGATAACTAGGAATTATCGATGCAACGTGGCCTTGGGCGAATTCAAGAGTTATCCACCATAGAAGATATTGAGCAATTAGAAACACTTTGCCTAAAAGAGAACGGAATTAGGCCAAACAACGTCTCATACTGGAATCCATCTCCTTGTGTCAGTCGCAAAATGGAAAAATCATTTATCGTTTGCGATATTCCAAGCGCGGTCGATTATATTTTTTCATATGAACTTGGGGTGTCGGATAAGCTTTTAGCATTGGTAGGGCTTGAATCAGGCGCAAAGGGCGTTTTAGTTACGCCATCCGGGTCAACTTCAATTTTGATGGTCGCACGATACCTATCCAAACTTGGTGTCAATCAAGTAACCTTGCTTGGCCCAGGATACTTCACAGTTCCAGCAAATCTTCGTGCGGAAGGCGTCGACGTTCAAGTTAGCTACCTTGTTCGTACTGATGAAGGTTATTGTTTGCCTACGTCACTTGATCTAAATAAGGTACGTGTGCTATGGGTAACAAACCCAGTTTACTGTACAGGCGTTTCCTACTTTCCATCGGATATTCAGCGATTTCGTCAGTTTTTGAGTGGTGGCGGAATTATTATTTGTGATGAGTGTTTGGCTTGGGGTGGAGCAGAATTGTGTCGTGAACTTGGGCAATGGCCAGGGTTCATTGGAATTTATTCCCCGCACAAAGGGCTCTGCACTAACGGTATTAAATATTCGTTCATTGTGCTTCCACATGAAGTGCAAAATTTCTTTAATGATTGGGCGGATGCTCTATATGGTTGCCTCCCCGCTTCTTCTGTGGTGGCAATAAATCACTCATTGAGTCTTGATTTCAAGAGGTATCGTGAATTGTTTAAATGTATTGTTGACAAAGCGCGCGACTTTGTTGTTGAGTCCGCAACTACGAACGAGATAGACGTAGACTGGTCCACCTCTGGTTACTTAATAACATGCTACGCTAAGCACGTTTGGCAATCAAAACAAATGAATGTCGACTTTATGAAGAATTTGATAATTGCCACTTCTGCGAGTTTTATTCCCGGCATCAGAAACCATTTTGATCCAGATATTGGCCTGTGCTTCAGAGTTAATCTCGCACGCGACGACGCGGCCTTTCGCGGGGCTTTGACCCGTGTTTTTCACTATCTTCATGATCTTCGGTAGTTACTTTGCATTCCTTAATGTTGTTTGATCCATAGTCTTTAATTACAGGATCGGTAAGCGTGTCATTTGATCGAACCAATGTTATTAGTTTCGTTGCTGCTCTTGTACGTTGTGCCAGTTGGCGGTTGCCTTTCTTTTTGGGACGTTCAATATTTGATCTATTAATGCTGTTGATAATTACATTTGTTTCCTTGATAAAGCCATTGGTTTCCTTGAGGCAGCCGTTGATTTCCTTGATGCAGCCGTTGATTGCAAACAAAATCAATCTAAACGCAAAAAGTCCAGCAACTGTCATTTGGACCCATTCGATGTATGAGCCGGATTTTGCCTTTATCAGGCGTGCAGAGGATGGAAAGCCAAACAGGACTGCAAAGGTATTTATTAAATCGGCACTACCAATCAGTGGCTGCTTATCAAACTTCATTACTACAGTTACATTTGCATAGTTGTCTGAATTGTCTTCATAGTCCCCGACCAACCTTTCTAGGTCGTTGCGCATTCCATCTACTGCCTTTAATAAATACATTGCCAACAAGCTTAGCTCTGCGTGTGGTTGACCGCCAGAGGTGGATGCAATTGAAGCCAGAGCAACAGCGCCCTCATAACTATCCATTGCGGCAATTAATGGCATCTTACTGGTTTTTCTAAGATGTTCTGTAATGCGTCGCACAAAACGCAATTCCTCTGTTTGCAAAAGGATCCCTTCATTAATGTGCCCCTTGTATGCAGACAGAATCGCACGCAGAGCAGATATGGTCGTTACCTTGCCCGTGTTCCATGCAAGCATTATTAATTTAAATTGCCATCGTCTCCTGGAGAATTCATCAAATAGTTTTGTTATTAGATCACTGGGGTTTGTGATATTCTGCTCTTCGCCAAGATAAAATAATTTTAATGTTGATATTTCTTGTTCGGTGACCCCGTAAATCGCCCCAAGAGAGTCCACATTCATCGCGCAGTCAACAAATGAACATCCATCAAGAATATGCAACAAGAAAGTGCTGTCCGCAAACTTCATATTGATAAAGTTGCATTGATGGTACTCGCCATGTGTTATGGTTGCCATTCTGTTCTGGCAGTTTTCGAATATCGATTTGTTTGCAATTAGTTCAGATATAATTGCTTCATTAAACTTGCAGTCGCGAAATTCACATTGATCAAATTCACAATATGACAAAAGAGCGCCACTAAAGTCGCAGCAAACAAAAGATGAATTCCCAAATCGGCATGATCTGACATCACAATTGACAAAGCTAGAATTCGTTATTACTGAGTTTGAAATTTGCGCCCCCTCGAAGTCTGATCGCGAAAAATCACATTTATTTATTAAAGCATTTGTAAATATTGATCCAGTTAGTAGCGACTGAATTGATGTGGCGCCATTTAATATCAAGTTGTCGAATTTTCGATAGGTAAGGTCACTTTTATCTGCAAACGCAGAGCTGTCATCCTTGCGAAGAACTGCTGTTATCTGAGGTATGGCTGGGAGATCGATTGACATAAATATAATTCCTAGTTATCTCCCTTCCCCCATCACCCTCCTCATCGCCCCCCTCAACCCCTCATCCGTCACCTGGGTATAAATTTCCGTCGTCGAAATGCTCTGGTGGCCCAGCAGTTTCTGCACGTAGCGGATGTCCAACCCCGCTTCCAACCAAGTCGTGGCGCTGGTGTGGCGCAGCATGTGGGGGGTGATTCTTCGCTCGACGCCCGCGCCTTTGGCCAGGGCGCCCAGCATTCGGCGGACTTGGTTGGTCGTGAAGGGCTTGCCGTCCACGGTCGTAAACGCCCAGATGTGCGCCACCGCCTTTTCCTGCCGGTATGCCAGGTAGGCGCGCAGTTGTTCCTTGACCGTGTTGTCGATCAGGTAAACCAGGCGTTGCCGGTTGCCTTTGCCGTCGATCTTCAGGCTGGCATTGGTCAGGTCGATGTCTTCCTGGCGCAGGCTGACCAGTTCGCCGACGCGGATGCCGGTGGCGAGCATGATCTGGATGGCGATCTTGGCGGTGTAGAGCTGGGTCGGGTCTTGGTCGGGTTGTGGTTGGCTGGCGGCGCGCAGCAGTCTGGCTTCGTCCTTGCCGAGGGCGCGGGGGAGGCGTTTGGGGAGCCGGATCCGTTCGTTCAGGGTGTCGAACGGGTTTTCCGTCAGCATGTTTTCCTGTCGGGCCCAGCGAAAGAGTAGTTTCAAGCAGGCGATGCGACGCTTGATGGTGGTCTCTTTCAATTTCCGGGTTTCGCGCAGGTAGCGGATGTAGGTCCGCAGGGCTTCCTTGTCGAGGTTTTCCAGCGGGGTGTCGGCCCCGGCTTGCGCCGCGAAATCGGCGAGATCGAAGGTGTAGGCCCGGTGCGTGTGCGTGGACAGGCTGACGGCGGTGCGGCAGTGCCATAGGAATTTTTCGATAGTGTTGTTGAGGGTCATGGTCGATGGCGGGTCAGGGTCGAGGGAACGAGCCCTCGCGGGGATGGTCGGGTGGTCGGGCGTGGGCCTCATGCCGTGCCTGGTCGGCTGCGATGGGCTTACGCGAATTGGCGTGGGCGCTTCTATCATCATCCGGACGAGTTCGCGAGAATGACGACATAATTCTGACCACCCTCGGTTCCTCATAAAAACCCGCCCGAACCGATGCCGAAAACGGCGAGACGACTCAACCAGTCGCCTTGGCCGCCCAAAATCGCATCGACCAATAACCAAATCGCCCGACCATTCGCGAAGCCGCCGACCATGAAGACCCATAACGCCGCCAAACCCGCGATTTTCATCGGCTACCGCCGTGGCGACCTCAGCCAGGCCCGCCTGGTGTGGCAGGCGCTGGTGCATCGTTTCGGCAAGGACGAGGTCTTTTTCGATCTCGAACGCCTGGAGGGCGGCGACGATTTCCGCGAGGAATTGCGGACGGCCATCGAAGGCGCCGAAGTCTTCCTGACGGTGGTCGGTCCGGCCTGGGTGTCGGCGGTGAACATCGAACGCCTGAAAAACGCCGGCGATATCGTGCGCCGGGAAATCGAATTAGCCCTGAAACGTCGGACCGCTGGGCTGGTGGTGATGCCGGTGGCGATGGGCGAGATCGGAATCCCGAAAGATAGCGACCTGCCCGAGAGCCTGGCGCCTTGGGCGGGGCTGCATTTCGAAACCCTCGACCAAGGGCCGGCCTTCTCGACGCGCCTGGAAGACATCCTGACCATCGTCGACAAGCATTGCGGCGGCCTGCTGGCACGCAAGGCCAATAGCTGGCTACTTGAAGGCCTGGCCGACGCAAAGGTTTCGAAAACCCGGTTCGGCCAGGATATCGCCATCGAAGCCGGGTCGAGCGCCCTGATCCGCCGCGACGCGGCCCACCTGGCGCTGGATAACTGGTGGCGGGAATGGCCGCGCGACGGCCGGCCTTTCGTCCTGCTGGGCGAAGAAGGCGACGGCAAGAGTTGGGCCTTGGCCGATTGGCTGGCGAAGTTGGCCCGCTCGAAGGCGTGCCGGACCGCCTTGCTTTACCTCTACAGCAAACGAACCCACTCCGCCGACCTGGACCATTTGCTGGAATTGGGGTTGAACGGCCCCGCACCCGGCTTTTCCCTGAAAGACTGGCTCAAGGATCCGCCCGCGCGCCGTGAAGACGCCCAGGAACCCGACTTCCTGCTGGTCATCGACGCCTTCAACGAACATCCCGGCCTGAATTGGCACGTCTTGTTCGAGCATTGCCGCGTCGCCCCCTGGGTCGGTCGGGTCGCGGTCATCGCCTTGTGCCGGCCACCCTATTGGGAAAGGCATCTCGCCACTCGGGCCGGCGAAACTGTCGTTACCTGGACCCTCGGGCGTTTCGACGACGACGAGATGAGGCAAGCCTTGTCGAAGCGCGGCAAGCGCCGCGATCAATTCCGCCCGGAAGTGCTGGCCCTGATGGCCAAGCCCCGCTATTTCGACATGGCCCTGCGCCTGCACACCCGCCTGACCGAGGGCGAGGTCACCGTGGAACGCCTGATCTATGAATCGTGGCGCGAGATGTACGAGGCCAAATGGCACGAAAACCGTCCGTTCGGCCACGACGAGTTCCTGGATTTCATCCGCGATCTGGCCGAGCCCTATTTGGCCGGCAATCGGACGCGAACGCGCGACCTCCCAGCCCTGATCCCGGTCGGCCCATGGCAATCCGACGACATCCTGCAAGACATACTCAGCGCCCGCATCGCCACTGAAAACAACGGCCGCCTGCATATCTCGCCGGACTACCTGTCCCTCGGGCTGGGTCTACTGTTGGCGGTGGCGGTGGAGGAAAGCGGCAGCGCGGACCGCAGGGTGCTGGACGAGATCATCGTCAAGCAACTGCACGGTCGCTCCGACATGGACCTCCAGTCCCGCATCTGCGGCATGGCCCTTTATCACGCCATGGTCAAGCGCGACTACCCCGAAGCGGGACGCTTGGCCTTGCTGAGAGCCTGGCTTGAAAGCCGGAACATCGAACAGTCCGACCTGGAGGTCATCACCGCTTACCTGCCCTTGCGTCCGAAAACCTATATGGACATGGCTGCGTACATCTGGGGCGAGACCAACGACCGTGCCGCACAAGATGTGTTCATGGCCGGCTTGCTGGAACATGCCGAACTGCCTGCGGTCAGGGAGACGTTGGTTCCCGCGTTCACCGAGTGGCTCGGGTTCGTACATCCCGATGGCTATGGACACAGGTTGGGCAATGACGATGCCCGGCTCGCGGAATCCCGGCAAAAAGTGGAGCAACGACTGGGTAAACCAGTCACGCCAGGCGATGTCGTGGACCTGCTCGGCTATCGCCTCATACTCACAGGCAACGAAGGATTGCTGAGCCTGGGGCGAGTCGCGGCGGCGGTGCTCTCCCATCCCCATATCGACCGCCGGCCTTACGTCGGCGCTCTCGCCACAGGCCTAGTGGCCGGCGCGGTCATGGGGTACGTCGACGATGAGCTGGGTTGGGTATGTCGCATCGTCGAGGCGCCGCAACAACGCGACCTCATGGAACGTGCGCGCGTACTGGCGAACACCATGCACCCCGTAGCCAACCGCGCGGCATGCATAATCCTTTTTACCTTGGGCATGGAGGAGGCATGGTCGCTACGCGAAACCATTCCGGCCGATCCCGTTCCTCCTGACCCGCTTCGTGAACTGTACGAGCAGCGGCCATGCCACTCCGGCATGTTCGCCTGGACCGAAGAAAAGTTCCGGGAGTGTTTGCGCGATGAGCAACTGCCGCCCGACTACGTTGCCAGGCAAATGAGGGAACTCGCAAGGAATCCCGATAACAAGGTTCCCCAAAGCGTTGCGGAGCGGCTGGACACGATCTGCGAAGGTTTGGACCTGACCAAAGTAGCCGCAGATATCTACAACACCAGCGAGCAACATCAATTGGACAATGTGGAAACCGCGTTATGCGCTTATGCGCCCTCGCGCTACGCCCAGCTGATGCGAATGTTGGCCCGTGAAATGCCCAAGCGCATGGGGATTGCGCGCCGACAATTGTCCTGGGCGTTGATCGAGCATCTTCCCGTGCTTGGCCACGACGAACGCGCGATGATCGAGGCGGCCTGGCGGGACACCTGTGACGCAGAGAGCGACGAAGATCGCTTGACCGAGAACATGTTGGCCACGGCAGTACTCTTCGAATTACCCGCGGAGGAGCAATTCCAGCGCATCATCCTCCGTAAGGATGATGGTTTCTTCCTCGGCCACGAAACGCGCATGCGCCCAATGCCACCGGCGTTGTTGCCGTCGGTTACCTCCATGCTGGCCGACATGACAGAGGCTCC
>Ga0172380_10007606_pt1 | contig 12126 bp, 8 predicted proteins | sample Leawe162metaG_FD_119747 | JGI IMG/M metagenome (GOLD analysis project Ga0172380, IMG submission 119747) | Leachate microbial communities from a municipal landfill in Southern Ontario, Canada - Leachate well 162 metaG | ecosystem: Engineered > Solid waste > Landfill > Unclassified | place...
CAGTTTCAAGCATGTTTTGATTATATTTGAAATGGTATATTCCACAATGCTGGTGCAACCCATTGTCGAGGAACCATAACGCTAAGCACCCAAATGTCCCCCCGGATTTCAACCCGGAAGGACACAGGCTCAACAGGAACGGTATGCCATAGGCAAAGAGCAGGAAATACAGAACGACAGATACAAGAATCCCTGCCAGTGAAATCAGCAAGAGCATGGCGCTGTATTTGAGCGTATCGACGAAGCCCAGCCCGCGGGCATGGCGACAAGCATCTTGCTGATGCCGGTGTGATCGGTCGTTGCCTTGGCGAGTCGGGCCGACTGGGAAACTCCGGCTGACATCAAAGAGGCTTATCGCAGTGCCAGTTTCACCGCAAACAACCGCGTTGTTTTTGATATCAAGGGCAATGATTACCGGTTGGTGGTGTCGGTGAAATATGCGCGCAGATTGATTTTCATTCGGCTCATCGGCACACATCGGCAGTACGACAAGATTGACGTTGAGACGATTTGAAGGAGTAAACATGGAACTCAAACCCATTCACACCAAGAAAGACCACCAAGCTGCTTTGGCAGAGATTGAACGACTTTGGGATGCGCCAGCCAAGTCCTCTGATGCCGACAAGCTCGATGTCCTCACCCTGCTGGTGCAAAACTATGAGAGCGTTCACTTTCCCATTGCTGACCCAGACCCAATCGAGTTCATCAACCATGTCATGGAAAGCCGCGGTTTGACGCGTAAGGATATGGAGCCCTACATTGGCGCACGAGGACGCGTGGCAGACATTCTTAACCGTACCCGTCCTTTGACACTGGAGATGATTCGACGCCTTGCAGTCAACTTGAAGCTCCCTGCCGACGTGCTGGTCAAACCCTATCAACTGCGTCGGAATCAGGAATTGACCGCCCAAGGCTGATCAAAGGACTCGATCACCAACCAAGGCGTAGGCCTGGTGCGCCACTCCCTGGTTACCCGCACTTCCTGCCCCGGGTCACTCACCCCGCGGCTGTACTACGCCCTGTCTGGCAAGCAAGTGGTGTTGCTGCCCCACTTCGAGGACGCTTTTGTGGTGGCCACTACGGTTCCGGTGTGTGGTGTCATTTTGCGGACCACAGTTACCGCCGGGCTGCGTAAATCAATTTCCTTGAGCTGGAGTTCCAATCACACATTCCGCTTCAACCACGCTCCCGGCCAGTGCGTAATGTTGTGCTCCAGTGCGCTCTCATTGAACGGCCAGGAAGGTTGTTCAATGACAAATTCAGGATGCTTCGCGGCAAAGTCCCGCGCTGCAAAAGTTGGGTTATCTGTCGCCCAGCCCGGCGTGCCACGCGGCACATCTGCCAAGTCGTACATGATGCCATCGGTGGCCACAATGTAGGAGCCCGGCGTCACCATCGCAGCATAGGCTTCCAGCTCGTCATGAACATGGGCATAGGTGTGGTTCGAGTCGAGGATGATCAATACTGACTCGCCCGGTTTCACCAGCGACTTCACCTGCGCCACGATCTCGGGCGCGGTGGAGCTGCCTTCGATCAGCGTGATGCGGTCATTCAGCGGATGGGTTTCGATGGCAGTGCGGTTGTGCGGGCGGATCTCGATGTCGATACCGATGACGCGCCCTTTGTCCATCGCCCGGCACAGGCTGGAATAAAAAATCAGCGAGCCGCCGTGAGCCACACCGGTTTCGATGATCACATCCGGTTTCACCTGAAAAATTGCCTCCTGCATCCGGATCATGTCTTCCGGCAACTGGATCACTGGGCGGCCCATCCAGCTAAAGGTGTATTGGTATTTTTGGTTCCAGCCTACGCGCACCCATTGCCGGGAAATCGCCTCGAAAGCTTCCTTGGAATACAGGTCCAGGGTCTTGCTTTGCCCCGCCTCATCCAGGGTCAAAGTATTGGCTTGCGTGTCCAGGGTAAGTTTCATCATTTGCTCCAATCAATCAAATCAAGTGCGATGCCAGCTTCGGCCAGCAAGCGCAAATTTTCTTCACGGTAATTCGGGTTCATTAACACAGCAACACTGACGCCGCGCCGAGTCAGGTCGGCCGGCGCGACGATCGGGTGGCCAGTGCCGGGTATGTAGTGGCCTTGCTTGTTCGGGTTCAGGTCAACCACGCAATCAATCAGGGCGCACTCTGGATCAACCAGATTGGCGAGCGTCGCCCCCTTCGCCCCTGCGCCCCATAACGCCACTTTGCCCCGGGCCTTGAGTTCAAGCAACTGGGACAGCCACTTCTGCTGCAATAACGCATCCTCCACCCCATAAGCTCGCGCCAGCGCGGTGGTCGCCTGGCGACTTTGAACGGCGGGTAAAGCGGCATCGGTCACCCGCGCCTCCAGCCACAGATACTGCTCCCCGAAAATGTGTTCAACCCGTTCGACGGCAAAACCGGCACGTTCGAACGCCAAACTCAGCGAGTCAGCCGTGAACAGCGAGCAATGCTCGTAAAAGAAGTCCCACACTACCCGATTGCGCAGAATCCATTCCACACACGGCGTCTCGAAGAACACCCGGGCCTTGGGTGAACGCATCAATGCCGAGCGCACCGAGCGCAGCAGCGCCAACGGTTGGGGCACATGCTCGATCACATGGCGGCACACCACCACGTCAGCAGCAACATCGGCGCAGGTGTCGTCGTAGTAGCAACGGCGAAACCCCAGTCGCCCGTCCAAATCGGTATCCGGCCCAACATAACTCGGGTCAAAGCCAAAGCCCATATTGTTGGCACCGGGGAAACTTACCATCTTGCGCAGGAATTGCCCCTTGCCGCAACCCACTTCAACAATGGTGCTGTTGCGTATACCTTGCCGCTGCACCAAGTCGTTAACCAGACCATCGAGGTAGCTATTGAAATACGCCGAACAGGATTGGGTGTTGTCGTAATCTTCGCCGTAGGCCAACTGGGCAAGATCAAAGGCGCGGTTAAAGACAAAGCCGCAATCTTCACACGCCACCAAATCAAGCTCGCCCCGTGTCACGGATCGCGCAGCACCCTGGCTGGTGACGACGAGATTCTGATGCACTGGCACCCGGCTGCGCTGAAGGAAGGGAGTCAGTTGGCTGTTCTCGCACACCGGGCATTGATGAATGGTCATGACTGCGCCTCACGCACAGTTCGTTCCAACCCCTGCACCAAGGTAAGCGTCGGCTGCCAGCCCAGTGTCTTGAGCTTAAGATTCTCACCCACCAGCGACGCTGGCTCGGCCAAGCGCTCGGTTGTCAAACTGAGCACGGCTTGCGGATCGGCATCCAGCAGCCGCGCCAGTAGCCGCACCACATCCCCCAACTGCACCGGCTGACCAGAACTGATGTTGTAAGCCCCGCTGGCACCGCTTCGCAGCAAGGAAATGAAACCTTCTGCCACGTCCGAAGCGTGCAGAAAATCCCGATACGCGGTTGCATTCACCCCGAAAGGCGGGCGCTTGCCCCGCAATACCTCGATCAAGGAGGGAATCAGCCGCTGGCTGGCTTCGCCCGTTCCAAAAGGCAGAAACACCCGTCCCCAGGCACACTGCACCTGATGTTGTGCGCATATCGCCATCGCCAAACGCCGCGCCGCATCCTTCGCTGTGCCATAGAGCGTGGTCGGATTCAGCGGTGTACTGTCCTCGCGGCAATAGCCATGCAACCAGTCATATTCAGCGCAAGTGCCAGCCACTACCACTTGCTGACCACCCGCCTCGCAAAATGCTTCGACCAGTCGGGTCGTCGCATCCACCCATCGCAAGTTGAACGGTGAGGTCCAGTATTTGCCGTGTTCGGCATACCAGGCCAAGTGCAGCAGATGGGTTGCACCCGATTCCTTGACCAACGCTGCGAAGTCTGGTACAGCCAGCAAATCCGCCTCGATCAGTTCGGCAAACTCACCTTCGGGCGCACGTCGCCGCCCAAGCATGACCGCCTCTATGCCATGCTGCCGAAGACTGTCCAGTACATAACGCCCCAAAAACCCACTGGCACCGGTCAGCAGCACCTTCATGCGGGAATCCCCTCCGCCACAGCAAGTGTTGGCACCGCGGTCACGAACCGCCCGCCCCAATCCCGCACATACACGAGCTGCGCCAACACTTCCTCACGCAGATTCCATGGCAGGATCAGGATACGGTGTGGCTGTTGGGCCTTCAACTGTGCCTCATCCACAATCGGAATGCGGCTGCCCGGCATGAACTTACCCTGTTTGGCCGGGTTCCTGTCCACCACGTAGGGCAGCAGGTCAGGGCGCACGCCGGCAAAGTTGAGCAGCGTGTTGCCTTTGGCGGCGGCACCGTAGGCTGCCACCTTCAAACCCTGCCGTTTGGCCTCAATCAGAAAGGCCAACAGATCGTCCTTGACTTTCTCCGCCTTTGCCTGAAAACCGCCGTAGAACGCGGAAGCGGTCATACCTGCGTCAGCTTCGACCTGGCGCAGCGCCACTACGGCGGGTGAAACAGCGTGCGAACCGCCGCTACGCTGGGCAAAGATGCGCAGACTGCCACCATGGGTAGGCAGTTCTTGCACATCGAACACGGTCAAGCCATTGTGAGCAAAGATACGCTCAACCGCAGTCAGCGAGAGATACGAATAGTGCTCGTGGTAAGCGGTATCGAATTGATTTTGCTGCACCATGCGCAGCAGGTGCGGGAACTCGAATGTCGCCACGCCAACGGGTTTAAGCAGACGCGTAAAGCCCGCTACAAAATCATTGATATCCGGCACATGGGCCAGCACATTGTTGGCGGCGATCAGATCGGCCTGCTGGCCCGAAGCAACCAACTCATCGGCCAGCGTCACACCAAAAAACTTCTCCACGATTTCAATACCCTTGGCACGGGCAGCGGCAGCCGTACCAGCGGTGGGCTCTACCCCGTAGCAAGGGATGCCAGCAGCCTGCACATATTGCAGCAAGTAGCCATCGTTGGCAGCGATCTCCACCACCCGACTATCGTGATTCAGACCGAAGCGCTCGATCATCATTTGCACATAGGCTTGGGCATGCGCCAGCCAGGAAGTCGAAAACGAGCTGAAGTAGGCGTAGTCGTCGGTAAACAGCGCTTCACGTCCGGCATGATCCTCCGTCTGTACCAGCCAGCAAGATTCACACACCAGCACGCGCAACGGGTACCAGGCTTCCGGCGCGCGCAATCCCGCCTCGGTCAAATAGGCATTGGACGGCGGCGCGCTGCCCAGATCCAGAAACGGCAGGCGCAACTCGTTGCCGCAATGACGACATTTCAAAGACGTACTCCTTCAAATCCAGACTCGACCAACGGATGACACGCATCCCGGGCCGAAAGTTCGGTGATCGCCAGCGGCCATGCGATGGCGAGTCGCCCATCCCGGGGATTCAGGCCCACTTCAGCCTCTGCGGCATATGCTGCCGAGTGGCAATAGAGCAGTTCCACGTCGTCCGTCAGCGCTTGAAAACCATGAGCGAAGCCCTCAGGGATCAGCAGTGCCCGGCCGTTCTCCGCCGACAAGCGCTCCGCATGCCAGCGCAAAAACGTCGGTGAGCCAGAGCGCACATCCACCGCCACATCCCACACCTCGCCGCGGATGCAGCTCACCAGCTTCATCTCGGAATGCGGCGGACGTTGAAAGTGCATCCCGCGCACCGTGCCACGCTTGGCAGTGCAGGTGTGGTTTATCTGCGCGATGGGCTTGAACCAGCCCGCAGCGGTCAGTTCTTCAGCGCAGAACAAGCGTGACAGGAAGCCACGGCCGTCGCCAATACGCTGACGCTCGACGAGTTTCAGGCCAGGCAGCGGCAAGTCAGTGATGGTGAAGCGGCTCATGCCAACGCCTCGTACGCGGCAATTTCCGCCTCGCACAGCGCCCGCGCGTCGGCGCCTTGCTGCTGCGCCCGGTACCAGGCCATGGTGCGATGCACCGACTCAGTCAATGCCCATTCTGGGTTTACGCCCAATGCTACCCGCGCCTTGGCGATTTCCAGCGCCAGCCAGCCGGCTTCGTGCGGGCCCGCGCTGGCGTCGCCGTAGCGCACTTCACCGCTGCCGTATGCCGTGCGGGCCAGTTCTACCACCGCACGCACGGTGGCGGCCTCATGCGTGTGGGGGCCGAAGTTGTAAGCACCCGCCAATTCAGGTTGCTGCCACAGCTTTTGTGCCAGGGTCAGATAACCGGCCAGCGGCTCAAGCACATGCTGCCAGGGTCGGATGGCATCAGGGCTGCGTATCACCAAGGGCTGATCAGTTTGCCAAGCGCGCACGGCATCCGGTATCAGCCGGTCTGCCGACCAGTCACCGCCGCCAATCACATTGCCGGCCCGTGCACTCGCCACCGCTACGCCCTGCGCTGCAAGAAAGGCATCGCGGTAACTGGCGATAACGATCTCGCTGGCGGCCTTGCTGGCGCTGTAGGGGTCATGGCCACCCAGGGCGTCTTCTTCACGATAGGGGTAAGCGTGCTCCAGGTTCCGATAAACCTTGTCGGTGGTGACCATCACCGCCACGCGCACACTGTCCAGACCACGCAAGGCGTCAAGCACATGGGCGGTGCCCATCACGTTAGTCGCGAATGTCTCCAGCGGCTCGCGGTAGCTGGCGCGCACCAGCGGCTGGGCAGCCAGGTGAAATACGACTTCGGGCTGCGCCATGCGCACCAGGGCAGCCAGCGCCACCGCATCGCGGATATCGCAGAAGTGAGTTGATAACTGATGGTTGAGGGTTGAGGGTTGGGATGAGAAGCCGAGAAGAGTAAAGAGATTTCGCTCTGTCACTGGCGGCAAGGATATGCCGGTGACCTGGGCGCCCAGCCGCAGCAGCCAAAACGCCAGCCAGCCGCCCTTGAAGCCGGTATGACCAGTCAACAATACGCGCTTGCCACGCCAGAACGTGGGGTTGACGGTCATTGCAAGCGCAGCGCGGCAATCCATGGCATCACCACACCTTCCACGGCGCCTTACCCGAGGCCCACAATTCTTCCAGCAGATTTTTCTCGCGCAAGGTATCCATGGGCTGCCAGAAACCGGTGTGCTCAAAGGCACGCAACTGGTCGTCCGCCGCCAGCCTGGCCATCGGCTCCAGCTCCCAACTCGCATCGTCATCGGCAATGGTGTGAATCACCTTAGGTGAGAGTACAAAGAACCCACCATTAATCCAGCCACCATCGCCACGCGGTTTCTCGACAAAACCGCGCACTGCATCGCCATCACGTACCAGCGAACCAAAGCGCCCCGGTGGCAGCACCGCCGTCACTGTAGCCAGCTTGCCGTGCGCCTTGTGGAAGGCGATCGACGCAGCGATGTCCACATCCGCCAGACCATCCCCGTAGGTAAAACAGAAGGCCTCCTCGCTTCTCAGATACTCAGCCACTCGCTTGAGCCGCCCGCCGGTCATGGTGTCGTCACCCGTGTCCACCAACGTCACCTTCCACGGCTCAGCCTTCTTCTGGTGTACCTCCATGTGGTTGCTGGCCATGTCAAACGTCACATCCGACATGTGAAGGAAGTAGTTGGCAAAATACTCTTTGATCAGATAGCCCTTGTAGCCGCAACAGATTACGAAGTCATTGACGCCGTGGGCTGAATACATTTTCAGGATGTGCCAAAGAATAGGTCTACCACCAATCTCAATCATCGGTTTGGGCTTGAGGTGGGTTTCTTCTGAAATGCGAGTACCCAGACCACCGGCAAGAATCACGGCTTTCATTGATTGCTTTCACTCCATATCCGAAACATTTCGCCATAGGCCGCTTCCACCTTGCGGGCAAAACCCGCTTCGTCCATCAGTGGGCTGCCTTCCATCTCGGTCCGAAGCCGGGCGCGCAAAGATGCCAGCGCTGGCAAGTCGGACGCCAGCGCGACGGCCTTCTCAATGTATTCTTCTTCGGTCCTTGCGATCCACTCTGAATGCCCCAGCCCCTCGAGAATTGAGCTACCCAAACGACCCACACTGGGCCGCCCCGCCAGAGTCACGAATGGTACCCCCATGTACAGGGTTTCAAACAGCGTCGTTCCTGAGTTGTGCGGAAAACAGTCCAGGCCGATATCCAATCCGCGCAGCACGTCCCACGGCGGGCTGTGGTAGCCAATCACCAGACGATCTAATTCAATGCCGTGCGCTGCAAATTTCTCTAGCAGCGCGAGCCGCAACCCATTATCCAGGAAGCTCTTGCTGTCGATCACCAGTTGTGCACCGTCAACCTGCTTAAGAATCTCAGACCAGACCCGGATCGTCCGATCATTAATGCGTACTGGCCGAGTCAAGGTACCAAAAGTCACGTAACTCCTTCCCGCCGCTGGCAACGCACTGACCTCACCCATCCCTTGCGCCGGGCGGTAGACGTAGCTGGGTGTTGCAAGCCGCCACGGCTTCTCAGCGAACAGATCTTCGCTACCCGCAGGAGTACTCGCTGCATCCGTCAGGATGTAATCGATCGCAGTCAGACCGGTCGTATAGCCATAACCCAGCCACGTCACTGAAACCGGTGCCGGCTTGCGCGCAAACACTTGTAGCCGGTTGTGTGCTGTGTGCCCGGCCAGATCAACAAGTATGTCGATCTCATCGGTTCGGATACGCTCCGCCAACACGGCATCGGGCATGCCAACCGTGTTGATCCAATGGTCTGCGTATGTCTTGTAGCGCGTGGTCAATGCATCTTCCCGCGCCAGTTCGGAATAAGCGTACACCTCAAACATGCGCCTATCATGATTCGACAACAAGGGTTCCAGAAAATGCCGCACTGAGTGCTGCATAAAGTCCGGTGATACGTAACCCACTTTCAAGCGTCGGTAGGTCTCACGACTGTTGCTGTGCTCCGGCAGGTCCCCACGATGCGGCCAGCCAAACCGTGCATCATATTCACGATACGCCGCAAAAATTTCCTCCCCGGTCTTATCCGGGTGATAGTTCAGCACAAATAGTAGGTTGCCAAAAACATCTTCGTAATCCGGTTTTAACTGTAGCGCCCGACGCAAGCTGGCTTCGGCTTCGTCGAAGCGGCCCTGATCCTTTAATGCCACGCCTAGATTGTTGTAAGCCTCCGGATAATCTGGTGCAATCTCCAACGCTCTGTCATAGCAGGCTTGCGCTTCAGAGAACCGGTTCTGCTCCTGGAGCGTATTACCCAAATTGTTATGCGCTTCTGCAAAATCCGGCTTGAGCTCCAGTGTCCGGCGAAGACAGCTTTCAGCTTCGGCAAGCTGACCCAGCTTTTGCAGAGTAAGGCCAAGATTGTTGTGGGCCAAGGCATAACCCGGATCAATTTCCAGCGCTCGGCGCAGGCTGGCTTCAGCATCGGTGAACTGACCGATTTTTCTGAGGGTGACACCAAGGTTGTTATGCGCTTCCGCATCCATTGGCAGAAGTGCCACAGCCGTCTTCTTGGCTTGCAACGATTCCTGGGCCTGCCCCAAATTCTGGCAAACCGCCCCCAGCAGTTTCCAGCCAAACCCATACTGCGGAAAACGCACCGTCATTGCACGCGCCAGAGGCGCCACTTCGGCATTGCGTCCCTGGTCATACAAGGCCGCCAGTTCCTCAATTTCGGCTGTGCATGGTTCCGATTGTCCCAGTTCCCAGATATCCGCAATGGCCGCTTCAAAATCCAGAGCAAAGCGTGGATAGTCACACAGTGGCGAACTCAACAGCCTCGACCGCAAAGACTGGCGCAAGTCAGCCAGTGCCTGCATATCCCCAGCCATCCGCCGGGCGCACTCCACATAGTCGCGCTCAGTATCCACTACCCAGTCATCCAGGCCAAGCGCGCCCAATATCACATCACCAAAACACCCCAGCGGTGGGCGATCGCGCAAGCTAATGACAGGCACTCCCATGGCCAGGGATTCAATGGTCGTGGTGCCCGCATTGTGCGGGAAAGGATCCAGCGAAATATCAATGTCTTGATAAGCCTGCCAGTGAGGAATCGAATTGCGCAGGAAAACCCTTTCTGCCTCGACACCGTGTTGTTGAAACTGTGCATAAAAATGCGCACAAACCTCGGCATCCTCAAACGGCTTGCTGTCCAGAACCAATCTGGATCGAGGAATTTGCAGCAATATTTCAGCCCATAGTTTGATGACTCGATAATTTAGACGGACGGTCCGACTCAGACAACCAAAGGACACGCCACTCATGGTTAGCGCCGGCAGGGCATTGACTTCTGGCGCATCCGCGATGCCATCAAAACAAAAAGGAACTCTCGGCAAATTGAGTATTTTCTCGCTGAAAAACGCATCGCATCCAGGTGGTGTAAAGCGTGGCGCCCCTACGAACCAGTCAATCGCTTTCAGCCCTGTGGTGTAGCCATACCCAAGCCATGAAACCTGCACCGGCACCGGCTTTTGAGCCATTGCGATTAACCGGCTGTTGTTCGTCCATCCGGCAACATCAATCAACACATCGATCCGCTCTTGTTGCACGCACACAATAAAGTCTGCATCGCTCATCTCATACACGCCAACCCAACGTGCGCATTGCTTAAATTGCTCTGAGACTAAATCCGAGCGCGCCTGGTTGGCAAATATGACCAATTCCATTTTTTCAGAATGGAAATGCTGAAAAAATGGCAACAAAAACTTACTCACTGCATGCGCGCGAAAATCCCCGCCAACAAGGCCGACACGCAATCTCGCCTTTCGCTGCGGCTTGGCCGTTGTCACCCTCTGCAACTCGTTGAGCCTTTGGCAGGTCGTCTGATAAAGCTCCCAGATCGCCTGCGCTGACAGAGACGGGTGATAGTTGGCGGTAAACAGCAGGGGGTGGTTAATCAGCGTATTCTCTGGCACCCGACGCTGAATCGCCATGGAATCATCGATCAGCGCCAGTTTGCGGTAGACGATGCCCAGATTGGCATTTGCCGACAAGTACGTCGGATCCAGTTCAAGGCATCGCTCCAGCAAGCGCTTGGCCTCAAACAGTCGATCACCCCGCTCCATCAGCGAACCAAGGTTATCCAGATAAGAAGGTTTATCGGGGCAAAGCGCCAGCGCCGTCCGGAAGCATTTCAGTGCTTCGTTGCCACGTTGCGCCTCTTTATGAATCACCCCCAAGTTATTCCAGGCTTCGTGATGTTTGGGATCCAGGACCACCGCCCTTGAATAAGCCTTCTCAGCATCATCGAAGCGTTTGAAAGCCTGCTGCGTGACACCCATGTTGTACCAGCCGGCGACATAGGCGGGGTCCACTTCGACGGCCTTTTCAAAACACGTCAAGCCTTCCCTGTCCTGCCCGCCATACCGCAGGCAAGCGCCTAGATTCAGCCAAGCGCGCGGCTCGTTTGACTTGAACTTCAGGATGTATTGAAAATAGAACTTGGCGCTCGCAAGCTCCTGCTTCTTTAAATGGATCGTTCCAGCCGCCAATCTGGCATTGACCCAAGCCAGATCAGGCTCGATCGGTTCAACGTCAAAATCCGACGGCGGCGTGGCGCTGCAATACCGATGCCAAGCCAGGCGTAAAGCAGCTTGCAGATGCAGAGCGAAACCTCTAGCATCCATCAAGGGCGATAAGTGAACCCGACCGCGCAAGTGCGAGCGCAACAGTGCCAGCTTTTCAACATCACTCGCCTGTTCAACTGCCAAGTTGATGTAACCCTCTACATCGGTGGCCACCCAGTTGCTCAGACCCACGGCGTTCAATATGGTGGCGCCAAAACGCCCCAGCGACGGCCTGCCGCTGAGCGTTAGAACCGGGACGCCCTTCCACAACGCCTCGATCGTCGTTGTGCCCGCATTGTGCGGGAACGGGTCAAGCGCAATATCGATCTGGTCATAGGCCAACCAGTGAGGCTTTGTTGAAAGTAAGTCAACACGGGCAGGGTCAATGCCACCTTCCAAAAATTGTTGCTCCAGTAAAGCCCGCGTCTCCGGATCAACTACCTGCGGATGATCCAGTCGCAGTCTGGCGGTGGGTATCCGTTTCAAAATGCCGATCCAGGCGGAAATCACCAAACTGTTCAGGCGCACCATGCGCGACATGCAGCCAAACGTTACAAACCCATTACGTTGCGCGGGTGATACGGCCACGATCAGCGCAGGATACTCCGGCTGAAAGACAAAGGGTGGCACTGGTAACCGAATAATCCGTTCAGTAAACAGGCCGCTCGCCCCCGTTGGCACAAAATTGGAGTCAGCCAAAAAATAGTCAATCGTACTCAGACCGGTCGTGTAGCCAGTGCCCAGC
>Ga0172380_10007607_pt1 | contig 12126 bp, 7 predicted proteins | sample Leawe162metaG_FD_119747 | JGI IMG/M metagenome (GOLD analysis project Ga0172380, IMG submission 119747) | Leachate microbial communities from a municipal landfill in Southern Ontario, Canada - Leachate well 162 metaG | ecosystem: Engineered > Solid waste > Landfill > Unclassified | place...
CGGAGTTTTGATTTCAATGTTCACAGCGATCACCATCACAAGAGCCTTCATGCACGCCATCGGAAATACCAAATATTCAAAGAACCTTAAATACTTTGGAATTAATCCTGAAAAGAAAGTCGGAACAAACTTCGCATTCATAAAAAATGCAAAGAAATGGCTAACTCTATCTGGAGTAATGGTTGGAATTTCAATCATTGCCATGCTGACCTTCGGATTCAGACTTGGTCTTGATTTTACAGGTGGAACTTTGATGGAAGTAAAATTTGATGCCGAAGTTACAAAAGAACAGGTTCAAGAAACCCTACTTAATATCGGCGATGAAATCAACGCCGGAACCGAATCTTTAAACCAAACTTCAGAAACAACATCTCCTGAAGTTCCGCAAGTTTTGGAAGCAACAACGGACACCCCAACCTCAGTAGATCTCAAAAACATTCAAATTATTCCAACAGAAAATCATGGATTCCTGATAAAAACAAAATATCTCAATTCAGAGACCCATGACCAAATCATTCAAAAGCTAGAGACAAAATTCGGCAAATTAACAGAACCACGCTTCACGACAGTCGGACCAACAATCGGCGAAACTTTACAGAGCAAAGCCCTATTTGCCATAGTTGTCACAATCCTAGTAATAATCCTATATGTCGCCTTCGCCTTCCGCAAAATTCCGAAAGAAGTGTCTCCGTGGAAATTCGGAATTAACGCAATCATCGCCCTAGCGCACGACATCATTATCGTAACAGGATTCTTCATCATATTGAGCACAATTGTTGACATTGAACTCGACGCACTCTTCATCACCGCACTCCTGACAATTCTCGGTTACTCGGTCAACGACACGATCGTCGTATTCGATAGAATCAGAGAGAATCTCAAGCTCTCATCTCGCGACGAAAAACTCGAGGATATAGCAGACAAAGCCCTGAACCAGACGCTTGGAAGATCACTCAATACAAGTTTAACAACATTGATTACGCTAGTTGCGGTCTTCATTGGAAGCTACTTCGGTGGCGCTGAGTCTATCAGATACTTCGTACTTGCTCTCATAGTAGGTATCACTATAGGTACATACTCATCAATTTTCATAGCAAGTTCTGGACTTGTTCTCTGGACTAATTGGTCAAAGAAACGTGCCGACGAAAAATTAAGAAGAGGATAAAAAAACTCTAACTGCCAAAATCAACCACCTCCCAAACATCAAAAATGATTAAGAGGTGGTTTTTGTTGAACCTATTGAACCTATAATGAAAAACATGTAAAATCCGTGACGAATTAAGCGCCCGTAGCTCAACTGGATAGAGCACCAGTCTTCGGAACTGGGGGTTACAAGTTCGAATCTTGTCGGGCGCACCAGATCAAAAAGTCCCCAATTGATCTAGAAATCAAAATGCTTCACTAGAGGCCTGTGCTCACGCTCAATCGAGGTTTTTTTCATATACACATCCAATCCCTTTTCCAAGAAAACATCGTACATCAAACTCTCTCGATCTCGAGTACAAACTCTGAACACTAATTGCTTTTCAGTTGTAAACATAGAAACGAATTATACACGAAAACAGAAAGGTGTCAATACGGGACAGAGGCACGAAAGCAAACCACTAAACTCCTGTCTATCATTTACGCAACAACGCATAACAGTTGCCAAATATAGTTATTGTTCCGTTTCTTCCCGGAAAGAAAATTTTTACAGGTTAGATAAACCTAACTCCGGGAAGACAGGCCACAAATACATCGCCTGTCCAGCCCACACACCCACCAACTCACTCACATCCAGAATTCCACCAGTGCCCCTGCTTGACAAACACACATATAAGTATACAATTACACCCTTTTATCTTACAATCACTAAGTAAATCACTATGCGAACCACCAAAAGAACATCAAATACGCTCACGATACTAATATCGATCGTTATCGCGACCACCCTCCTCTTCACCGCTTGTGGCGCACCAGAAGAACAACTCGTAATGCAAGACCCACCTGCCAAACAGGTTGAGATCTTCACCGTAGGAAAAACGGAAGCTTCTCTCACCATGAAAAAATCCGGTCAAGTCGAATCCGGGAAAACAGCCGTGATAATACCAGAGACAGCAGGCCAAATAACAGATATAAAAGTCAAGATCGGCGACAAGGTGAATAAGAACCAAGTCGTAGTCACTCTTGGAGATAGCCTCTCAACAGATGCAACAAATATCAGCTATGAAGCATCACTCCAGAGTCTCAATCTCCTAGACGCATTAAAAGTAAAAACAGACTACTCGGCTCAAAAAGACATCGAAGCAGTAATGATCGGTTATTATTCAGCAAAAGAATCTCTCGAAAACACCATCAACTCAAAAGATAGCGCCGAAGATCTATACGAAGAACAACACGACTATCTCGAGGATCAATTGGACGCATTGGAAGATCTTCCTAACTATGAAGACAACCAAACATACCAGCAATTAGACTCCCAACTCGAACAAGCCGAAATCGGACACGAAACTTCAATGGATCAGATCGACTTCGGAATAGAGATGGCAAAAAAACAACTAGAATCAGCAATTATCGCAGTTGAAGGCGTTCAGATAAAATATTCAATGCAACTAATTCAATTAGATTCAACATTACTACAAGCAAAATCAGGAGCAGATATCTCAAGACTTCAAAAAGAAGCACAAAATGTTCGATCAACAATAGATGGGACAATAACTTCAATTCAGGCAACCGAAGGGAACCAAACCGCCCCAGGACAGATCCTAATGACAGTTTCTAATCTTGAAGACCTGAAAATCACTACAAGCGTAAACGAGAAAGAAATACCATTACTAAAAACCGGAGACACGGTTGTAATAACAAACACAGCTGGCAAACACATTGGTACAATTTCAACAATAAGCCCTACATTATCAAGCTTTGACAACAAAATTGCCATAGAAATCATTCCTGAAAAAGATGCAAATCTAATCGGAGGATCAATTGTAGATATCACATTCACACCAAACACAAATTCAATATTTATCCCACTAAAAATGGTAACAATCGAAGACACTAACTATTACGTGAAAGTTATCAACTTAAGCAAAGATGGCAAAGACAAAACCATCACAAAAAAATCAGTATTAACTGGCCGGATTCTCGGAGAATATATAGAAATAACAAGTGGATTAACCAAGGGAGACGTCGTTGCAACATCATCAACAACCTTCCTCCAGGAAGGCGACAAAATCGTTTACAAAGTCCCACGCGGCAAATAGTAAAATAGTAAAATGGGAATAATTGACCAACAAAATTTAGAGAAAGGCCGAAAAAGCATCTGGACATTCTTTGTAAGAAAAAAACTGATTGCGTTTATTTTGATAATCGGCATTTCTATCATAGGACTTGTTTCGACATTCAGTATTCCAAAAGAATCAATGCCTGAGGTAAAAATACCAATGGCAATTATAATGACAGTCCTTCCAGGCGCCACTCCATCTGATGTAGAAGAATTAGTCACAAAACCAGTTGAAAAACAGGTAGCAGGTGTCTCAAACATCGCAGAGTGGGCTTCCTCTTCAACATTTGGAATTTCCATCATAAGCGTACAGTTTGAGCCAAAAGTCGACACAAAAGAAGCTATCGCAAACTTAAAAGACGCAACCGATCAGGCAATTTCAAACCTACCAGACTCTGCAATCGGCCCAGAAGTAAAAGAGATTTCATTCACGGACTATCCAATCATAACTTTTGCCCTCGTTAGCAACCTTTCTCAACTAGAACTAAGCCAAATAGCAGATACCGTAGCATCAGAGCTCGACACAGTTCAGGGAGTTTTAAAGACAGAAATAAGCGGAGAAGTAACAAGCCAAGTCTCGGTAACATTAGATCAAAACAAACTTGAAAACGCAGGACTTTCAATTATAGACGTAGAAACAGCGATCAAGTACTCGAACATAGACATGCCAGCAGGAACGATCAGCATGGACAAAATGACCTATTCAGTTAGGTTCCAAGGACGTATCGAAACCATCCAGGATCTCGGAAAAATAATCCTCACGCCAGGAATCACGCTCGAAGACGTAGCCAAAATCGAATTAAAAACCGACAAACAATCGACTCTATCAAGGATTTGGCAATCAAACTCTAATTCCACAACAGATGTCGAACCTTCTTTGGACGCCGAGAACTCCTCAACCAAAAACTCAATTTCAATCTCAATATACAAAAAAACTGGAGGGAACATTCTAAACGTAGTTGACTTAAGCAAACAAAGAATAGAAGAGCTCAAAGCTAAAAACACAATCCCAGAAAATATTGACATAGTAGTCGCAAGCGACAACGCAAACTACATCAGAAAAGATTTGGGAAACCTCACTAAAGCCGGCATCGAAACACTAATCATCATCATCGTAGTTCTTTTCCTAGCGATTGGATTCAAAGAAGGACTAATCGCAAGCTTATCCGTTCCATTAACGCTATTCACAACAATCCCAATCTTAATTTACATGGGTGAAACACTAAATAGCCTAACACTTTTCTCAATGGTAATCGCGCTTGGAATCCTCGTCGACACAGCAATAGTCATGATGGAAGCGTACAACATAAACATCTCAAAAGGATTCAATTCCGCAGATTCAGCAACGATTGCAATCGAAACATATAAATGGCCACTTATCACATCTATTTTAACAACAACATTCGCATTCGTACCAATGCTCATGCTAAGTGGAATAGTCGGCCAATTCATAAGAACTCTACCAATTACAATCACAATCGTCCTTATATCTTCACTCCTGTTATCGATCGTACTAATCCCAGCCGTAGCTGTCAAGTTTATAAAATCCGAAGGACATAGCAAAGAAGAAACCCCAAAAAGCATTCTTCAACCAGCCGTTGAAGCAATAAAAAAATTCCAGATAAGCCGCCTACGATCATTAATGGAAAACCGCCTTAAAAGAACAATTCTTATTGGAACGGTTATTGTTCTATTCATCTTAAGTATATCACTCCCAATCTCAGGCATACTAAAAATAGAGATGTTCCCATCGGTAGATGTCCCCTATTTTATGATTTCAATAGAGACTCCAAAAGGAACAGTCCTCGAAGAAACATCGAAATTAACCTCAAGAATAGAGCGTCTCTTAACAAACGTCCAAGAAGTAGACAACTTCGTCACAATAGTAGGTTCAGCACAAGGTTCTGCGCTAACGCAGGAAAGCATGTTCGGAATCGGTGGCAACCTGGACAGCAACTTAGCCAACATCACAGTCAACCTCGTTGACGAAAAAAATAGAGAAAGAAAAAGCTACGACATAGCAGAGGAAGTCAGAACAAAAATCAAATCAACGATATCAGAAGGTACCATCACCGTAACCGAAATGGAAGAAGGTCCTCCATCGGGAGCAGCCGTCACAATAAACGTCAACGGCGACAATATGGCCACTTTAGAAAAAATCTCGACAGATATCCAGGGATTTTTGGGAGAGATTAAGGGCACAAAAAACACAGATGACAGCCTCACTCAAGGATTAAACGAATTCGTCTTCAAACTCGACAGAGACCGCCTCACGCTCCACTCACTAAGTGCAATCGAAGTTTCTAATATCATAAGAAGCGTAATACAAGGCACGAACGCAACAACAATAAGTTTAGATAGCAAAGACACGGACGTAATCTTAAAATACGACAACTCAACCCCAACAATATCAGACATTGAAAACGTAAAAATACCCTCACATAAAGGATATATGATCGAGCTTAAAGAGCTCGGCACATATGCCTTTCAAGAAAGCCTTTCAAGCATAGACCACAGAGAACAAAAACGCTCCGTACAAATAACATCTGAAGTCGAGAAAGATGCAAACTCAATCCAAATAACACAAGAGATCCAAACAAAACTCAAAGACTACCCCCTCCCAAAAGGATACACAATCGACTACGGCGGAGATTTTGAAAGCTTAACAGGATCATTCAGCGAACTTGGGATGGCAATGTTAATAGGAGTTCTTTTGATAGCAATGACACTTGTTCTTGAGTTCAATTCAATCAAGCAAACTCTAATAATACTGTTCACAGTTCCAATGGGCCTAATCGGCGCAATCCCAGGCCTTTGGTTATTCGGTCAAAATTTTTCATTCTCTGCATTCATCGGAATAGTCGCCCTATCAGGTATTGTCGTAAGCAAAGGAATAGTTAAAATAGATAAAATCAACAACAATCTTCATGAAGGACACATGCCTTTAAAAGAAGCGATTCTAGAGGCATCTTCATCAAGAACACGCCCAATCCTCCTTACGACCATCGCAACGATCATAGGAGCTATACCAGTAGCTTTAACAGACGAATTCTGGCGTGGTATCGGAGTTGCACTAGCAACAGGAGTGCTAGCATCAGCATTTCTTGCATTATTCGTGATACCAATTCTCTACTTCATTTTTGAAAAAAAGAAATACGCTGACAGGCTTTAATATTCTGTGCTAAACTCCCCCTGCTTTTCATAGAGGTCAATCTTAACGATCAGAAATGTACGCAGACATTGCTTTCCAGCAAAAAATTGGCGACCAAGAAACTCTTTGCTACAAGATCCCAGAACTCCTGGAAAAAACAGTAAAACCGGGACATCTTGTCGTACTCACACTTCGGAGAAGAATCGTGACGGGCTTAATCTGGCGCCTACACAACGAAGAACCCTCCTTCAAGACAGTTGAAATTCAAGCCCTAAGTCAACCCGAACCAATCCTTACAGAAACCCAAATCGAACTCGCAAAATTCATCTGCTCATATTACTTCACACCATTAAGCAAAGTTCTAAAACTACTAATCCCTGCAAGAATTTTTAAAGGCAAACCGATCCGCATTCGCGAAAAAGAAGAACACATTCCACAAAAAAAGAAATTCGAGAACCTATCAATATCTCAACAAAAAACCATCGACATCATTAACGGAAACATTGAACAAAAAAATAGCACAGAAACAGAAGCCGCCCAAGCCATGAAGAACAAATTTCTTATTCATGGAATAACAGGCTCGGGAAAAACGGAAATATACGCACAACTCGCCGGAAATCACCTGAATAAAAACGAACAAGTCCTAATCCTAATCCCGGAAATTTCACTCACACCACAGACAGTCGAATACTTCGAATCACGCCTACAAATAAAAGCCGCGGTAATCCACAGCCGACTCTCAGAAGGCGAAAAATACAAAACCTGGCTCGACATAAAAACGCGCAAAAAAAATCTAGTAATCGGATCACGTTCCGCAACGTTCTCCCCTTTCACAAACCTAGGACTTATAATCATCGACGAGGAACACGAACTTTCATACAAGCAAGACCAATCGCCACGATACCTAACCCACACAGTCGTCGAAAAAATGCAGGAGATCTCAACCAATCACAAAGAATCCCCACAAATCAAACTCGTCCTCGGCTCCGCAACTCCATCTGTAGAAACAACTTTTAAATACCAAAACTCAACAATTCACCTCCAACAACGTATCGGCAACGCACAACTTCCAAAAATCAGCATCGTCGATATGCGTGAAGAATTCCACAAAGGCAACAAATCAATCTTTTCAGATCCACTTAAGGACGCAATCCAAAAAACAATTGACGAGGGAAAACAAGTAATTCTCTTTCTAAACCGCCGAGGCTCAGCATCATCCATCGTTTGTCGTGACTGCGGATACAAACTCACATGCACCAACTGCGACATCCCAATGACATACCACGCCAAAACACTCGGAAAACCGGTCGTCATATGCCACCACTGCGGACAAATAGGGAAAATTCCTATCAACTGTCCAAACTGCAAAGGCATAAATATTCGCTTCCTCGGAGTAGGTACAGAGCGCATTGAAGAAGAGACAAAAAAATTGTTCAAGAATGCCAAAGTTCTACGAGCAGACAGGGATACCACCTCTCGCAAAGATAGCTTTGAACAAATTTATAGTTCATTCAAAGCAGGCAAAGCAAATATACTGATAGGCACTCAAATGATCGCGAAAGGACTACATGTTCCAAATGTAAAACTTGTTGGAGTCATCCTCGCAGACATCGGACTTAATATCCCAGACTATAGAAGTTCGGAACGAAACTTCCAACTCCTAACACAAGTTGCAGGACGTGCCGGACGATCACAAGAAAAAGACGAACTTGGTGAAGTTATAATTCAAACATACTCACCAGACCACTTCGCGCTCCAAGCAACCGAATCTCAAGACTACGACTCTTTCTACAACATCGAACGCAAACAAAGAGAAATTTTAAACTATCCCCCATTCACATCCCTCGCGAAACTTTCGATCGAAAACATAAAATTATCCACCTCGCGCAACCAAGCAGAAGAGCTAGAATCCAAACTCAAAAAAGTCCTTTCCGCAAACCCATCCCTAAGTTCTCAAATCCAAGAAATCACAAGCTACCCCGCATTCATCCCTCGCCTACACAACAAATACAGATACAGAATCCTCATCAAAGGCCCAAACCCAACAGCATTGCTTAATCTGCTCACTCAAAAAGACCTAGAAATAGCAAAAATCGACATAGACCCAATTAGCACAAACTAAGCTTATTTTTCTCTAGAATGAACCGAAAGCCTATTCATAGATCTGAGAACGTCATATCTCAACTTTTTCATTCTTTCGTTAACAGCAACACTAAATCCTCTCAAACGACCACGATCAACTTGCCCACTATTATTGACACTTTCAACAGTTGAACGATAATTGTCATACATCGCGCTCATTCTTCCAAGAACAAAATTCCCTATACTCATCAATTCGGAGATATCATCTTCATCACAAGCAAAACTGGAATCAATACAGATATCACACCGAGCCATCCAAATAGAAACATCGTCTTCAAGCTTACTCAAGTTATAAGAAAAATCTTCAAATTCGCCCAAAGAACTGGGATCGCACTCCACACCTTCAACACATGCCTGAGCACCACGTCCGTTACTAGCACTACACCCGGCATTCCCAAGCCCGGACAACCCGGCAAACAAAGCAAGAGTAGCCAACCTAGTCCCAAATTTCGCCCCAGCAATACCAGCCATAACACCACCACTCTTCACTTCACAATCCAAAGAATCCATATCGTTCCCATCAGTCATATTATTAATACCCATTTCTTGATTGTTAAATGCTTTAAGCAAAATTGTGGCCGAATTATACAAACAATGATCAATTTTGTCAACGTGCGCGACTATCAACACTTATTGGACACAAAAAAAGATAATGTGTTAGAATCCAACACGCAATTATCAACACACCAATGAAGAACACAGGGCTAGAAGAAAATCCAACCAGATCACCCGAAAACAACAGGCCAGAACTTCTAAAAAAAGCCAGAGAATTTTTGAAAACAGCAGAGGCAGAAGAAAGTAAGAATAAAAGCAAAAAACAGATGTCCAGCCTTACAGAAGAAATTGCAAAATCTCTAACATAACACATAAAAATGAAACGAGTTCTTTCTGGCATTCAACCTTCCGGCCAAATACACCTAGGAAATTATTTAGGCGCAATTCGCAAACAAATCGAGATGCAAAAGAATTATGAATGCTATTTGTTCATAGCCGATCTTCACGCGCTCACAACAGTTCGCGATCCGGAAAAAATGCGCAAATACACTCTCGATCTCGCAAAAGCATACATCGCCCTCGGACTCGATCCCAAAAAAACAGTCTTTTTCCAACAATCAGCAGTTCCGGAACACACAGAGCTTTGCTGGATTTTGGATACGATAACTTCAATGGGCTTGCTCGAACGCGCTCACGCATGGAAAGACGCCCAAAACAAAGGCACCAAGGAAACAACCGTCGGTCTTTTTAACTACCCAGTTCTTCAAGCCGCCGACATCCTTCTCTACAAACCATCCTTGGTCCCAGTAGGACAAGATCAGAAACAACACATCGAAATAACACGCGACATCGCAACAAAATTCAACCAAACATATGGAGAAATCTTCCCACTACCAGAGCCACTGATAGAAAAAGATGTAGCGATCGTTCCAGGAACAGACGGACAAAAAATGAGCAAATCATACGGTAACACAATCGATATTTTTGCAGACGAAGCCATCTTAAAAAAACAAGTAATGGGAATCAAGACCGACTCAACCCCACTCGAAAAACCAAAAGACACAACTTCATGCCTCGTATTCACTCTCTATAGTCTGCTCGCAACCAAGAACGAAACCACAGCCCTCGCATCAAAATATCGCAAAGGTGGATTCGGATATGGTGACGCAAAAAAACTTCTTTTAGAAAAAATCCTCGATCACTTCGGTCCAGCTCGAAAACGCTTCACTGAGCTTGACAAAAACCCGAAAATCGTGCAGAATATACTCGTTCAAGGTAATAAGAAGGCTAAGAAAATAGCCGAGAAAACCCTTGAAGAAGTAAAAAAGAAAGCAGGATTAATCTAAAAAAATGTCAACAAGTCTAGAAGGATCATCAAAAGGAAATTTCGTATTTCCTGAAACGTCACCAGAAACCGACAAGTTTCTGCAAACACCAGAAATGGCAAAGTTTATAGAATGGCACTTCGCTCCAGGAGGCCTAAAAGTGCAAGAAGCACAAGGGACCCCTGTTCCGCCTCAAATACAAGAAAAAATCTTAAGAACTCTTCCGCAGTTTCTAACAGAAATGTGTTTTTCAGGGATTCCGATAAACGAGCCCGATCAAGAGCAAATTCCAACAGATTCACAAGTCTCAACTTTGAGCCAATCACAACTTGAAGCGTTAAGACAACAAAACAAACCAAAACATGAGAACCCAACCAACTTACTAAAACCTGACAGGATTGACACCGATGAAGCCCAATCAACAATAAATTACACCATGGTAGAGCGTAACAGAAGACTTCAGAGCGAATTCGGTGCAAGAATATGGACTAAACTTGTAAAAAAAGCACTGACAGAACCGAGAGATGGGAAATCACCAAACGCAATACACCCAATAAAAGCCTTACAAAATTACAACGGCATGGTAATAGGACTTCCTACCAACCATACTCACAAAAAATATTCCGAACTAAACACAGAAGCGGATAAAGCTGGAACAGCATACTCCACAGACGACATTATAACCTTAATGTTATACGAAGCAGAAAACGACCTACTAACAAAAGAAGACGACAAAGAAATCGACAAACTAATACAAACATCTCCAGTTTTTTCAAAGAGGTTCGTACAGAGATTAAGAGACTCTAAACAGGATCCAAATTTTTTCACAATACTTGGAAGATTGCCAATAACATGGTCGTTAATAAACAACTTAATTCTTTCAGAAGAAAACTTAATTTTCATATTATCGTACAAAGTGAAACACGACCTACTGGACGACACAACACTAAAAACAGTAGAAGAAATTGCTAATAACGACGCAAACACAATGATAATTGCGTTTCTAGATCAAGAAGGAACAAGCCACCCGTCATTAATAAGAATAAGCCCACTAAGAAAAAGATTGCAAAAAGCAGCAAGCCTCCAGAAAGCGTCAACAATTAATCCGCAAGACTACGCAAAAGCAGAAGCGCAAAAAGCAGTATTGGCACGTACCGACGAATACATGGAAGGAATAAAAGCCCACTATGACTCAAAGGAAAGAGCCCAATCCAAAAAAACAGATCCAGAAGACAACAACGGCCCACCTTTTTTGAACTAAATTTCACCATTGCATTAGTAAAATTTTTCTACTAGAATGCGTTCATAATGTGTAAATACATCTTTGTTACAGGAGGAGTTTGCAGTTCATTAGGTAAGGGAATAGCCTCAGCCTCCATAGGAGCACTTCTAAAATCATCAGGATTCAAAGTGTTCACTCAGAAGCTTGATCCCTACCTAAATGTCGACCCCGGAACAATGAGCCCATTTCAACATGGAGAAGTTTTTGTCACAGACGATGGTGGAGAAACAGATTTGGACTTAGGTCACTACGAAAGATTCATTGACACTCACCTATCAAAACTCTCATCCGTAACGACCGGAAAAATTTATGGTGAAGTGCTAGAAAAAGAACGTCAGGGAAAATTTCTTGGCAAAACAATCCAAATAATCCCACACATAACAAACGCAATCAAAGATGCGATCACAAAAGCGGCAACAGAATCAGGATGCGACATCATGATGTGCGAAATTGGAGGAACTGTCGGGGA
>Ga0172380_10007608_pt1 | contig 12125 bp, 16 predicted proteins | sample Leawe162metaG_FD_119747 | JGI IMG/M metagenome (GOLD analysis project Ga0172380, IMG submission 119747) | Leachate microbial communities from a municipal landfill in Southern Ontario, Canada - Leachate well 162 metaG | ecosystem: Engineered > Solid waste > Landfill > Unclassified | place...
TATTTGGTTAAAATCAACAATTTAACAATAAATAGTTCTGCGGAAAAAGTTAATGCCAATTTTTCCATAGAAGCTTTTGCAAAACCATGAAATCTATTCTTAATAAATTAGACATATTAAATACGGGAATAGAAAAAATCAAAAAAATACCCTGGATTTTAGGTTCCTATGCTTTTTCCGTTATTCTGTTGTTTGTTCTGTTTGATTTAATTTTGGGAGAATTTTTATTTTATAAATATGTAGTTTTAATAGAAAAAAAAGAGCCTACGATTGTTGAGAGTTTTGTTAAATTTGAACATAATGCATATTTAAAAATTATGGAAGGGTGGCAAATAAAAGAACAAAAATTTGAAGAATCTTCTATTGGAGAATTTTCAAATCCATTTTTGACGAAAACCAACACAACTAAATCTAAGGGCTCTATTGACTTAAAACGATAAATATGGTAAAAGAATAGATATGAAAGGAGGAGAACAAATTTTAATTGATAAAAATTCAAAAGTTGGAATATTGATGCTTCACGGATTTTCCAGCACTCCACGACAATTTAAAGAATTGAGCGCCTATTTGGCTGAAAAAGGATTTACTGTTTTCGCTCCCCTGATTGCGGGTCATGGAACATCACCAAAAGATTTTAGAAAATCGTCCTCAAAAGACTGGACCGAATCAGCAAAAAAAGCTTACCTGGAATTAAAAAATAAATCTGAAAAAATTATTATTATCGGCAACTCTTTTGGTTCAAATCTTGCCTTTTGGCTAGCGAAAGAATTTAACAATGAGCCTGCAGGAATTATTACATTAGGTGCTCCTATTTTTTTAAGATATCATAATTTTGTGAAATTCCGACTTTTCACCTATGGACGATTTAGAAGATATTATCGTAAACCCAAACGAATCTATAGGGCTGATTATACAGATATGTTAGATGAGATTTCATATCCGGTGATACCCGTTAAAAACCTGAATGAATTTATAAGATTTCTGGAAAAAGAAACAGCTCCAAATTTATATAAAGTCAAAACCCCTGTTCTTATAGCCAGCGCCAATGTGGACCCCGTAACACACCCCAGAAGCGCCAATTATATTTTTAAAAATATCGGCTCAAATAAAAAAGAAATTTTTTGGCTTGATAGCAACAGACATAATATAATAGGAAAAGAGTGCGAAGGATTGTTTAATAAAATTTATAATTTTATACGCGAAAATGTATAAATCAATTCCTGAAGTTTTTTTTGAAACAGTTAAGAAACATCCTAATAAACGGGCTCTCTTGTACAAAAAAGAGGGCGTCTATTTCCCCATTACCTATAAAGAATTATCTAAAAAAATAACCATATTAGGTAAAAAACTTCAGGACCTCGGCGTAAATAAGGGCGATAGGGTAGCTATTCTATCGGAAAACAGACCAGAATGGGTCATTTCCGACATAGCAATTATGTCTATTGGTGCTATTGTTATTCCTCTGCACACAACTTTTAATCCAAAAGCGGTTTGCGGTGTTCTAAACCATTGCCAAGCAAAAGTTCTCATTGTTTCCAACAATAATCTCTTAAATAAAGTATTGTTAGGGCAAAAATATTTGAAACATCTTAAAAAGATTGTTTTTTTGGAAAATCTGACTGCCGGACAAAAAGAAATTTTAAGCAACAAAGTTCTCAGTTGGAAGGCAATGTTTTCTCAAAACAAAAACGAAGAACCGGAAAAAATATTTTTGGACCCTGATGATTGTTGTTCAATTATTTATACCTCCGGTACCACCGGCAAACCAAAAGGCGTAATTTTAACCCACAGAAACTTTTTAAGTAATGCCGAAGCAGTTAATGAGGTGGTTCCTGTAAAAGAAAATGATATTTTTCTGTCTGTTTTACCATTATCTCATGTTTTAGAGCGATTAACCGGTTATTATATGCCAATTTGTTATGGAGCCACCATCGCCTATGCTGAAAGCATCAAACAACTGCCTGTTAATTTAAAGGAAATAAAACCGACTATAATGATTTCTGTCCCTCGTATTTTTGAAAAATTTCACGATGTCATTTGGGACAAAATAAATAGTTCATCTCCTTATAAAATAAAAATATTCAAATGGGCGTTAAAGCAAAAACCAGGCACTTTAAGATACAAAACAGCTGATTTTTTAGTTTTTAAAAAGATAAGACAACACTTAGGAGGAAAATTACGTTTAACTATTTCTGGCGGTGCTTCCTTAAACGAAAATATCGGCCGTTTCTTTATGAAAATGGGAATTCAAATTCTGGAGGGTTATGGTTTAACAGAAACCTCACCTGTAATTTGTGCCAACCAAGAGCATAGTTTTAAATTCGGAACTGTTGGAAAAATAATTCCGGGGGTAAAAGTTAAAATCACCGACAACAAAGAGGTTTTGGTAAAAGGCCCAAATGTTTTTCAGGGATATTTAAAAAATAAAGAAGAAACAAAATCAAATTTTGATAAAGAAGGATGGTTTCGCACCGGCGATTTGGGCTTTATTGATAAACAAGGATTTTTGACAATTATTGGCAGAGCCAAAGAAATGATTGTCACTTCCGGCGGTAAAAATGTTTGGCCGGAAAAAGTTGAAAATGTACTGAACAACGATAAATTTATATCCCAATCCATGGCCATAGGTAATAAAAGAAAATTTATTTCCGCTTTAATTGTTCCCGACTGGCAAGAAGTTGAAATCTATTTAAAAGAAAATAACCTGCCTTTACAGGAACACGATAAACTTATAAAGAGTCCCGAACTTTTTAATATCTTCAAAGAAAGAATTGATAAAAAAATAAATCCAAATCTTAATGAATTTGAAAAAATTAAAAACTTCAAACTACTGCCTCAAGAATTTTCCCACGAACAAGACGAACTCACCCCGACCTTAAAACTCCGAAGACATATTATTGAAAACCACTACAAGAGGTCTATAGAATCAATGTACCTCTAAAAAAATGGGATTAAATTTAAGTAACCCATGGTCCAAAATCCCTCCTGAGAAAATTCCCTCTTCAACAAAAGTTGACGAAAGATTTTGGAATTATTTTCAAGAGGGAGACAGTATTTTAGAAGCAGGTTGCGGACAGGGCAGATTTATATATTCTTGTGCTATTAACGGATTAAGAATAGTAGGAATAGATATAAATAAAGAGGCGGTCAAACTATTAAATGAAGATGCTTGGTTGTTCGGGGCAGAAGTGTATCACGGTAATATACTAACAACCAAATTTAAAGAAAAATTTAAAGGAGTATTATTACAGGCAATAATAAGTTCGTTAAAACCCAGAGACCGCATAAAATGTTTGAGTAATGTAAAATCCGCAATGGAAAAAGGCGGATATTTACATATAGCGGAATTTGAGATGAACGATAAATACGAAGAAAGATATAAAAAAGATTATAAATTAACGGGTGAATATGGTACTCTTTCAATAAAAGATAAAGAAAGCGGTAAAGAATTATGCAGAAGCCATAATTTTTTTAAAGAAGAAATGATAGAACTAATAGAAAACTCCGGATTTGAAATAGTCAGTTTCAAAAAAGCCCTTTTCACCTCCTACCACGGAGAAAAAAAGCCCGGAATGATGATCATCGCAAAAAATTAATCACTTAGACAGGTCTGAGCGATTGCCAAATTTACCAATTTTTGTTTGCATTTTTAGTAAAAAATGGCAAAATAAAACAATAAACATATGGAAACTAAAACATTCGGAAATAAAAAGATAATAATAAGACAAGCCGTAAAATCGGATTTAAAAAACGCTAAAAAGTTCCAGCTTTTTATTAATTTGTTAGTTGAAGAAGAAGCAAAACTTTCAATGAATAAAAAGACGACATTAAAAGAGGAAAAGGATTTTTTGAATAGTATGATAAAGAGCATAAAAAATAAAACTAAGGTTTATCTTGTAGCAGAGTGTGATAACAAAATTATTGGATCAACTAGTATTGAATTAGATAGATGGAGAAAAAACCATATAGGAAAATTTGGCATTACGATTATTCAGGGTTACAGAGGTATGGGATTAGGCAAATATCTGATGTCTGAAATTATAAAATTAGCTAAAAAGGAATTGAAACCAACTCCTAAAATTATCCAATTAGAAGTTTACGCTAATAATAAACCAGCCATAGCTCTATACAAGAAAATGAGGTTCAAGCAAGTAGCCAAACTACCAAAACAGATGCAATGGAAAGGAAAACTAATAGATGAATTTATAATGATAAAATATCTTTAAAAACTTATGCCGAAAGAAATACACAAAAATATACCCGCCTCTTACTTGGTTTTGATAAAAGATAATAAAGTTTTGTTACAAAGGCGTTTTAACACTGGCTATGAAGATGGTAAATATAGCATGGTTGCGGGTCATGTTGATAAAGGAGAAAACTTTACAGAGGCGATAATAAGAGAGGCTAAAGAAGAGGCGGGAATATTATTAAAATCAGAGGACTTAAAAGTAGTTCATATAATGCATAGGGATTCTGGCAATAGGGAGAATAATGAAAGAGTTGATGTATTTTTTACAACTGAAAAATGGGATGGCGAAATTGAAATCAAAGAACCACACAAATGCGATGATTTGTCTTGGTTTGAATTAAATAATTTACCTAATAATGTTATTCCTTATATTCGGCAAGCAATTGACCATATAAATAATGGAGTATTCTATAGCGAATATGGCTGGCATAAAACTTAGTTATGAGAATCGCAAAAAACAATAAATAATATTTGTTAAATTAATAAAAAAATGTCTCCTAACAATGGTTAGGAGACATAACATTTTACGAGACCTCATTATGGAAGCAACTTTTTTCCCCAGTATGACAAGCTACTCCATCTCCTCGGACTTTAACACCGATCAAAACGGCTGTACGGTCGCAATTAAGGCGTTGGTAAACGACTTCTAACTCGTTTCCAGATGTAGCCCCTTTGCGCCACAACTCATCTCGACTTGTGGACTGAAAGTGAACAATTTTTGTTTCCTGAGTTTTGAGCCAAGCTTCTTCGTCCATAAAAGCTAAAATCAAGCTCTCTTTAGTTTTGGCGTCCCCAATCACAGCAACAACACACTTCAGCATTTTTATTTCTCCGGTCTTTTTGGAAACATACAACAGCAATCTCTTAAAGTCTGGCTTCATAGCGCACCTCCTTTGGGTTGTGACATCACTAAAGAAATTTCTCGATTTACAACAATATCAGTAACTCCAATCTGTAAAAGTTTGAATATTACATCCTGTTCGTTTTCCCGTAATACAATAGATTGTATCGCGGACCAACCTTGAACAGCAAGTTGTGAAATAGTCGGTCCCTTAAGCCCTCCAATAATCCGCGATGCTTCTTTGAGCGTCTGCTCTGGCACATTCGCCACAATCATTACATATTTTGACGCCTGATAAGCCCCATTAATAAGCTGAACAAAACATTCAATAAACGGTCGTTTGTTTTTATCGGCAAATGACTCAGGATTAGCCACTATAACAGTGCTTGATTTCATAATCTCATAAATAATCTCAAGCCCATTTTCTCTAAGAGAATCTCCACTTTCTGTAACATCAACAATCGCAGTTGCTCCAAATTCTATTTTGTGTTCCGTATTCCCGTACGATTGAATAATGCGAATATCCGATCTTCCCTTTTCGGAAAAAAATCGCCTAGTAAGTTGAACATATTCTGTTGCAACTTCACATCCCATAGGAAAATCCTCTACTTTACGCAGATTGCTTTCCTTTTTTACTGCTAAAACAATTCTAACTGGCTTATTGCCTCCACGACCAACTGGAAGCTTTAATAAAACAGGAAAATCATAACCCCAATTAGCAATCCAGTCTTCGCCAACAATAGCTAAATCAAAATGACTATTTTTAAGATATTCTGGAATTTCTTGTGGTCGCTGAAAAACAACACGACTAATCCAAGAAGTTCCAACTCCACCTTGCTTAGTCCTTTTTTTCTCTATTATTATTGGCAACCCTGCTTTTGCAAAAAGATTCATCACAACTTCCTGCATCGAACCATCGGGAACGACAATACTAATCTGGCTCATAAAATAACTCCTTGTCAAAGAACTACTGGTCTATTTTGCCACAATGGCAAAACAAAGACCCCTTCTCTCTCGAGAAGGGGCTGAGTTTATAAAATTATAAATAAATATCAACTCAAACCTTTCTCTTAGGAGGAAAAGATTTATGTTGATGAAAATTTCTTTTTAAAATTAATTTATATCCACCCGTTCCCTTCTTTAGCCAATCCGAAACTCTAGCTACTGTAGTTGAACTTAAACCAGTTTCTTTTTCAATTTTTGTATATGAAATTTTTTCTGATAGCATCCTCGCTACTTTCCACCTGTTTCCGAATTCAACAAGCTCAGATTCTGTTAACAAATCACGCAAAAATTTCTTGGCTTCACCAAAATCTTTTAGCATGATAACTGCCGATATTAGTTCCTTTATATTTTTATCGTCCTTTTTTGTAAACATATACTTACTTTACTTAACTAAAGTAAGTATAGCAAATTATAAAACCCTGTCAATAGCACAACTAAAAAATCCGAGAGCAACTCGGATTTTTATGTGAAGCCGTTATTTTATCTTCCCCGACATAAAATCATCGTAAGCCGACATATCAAATAATCCATGTCCCGAAAGGTTAAACAAAATCGTTTTTGCTTCTCCTGTTTTTTTGCATTCAAGAGCCTCGTCTATTGCGGCCTTAATCGCATGGGCGGATTCCGGAGCTGGAATAATCCCTTGATTTTTTGCAAATTGCACTGCGGCTTCAAACACAGGAACCTGGTCATAATTCTTGGCCTCAATAATCCCCTCCTTCAAAAGAAAACTGACAATTGGAGATGAGCCATGGTAACGTAAACCCCCGGCATGAATTGGCGAAGGAATAAAGTCGTGTCCCAAAGTGTACATTGCAAGCAATGGAGTTAGTCCGGCCGTGTCACCAAAATCATACTCAAATTTTCCTTTCGTTAAGGTCGCGCAAGATGACGGCTCTACCGCAATAGCTCTCAAATTCGGTTTTTTACCGTCCAACTTATCTTTTAAAAACGGAAACGCCAATCCTGCAAAATTGCTTCCACCTCCGTGACAACCAATGATAACATCCGGATAATCTCCGGCAATTTTCATTTGTTTTTGAGCCTCCTGTCCAATTATTGTTTGGTGAAGTAAGACATGATTTAAAACAGACCCTAAACAATAATTGGTATCCTTCCTACCGGCTGCGTCTTCAACCGCTTCAGAAATTGCAATCCCTAAACTGCCTGGATGATTTACGTCTTCGGCTTGATATTTTTGCCCGCTCTTTGTTTTATTGCTTGGGCTAGCAACTATATCAGCTCCAAACAATTTCATCATTATTTTTCTGTATGGCTTGTGGTCATAGCTGACTTTTACCATATAAACCATGGATTCTAACCCGAAATGCTGACAAGCAAAACTCATTGCTGAACCCCATTGCCCTGCACCTGTTTCTGTAGTTAGTCTTTTAATCCCCTCTTTTTTATTGTAATAAGCCTGAGCCAAAGCAGTATTCAACTTGTGGCTCCCAACTGGACTTACGCCCTCATACTTGTAGTAAATTTTGGCTGGAGTTCCCAATTCCTTTTCCAAAGCCTCAGCCCTTATTAACGGGCTTGGCCTATACAACATATATGCTTTCCTGACTTCTTCCGGGATTTCAATGTATCTTTCGGTTGAAACTTCTTGCTTAATTAATTCCATTGGAAAAATAGCGGAAAGATCATCCGGTCCGATTGGTTTTTTTGTGCCAGGATGCAATGGTGGATCCAACGGTTTTGGTAAGTCGGCAACTATATTGTAGTAATGTGTTGGTATTTCTTTTTGTGATAAATTTATTATAGGCATGATTTTTTAATTTAATTTTATTAATTACTAAACCAAAATCAGCGCCAGAATTCCCGTGCTCTATTTTTGATTTTAAATTTTATCCTTTTGTTTTTTCCCATAAAAAAAATCCCCGTCCACTGGGCATAAATAAATATGCGCAAAGGACGAGGAATTATCTCGCGGTACCACCTTTGTTCCCGATTTAAAATCGGGCAACTCATCGACTCTGCCCTTTCGGACTTCAGCGATTATCCTATGATTACGGAGGAAGCCGGACTTCCACTTACGCAGAAATCACCTCATCATGCCCACCCCAAGCATTTGCCTGGGACATGAATCAACGGTTTTGTAATTTTCAATGATAACTTACCTTATCACGTTAAAAGGTATTATGTCAAATTTATTATTGCTGAATTCAACCGCAAACACAACACTATTATTTTTGAGCAAAGGCCTCTATAAATGATGCTCGGTCCGGGTTTTTAAAAGAATTGGTTTTAAAAATTTTTATTATTCTAAAATCCTTCAACTTTTCTCTCATATACTCTTTTGAAAAGAAGTGCCTTGTATGTCCAAAATCATAAAAATTGTTTTCTATCATTTTACCCTTTCCAAATAACGGATCATCGATCGATTTGCATTTTATGAAAATATAACCACCGGGTTTAAGAATTTTATACAAGTTACCTAAAATCTTCTCAGTTTTTTTATTATCAAAATAATGCAAGCTTAGATGTGCGTAGATCATATCGAATGAATCATCCTTTAGTCTAATATCTCCAATATCGCTTTTAATAAATCGGATATTATTTCTTTTCAGTTTTTCTTGTTGCTGCTCACCAGTCGCCATATCAAGGGCCGTCACCACAAGTCCTTTTCTGGAAAAATATTGAGAATCTCGGCCTCCGCCGCAGCCAAGGTCTAGCACTGTTTTTAGCCTCTTATTTTTTATAAAAAGATAGACTCTTTTAGCAAAGAGGCTTTCCGGCCAGTTGTTTTTGTTTATCCATTTGTCCTTCCATTTTTTATTTTTAATCATAAAATTTAGAACCTATATCTTAACGCATTAAAACCTAATTACCACCGAGTCAAACCATTTCTCTTGAAAATTAACTGCCTTAAGTATTTCTTCATTACTCATATCTTTCGCATTTTCAGAAACAATAACTAATTTGTCATCATCGTCATCCTTTCTGTGTATAATAGCTATACATTTTCCAGTGAACTCCTCTACTGGTTTGTCCACACCTAAAAGATAAGCATCAATTTCTTCGCCGTCCGAAGCTTTTGTATTTGGCACAAAACCATAATTCACTTCATAAACAAAACCGTGCTTAGGATGTTTTGAGCCAATTGGACGGTCTATCTTTATGGTTGCGTTTTTTCCTAAAAATGCTGTTGCATAATTATTAACGCCATTGTTTTTTCTCATATTTTTTATACTTCTACTCCAGCTTGTTTCAATTTTATCAATAAATCCTTGTAATTTATATAGAGTATAGATTTGATACCAAGTTTTTCTGCACCATCAATATTCGCTTGAATATCATCAATAAAAACACACTCTTCCGGTTTTGCATCATTTTTTTCAAGCACATACAAAAATGCCTCCTTGTTTGGTTTCTTATATCCTATTTCAAAAGACTTATAAATGTTATGGAAATGTTTTATAACATAACCGTACCATTTTGAATTTGTATCATCTAGAGCAACAACATTGGTGAGCATGTGAATTTTGTATTTGCTTTTTAATTTTTCTGTATATTCAACTAATGACCAGTTAATATCGCTTTTTTCCATCTTATTAAGCGACAGCCATGATTCATAAGTTTTATCTATATCAAGCGAAACTCCAAGTAGAGCGTTTATTCTGACAAGAAAATCTTTTGGCGTTTCTTTACCTATTATCAAATCCTCTTTATTTTCCTGCCATATTTTTACTGCTTTTTCATATGAAATATTAAAAATCTTAGCGAGATTAGTTGGAACTCCCCTATGTTTTCCTTTAAGGTCCAAAAATACTCCTCCAAAGTCAAAAATTAAATGTTTTATCATGTTTTATTTTTTAATCCACTCTCTCGTAATCCACTTTTTATTTATTGCATCTTCTAAATCAATATCTAAAAGATGAGCATTCACAATCAACATCCCCAGAATATCTGCTAACTCTTTTGCCAATTCTTTCTTTGATTCCTCTTGTGAAACGTGTTTTTCCGGTCTACTCTTTTTTCTGTGAATCAAAACTGCCTGAGAAAATTCTCCCACTTCTTCATATAATTTTATCAGTGCAAAATCTTCATCAATTTTTATATTATAATTCTCTCCATAAACTAAGGCATTTTTTACAACTTTTTCTTGAATTTCTTTAAATTCCATATTTAATGTTTTATTTTTTTATAACCATAATTATCTAAAAATTGTTCTATATCCGAGTACTTTTTTCCAGCAAGCCATCCGGCTGCACAAAACTTTTCTTGCGTAGTTTCTGCCAAACAAAAATCAGGCATTAAAAGCTTGTCTTTCTCTTCATTGGTTTTAAACTCAAAATCAACAAAAACCAACCCTTCAAAATCATCTTGATAAACATCTATTTCGGCCATATTTTCACCATAAGGATAAATATATCTTAGTTTATGGAGCTTTTTTCCATCAACAGTTGCCAACTCTGAGAATTCCTCTTTTGATAGATTAATAGTATGTTCTTCCTGCTCCGACGAGTCATTGCCATTTATTGGTTGTTTTTTAGTTATTTCACAAACTTCGCCTCTTTTCCTAATTCTTAAGATTGAATGATCAGCGGATTTCGGAATATAAATATCAAAAATTTCTATCGATTGTTTCTTTTTAATATCTTCGGGAAGATATTTTAACAAGTACGTTTTTTCTAATTCTATTTCTTTTGCCATATTTTTTAATTTATAATCTCCATTTTATTTCCATCAATGATTAGGACTTCTCCGTCCCGCAATGTTTTATATGGAATATTATTCTTTTCACAAAGCTCTATTTCTTTGTCCACTATGGCAGATTCTGGGTGGTCAGATTTATAATGCACGGCTAGATAAAAATCTAATAAACCTAAACCTTCCCATATGGTTTCCTTTTCGTATCCTTCTGAAATAATGTTTGGATCATCAACTAAGTCTAAACCATGCATATCTTTTTGAAGTACAACGCAGGCGGCACTAAATCCTGCATAAACAATTTTATCGTCTTTAAGCAGTTTTTTTATCATATTATCAAAACCGCTTTGCTTCATCGCCCTCCTTAACAAAAATGTATTGCCACCATCGATCCAAACCAGTTGTTTTTGTTTCAGTAAATTTTCCAAATCTTTTTCTTTGCCAAAATAATTCCTCAAGTCCAATTCTTCAGCATCGAGTCCAATACTGTTCAATGTTTCAATTTCCCATTGCAAATATTGATTCCTGTTTTCCGACTCTTTGTAATCGCGAGCGTTAAGAATAATCACAACCTTATTATCCGAGCCTACAAGCTCTTTTAGTTTGTTTATATGATTTCCGAATTTAAATGATGAAAGATATAAGCGCATGTTTTTATTTATTTTGCCTTTTCTGAGACAAAAATGCAATGATCCAAATAAAAAAGCGGGGTGAATGAATCACTCCGCTTTCACTTTATTTCTTTCCATTTCTAGAAATCAACAAAGTGGCGATAATTAAGAATCCGCCAAAGATTAACCAAGTTGTCGGAATAGACAAGTATTTAGCAACAAGTCCGCTCGCAATCAAACCGATTGCCCCGCCGGCGTGGTGAGACATGGATTCAATTGAAAGTAAGATTGACCGTTCTTTTGTCTTATCCGGAATGCCATGGTTTATATAATCGTCCTTGATGGGAGCGAATAAGCCCCTAGCGAATTCATGAAGCAAAAATGCAGGAAGGCATAAAAGAAACACTCCTCCGAAAGCAGCGAAGATCATTCCTGCACCCATTAAAATCTGCGAGGCGACAAGAAAACCCTTTTCGCTATTTTTCATTTTCTTCAGAAACCACAATGAGAGGAATGATCCGGTTGCGATGGACATTGAAATGCCGAAATATATGTAACCTAAGTTCGATTTCTCCATAACAAATTCAGCGAAAAACGGTTGCCACTGCATATTCGGCGCCTGCAAAACAAATATCTGCACAAATGTCATAACTGCCACATAGCAGATAACCTTGTTTCGAGAACCTTGGCTCACGGCATTTTTTACAAAATGAATGCTGTCCAAAAAAGAAAAATTCTTTTTCTCAAAGTATTCTTCCTTTAA
>Ga0172380_10007609_pt1 | contig 12121 bp, 11 predicted proteins | sample Leawe162metaG_FD_119747 | JGI IMG/M metagenome (GOLD analysis project Ga0172380, IMG submission 119747) | Leachate microbial communities from a municipal landfill in Southern Ontario, Canada - Leachate well 162 metaG | ecosystem: Engineered > Solid waste > Landfill > Unclassified | place...
CGTTAGCCGTCAGGTTAAAGATGAGTGTGTCGCCCTGCTGTTGGATATCGAGCACAGCGAGATTCTTCACCGGCGTCTTGGCTTGGCACTGGGAAGAACGGAAAGCGCTGAAGTCATGTTCACCCAACAGATACTGCGCTGCTTCGCGCATCGCCGCCACATCCAACGGAGCGTGGAACCAACCTACTTTGGCGTGATGTACAGCGCTACGTGACGGGCGATTAATGAGCACATATTGGTAGCTGCGCGCTTGCGCCGAGAAACGTGCATGGAACTCATCTGGAACGGGATGCGCCCACAGCACGGCGATATCTTTGCGCAACAAGGCATTCGTGCCGCGCACCCAAGCAGACAGTGGCCTATCGATGTTCGTGTCGAAGTGGATGACTTGTTCCAATGCATGCACGCCCGTGTCGGTTCGGCCTGCGGCGATGATCTCGATACGTTCACACGCCACACCACTCAAGGCCGCTTGCAATGCATCCTGCACGTTGGGTACGTCGGGCTGGCTCTGCCATCCGTTGTAGCGACTGCCGTCGTATTCCACGCCAAGCGCGATCCTCATCGCCATACTCCTATCATCAAGACCGCACATGCCAGTAGAACGAATACATCTACAAGTTTGAAGGCGTGAACGTCAAGTTCGATATGCGATGTAGCAGATGCGTTCGGCTGCAGAGCATCGCCAATGGTCATACGCCAATCACTCGCCGTGTCACGCATCGCCGATTCCGCATTCTCCAGCGTCAACGCCAGACGCACTGCAAAACGCTCACGCGACAGGCCGAACCAAACCAGCGGGTACATCAAACTATACAAGCCGCTGATCAATCGGGTCTGTGGCAATAACGCCAACAAGATCGCAAGAGCCGCCAATACGCTCAACAGCCTACCCAACTGCGTCGCACCATCCGACAAACCTTCCCACGTGGGCGACAACGCTCCAAACTGGGAGAGCACCGCGACACCTGGCGTGGTGTAGGCATAGATCAAGAGCAGGACGATCATGATCCAACGTGTGCGCCTCATCAGACTCGACATCTGCTCCGCACACAACGCTATCGCCAGCGCGATCAAAAAGGCACAAGCGACCAGCAACACGAATCCCTGCAAGCGTTGCACAAACAATGCAAGCATGATCCAAACAAGTATCTGTACAGCAGGATGGGGAGCGTATCTCATGGTTTTAAAATGAAAACGGCAGCCTAGATGGCTGCCGTTTCCTTAGCGTGCATGGTTCACAGCTGCTGCATCATCGCTTCCGCACTTGCGCGTTGCTCAGTATCGCCATCGCGCAACACTTCTTCCAAAATCTCTTTCGCACCAGCGGCATCACCCATCTCTTGGTAAGCCTTGGCCAGATCGAGCTTGGTCGCCACTTCCTGCCAATGCTCATCTTTGTTCTCACTCGTTGCCGCCACAGGAGCGATATTGCCCAGATTCAGGCTGATATCGCCCAAGCCGATATCCACAGGGGCCGACTCTTTAACACTCGCAGGCGCTTTGAAGTCTGTAGGGAAATCTAGCGTGAAAGCCAAACCACCTTCATCCGCTGGCGCTGCTACTGGCTTTTCAGCCGCAGGTGCACTGGCATGCGTGGTGGTCACATCGAAGATCAGATCATCTACGTTGTCTGCCGGTGCCTTTGAAGCGTTTGCAGCGGCGCTTTGTGCAGGGATGCCAGGATGGGTAGAAGTGACGTCGAACACCATCTCATCCAGATTCATTCCAGAGCTTGCAGCCTCAGTTTCAACCGCTGGGATGCCGGGATGTGTCCCAGTGACATCGAAATCCATCGGCGTCTCTTGCGCTGCGCGTAACTCGCTTGCGGAGAGGATGGTCGTACTTTCATTCGAAGGTGTTTCAATAACTACAGTACCTTGGAAATCCGGAGCGGCTTGAACTGTCGCTGCTGGAGCGCCGAATCCCAGATCGAAGTCGACCGAAGGTTGGGCAGCCTCTGATGGCTGTTCTACCGCTGGAGTAACGGCGACTCCATCACCGCCATACAAAGGATTGCTTGGCTCCAAAGCCAGCCCCATGGCAGCGACTTGCGACCATGCCGCTTCATCTCCAGACTCCTTGATGGCCTTCGCATGGGTGAAGAACGAATTGGTATCTTTACGAGCCACGTAGATAGACAACAACTTGAGACGTACCGGAATGTTGTTCGGATTCGACTTGAGCGCTTCGGTTAGAACCTCTTCGGCTTGAACGTCGCGACCAAAGGTCAAGAACAGATCTGCCTCACCGATTGGATCTACTTCATCAGAATTGATCTGAGCGGTGGGTTCTGTATTTGCCGACTGTGTGAAATCACCAGTGTCGGGAGATGGCATCACAGGGGCGGCGATGCGACCAGTCGCCCCACCGATATCTTCCGCGACAGATTGATCTTCTTCTTTTTCTTTACCGCCAGATTTCTTGTTGCGGCGAGTCAACATGAACCCAACACCGCCCAAAGCGAGCAGACCTGCAGCACCAGCGGCCAGCATGATCGGATCATCCAACAAAGAAGCTTGTTCCACGACTTTAGGTTCCGGCGCAACGACCTTAGGTTTCACCACAGCAGGTGCGCTCGCAGCTAACGCTGCCGATGCTGAAGTGGCACTCGCCGAAGCAGCGGCTGTTTCAGCTTGCTTCTTCATCTCTGCCACAAGTTGCAGGTCTTTTACATTCTTCTCCAACATTGCAGTACGGTCTTGCGCCTCTTTCAATGCCTTGTTCTTAGCGATGGATTCTTCCTCTTTCGCATTGGCTTTCTCTTGCGCAGATGCCTTGCCGCCACCGGCGGCCTTATCGCCTGGCGCTTCACCTTTGGACAACTTCAACACTTCTTTGGCAGGTGTCTTGCTGGTTGCACTTTCCGCTACTGCCGTATTGATCTTGCCAGACGACGCCTGTTTTGCCGTGTCGCTAGCTGCCTCAGTTTTTACTGCCGCGAGTTGCTGACGATAGACGTTCCAATCCGCTACTTGAGCGCGAACCTCTTTCACAGCATCCGCTTGCTGGACAGCATCAAGGTCGCTCGCATCTGGCAAGCGGATGATCTTGCCTGTCTTCAAACGATTCATGTTCTTGCTAACGAACGCATCGGGATTAGCGCGATACAAAGCGACCAACATACGTTCCAAGCTCACATCAGCAGGTTTGTTCTTGAGCGCGATCTTGCTCAATGTGTCGCCGCGCACAACGGTCAAAGGTTTTGCTTCAGGCTCAGCGACTGGGATAGCTTCTTCTTTACTCAAAGCATCTGCAGCGGGCGCTGGTGAAGCTTCAACGGGTGCTTGCTCAGAAACTGGAACAGACTGTTCTGCCGGTGCCATCGCTTCTGGCTGGATTGGTGCTTGTTGGGCTACCTCTACTGGCGCAGGAGCGACTTGCTCAGACTGTGTCTCTACTGGCGCGGCAGGTTGAGTGATGACTGGCGCAGGCTCGACTGCAACTGGGTCAGCAGGCGTCTCTGGAACGACAGGAGCCATAACCACCGGTGCTATGGTCTGCACTGGCGCTGGCAGTGGTTCTTGAACCTTGAAATCAACAGGGTCAAGCAAGAAGGTGTATTCGCGTAACAGCTTGCCTGAAGACCAAGTGACCTCGACCAACAAGGTCACAAAGGGATCATTGACGGGCTGAGATGTAGTCAGCTTGACAGAAGGTCTGCCACTGTCGCGATTGACGACTTCGAATTTTAGTTTGGGTAGTGAATAGGGATAATCTACGCCTGCACTCTTGAATGCATCGGGGGAAGCCAATTTGGCAGATATGCTGGAAATGTCAGCTTTGTCGACGGACACAAGCTCGATCTCTGCCTTGAGGGGTTGACCTAAATTGGAGCTGACATTGATGCCGCCCAATCCCGTCGCCGAGACCATGCCTGACCATGCCAAGACGGCGATAAAACCAGATAATTTATAAATCGATTTCAGCACGCTGCCACCCTTTTCTTTCCCTGACGTTATCCAGACTAACATCAGAGGGTTAGTGATGCAAGTTCACTCCCCCTCTAACTTCACGCACTAACTGACGGTAATCAACCAGCTTTTTGCTCTTTACTTGCCCAACAGGATGCGCAACATACGACGCAAGGGCTCGGCAGCTCCCCATAGCAACTGGTCGCCACAAACGAAGGCGCTCACGAACTCAGGACCCAACTCCATCTTGCGCACACGCCCAACTGCGATGTCCAGCTTGCCTGTTACTGCAACAGGTGTCAGCTCTTTGACGCTGAGGACGCGATCATTTGGTACGAATTTAACCCAAGGATTACCGCCCTTGATGAGCGCTTCGATCTCGCTCAACGGTACATCCTTCTTCAACTTGAGAGTCAACGCCAAGCTGTGACAACGCATCGCACCGATACGCACGCACAATCCATCCACGGGAATGCGTTGCGATGTACCGAGTATCTTGTTGACCTCGGCTTGCCCCTTCCATTCTTCTTTGGACTGACCATTGTCGAGCTGTTTGTCGATCCACGGGATCAAACTGCCCGCCAGCGGCGCACCGAAGTTCTCGGTTGGCATCTCTGTCGAGCGCAATGTTTCTGCAAGGCGACGGTCGATGTCTAGAATGGCTGACTTGGGATCAGCCAGCAGATCAGCGACACAGGCATGCGCCACGCCCATCTGGTTCAGTAGCTCGCGCATGTTCTGCGCACCGGCACCGGAAGCGGCTTGATAGGTCATGGAAGATACCCACTCCACCAGCCCAGCATGGAACAGACCGCCCAAGCCCATCAGCAAGATGCTATTGGTGCAATTGCCACCGATGAAATTCTTGCCGCCGTTCACTAGCGATTTCTTAATGAGATCGAGGTTGACCGGATCGAGGATGATGACTGCGTCTTTTTCCATACGTAGCGTGGAAGCCGCATCGATCCAATAGCCCTGCCACCCTGCCGCGCGCAGCTTGGGGAACATCTCGGTCGTGTAATCGCCGCCTTGGCAAGAGATGATGGTATCCATCGCCATCAATTCTTTCAGATCGTAAGCATCCTTGAGCGACGCACCACGCGCTTCAACTGGAGCCTCACCACCCACGTTCGATGTAGTGAAGAACACCGCATCAATGAGATCAAAATCTTTTTCTTCGCGCATGCGTTGCATGAGCACCGAGCCCACCATACCGCGCCAACCGATCAAACCAACTTTCATGACTTTCCTTTAATTCACAGAGCTGCGACGACCGCATCGCCCATCTTAGAGCAACCCACCTTCTGCATACCCGCTTCGAAGATGTCTGCCGTGCGCAGGCCTTGCTGCAACACTTTGCGCACTGCGCCTTCGATACGTTGTGCATTGGCCTCGTCGTTGAAGGTGTAACGCAACATCATCGCCACCGACAGGATGGTCGCCAATGGATTGGCGATGTCCCTGCCTGCGATGTCCGGCGCAGAACCGTGGCTAGGTTCGTACAGACCTTTGTTGTTCTGATCGAGCGAAGCGGAAGGCAACATACCGATAGAGCCTGTCAGCATAGACGCCTCATCCGACAGGATGTCGCCGAAGATGTTGCCGGTGACCACCACATCGAATTGCTTGGGTGCGCGCACCAGTTGCATCGCGGTGTTGTCCACCAACATGTGGGTCAATGCGACCTCGGGATATTCTTTGGAGAGTTCGGTCATCACCATCCGCCATAGTTCAGTCGTCTCCAGCACGTTGGCTTTATCAACTGAACAGAGCTTTTTGTTGCGCTTCATCGCGATACCGAAAGCGACATGACCGATACGGATGATCTCCGACTCCGAATAACGCATGGTGTTAACGCCTTCGCGCTCGCCATTCGGCAATGTCGTGATACCGCGCGGTTGACCGAAATACACGTCGCCAGTGAGTTCGCGCACGATCATGATGTCCAGACCGGAGACGACTTCGGGCTTCAGAGTGGAAGCATTCGCCAGTTCGGGATACAGCAACGCAGGACGCAGGTTGGCGAACAGATTGAGTTCCTTGCGGATGCGTAGCAAGCCGCGCTCCGGACGCATATCACGTGGCAACGTGTCGTATTGATAACCTCCCACCGCCCCCAGCAGTACTGCATCGGAGGCTTTCGCCAACTTCTCGGTCGATTGCGGGAAAGGATCACCTTCCGCGTCATAACCAGCACCACCGAGATGAGCGTATTCCATCTCGATCTTCATGCCGTCGCTGCGCAATGCTTCCAATACCTTCGCTGCCTGGGCAACGATCTCTGTTCCGATGCCGTCACCCGGCAAGACTGCGATCTTCATTTCATTACCTTTTGAGAATTATGCAAATAACCACGGTTGCGCAGCACGATGCTTCGTTTCGAATGCGCTGATGTCGGCCTTATGTTGCAAGGTCAGGCCGATGTCATCCAAGCCGTTCAACAAACAATGCTTGCGGAACTCATCCACCTCGAATTTGTAGACTGCGCCATCCGGTGTCGTGAGCGTCTGCTGCACTAGATCGATAGCCAATGCGTAGCCGTTCTTGGCATCCACTGCCTTGAACAACTCATCCACCTTATCCGCCGCCAGCTTGATAGGCAGCATGCCGTTCTTGAAGCAGTTGTTGAAGAAGATATCGGCAAAACTTGGCGCGATGACGACGCGGAAGCCGTAATCATCCAGCGCCCACGGTGCATGTTCACGCGAAGAGCCGCAACCGAAGTTCTCACGCGCCAACAACACCTGCGCGCCTTGATAGCGCGCTTGATTCAATACGAAGTCCTTGTTCAGAGGGCGCTTGCTGCAATCCATACCCGGCTCGCCGTGATCCAGATAGCGCCACTCATCGAACGCGTAAGGGCCGAAACCCGAGCGCTTGATGGATTTCAAGAACTGCTTCGGGATGATGGCGTCGGTATCCACGTTGGCTCTATCCAACGGCGCAACCAAACCAGAGAACTTTTCGAATTTTTGCATCATCTATCGTCCATAATTAGGCGTTCACTTGAACGTCTTGTTGAGCGCATCGCCGATCTCACCCGCTGCGCGCTCGATGGTCTTACCTGCCGCATTGGCATCTTGCTTCACGCCTCCAGCGACTTTTGAACCAGTCGTATTGCCGCGCGCCGCTTGATAGGTATTACAAGCAGACAACAACAAGGTCAACAGGATCAGAGCGACTCTCATTGCTTGCTGACATCCACGAAATGGCCTGCGATCGCCGCCGCCGCCGCCATCGCAGGGCTCACCAAGTGTGTGCGCCCACCCTGACCTTGGCGACCTTCGAAGTTGCGGTTGGAGGTCGAAGCACAGCGCTCGCCGGAGGCCAACCTGTCGTCGTTCATCGCCAAGCACATCGAGCAACCCGGATCGCGCCATTCGAATCCTGCCGCGATGAAGATCTTATCCAGACCTTCTTGCTCCGCTTGTGCTTTGACCAGGCCAGAACCCGGCACCACCATCGCCAACATCACGTTCGCGGCGACCTTGCCGCCTTTGGCAACAGCCGCAGCAGCACGCATATCTTCGATACGTCCATTGGTGCAGGAACCGATGAACACCTTGTCGATCTTGATCTCGGTGATCGGTGTGTTCGCTTTCAACCCCATGTACTGCAAGGCACGTTCGGTGTCGCTGCGCTTCACTGCATCCGTGATGTTCGCGGGATCAGGCACGATACCATCCACCGGCAACACCATCTCGGGTGAAGTACCCCAAGTCACTTGGGGTTTGATCTTGGCCGCATCCACAGTGATCGTGGTGTCGAATTTCGCGCCCGCATCGCTGTGCAAAGTGCGCCAGTAAGTCACTGCGGTATCCCACTGCGAAGCTTGTGGTGCGAAAGGACGCCCCTTGATGTAGGCAAAAGTAGTCTCATCTGCCGCCACCATGCCAGCGCGCGCGCCCGCCTCGATGGCCATATTGCACAAGGTCATGCGACCTTCCATGCTCAAACCGCGAATGGTGTCACCGCCGAACTCAATGGCGTAGCCTGTACCACCCGCTGTACCGATTTGGCCAATGACTGCCAGCGCGATGTCTTTCGAAGTCACACCGTGGCCCAATTTACCGTCGACCTTGACCAGCATGGCCTTGGATTTCTTCGCCACCAGACACTGCGTCGCCATCACATGCTCGACTTCGGAGGTGCCGATACCGTGCGCCAACGCGCCAAAAGCACCGTGGGTGCTGGTATGGGAGTCGCCGCATACCACGGTCATGCCTGGCAAGGTCGCGCCCTGCTCAGGCCCCATCACATGCACCACACCTTGGCGGATGTCGCCCATCTTGAATTCAGTGATACCCAACTCATCGCAGTTCGCATCCAGCGTCTCCACTTGCAGGCGCGAGATCGGATCAGTGATACCTGCCGCGCGGTTGGTGGTCGGCACGTTGTGATCTGGTACAGCCAAGATGGAGCCGACACGCCAAGGTTTGCGCTGCGCCATGCGCATGCCCTCGAAGGCTTGCGGGCTGGTCACTTCGTGCACCAGGTGGCGATCGATATAGATCAAAGCCGTCCCATCCGGTTCGGTGCGCACCAGATGACTGTTCCAAAGTTTGTCGTAAAGAGTTTGAGCGTTCATTTTTTATCTTTCGCAGGGCTGGTGATTATGCCACAGCAGGCCGTATCTACGCCAAGGTCGAGCTGGTCGCGGCAGGTGCCTCGACCAATTTCACCAAGGCGTACTCCAAGCTATCGGACAACGCATGCCAGCTGGCATCGATGATGTTGGTGCTGGCGCCCACCGTGGTCCACACGTGACCGCCACCTTGGAAGGTGATGAGCACACGGATCTGCGCGGAAGTACCGTTGGCACTATCCAAGATACGCACCTTGTAATCGATCAGGCGCACCGTCTTCAGCACCGGATACGCCGCCGAGAGGGCGCTACGCAAGGCCGTCGAGAGTGCATTCACGGGGCCATTACCTTCAGCCGCCATGAATTTCACCTCATCCCCCACCTTCACCTTGGCAGTCGCTTCCGACAACAAGCCACGGCTCTGGCGACGCTCGGTGATGACGAAATAATCGATCAGCTCGAATGGCTTCCGATACTCGGGACGCAGACGATGCAACATCAACTCCATGCTGGCTTCCGCCGCCTCGAAGGTGAATCCCTCGTGCTCCAGATGTTTGATGTGATTGAGTACCTTTTGCGCATTCTCATTATCGAGTTCGATGCCCAAAGACTTCGCGTGGAACTGGATGTTGCCGCGCCCGGACAGCTCGGACACGACCGAACGCATCTCGTTACCCACCAGAGCGGGGTCGATGTGCTGATAGGTATCCGCCGCCTTCAGTATCGCCGCCACGTGGATGCCACCCTTGTGCGCAAAGGCGCTGTGACCGATGTAGGGCGCGTGGTTGTAATGTTTTAGATTGACCACTTCTGCCACGTAATGCGCAAGCGAGGTCAGCTCCCGCAACTGTTCCGGCGTCACCGCTTGCTTGCCCATCTTGAGTTGCAGATTGGGGATGATGGTGGTCAGGTTGGCGTTACCGACGCGTTCGCCGTAACCGTTGATGGTTCCCTGCACCTGCAAGCAGCCGCCGCGCACTGCCGCCAGCGAGTTTGCCACGCCGCAACCGCTGTCGTTATGGCAATGCGCCCCGAGCGGCGTGCTGATGTGCTGCTTCACCTCACGCACGATCTCTTCCACCTCCCACGGCAACTTGCCACCATTGGTCTCGCATAACACCAGCCAGTCCGCCCCCGCATCCGCCGCCGCCTTCAAGGTCGCCAGCGCATAGTCTTTGTTCGCGATGAAACCATCGAAGAAATGCTCGGCGTCGAACATCACCTCGCGCCCCTTGGACTTCATGTAGGCGACGCTGTCGCGGATCATGGCCAGGTTCTCTTCCAGCGTGGCGGACAGCACCACCTTCACGTGATAGTCCGAGCTCTTACCCACCATGGTGACGACGGGCGTCTGCGCATCCAGCAAAGCTTGCAGATTACTGTCTTGCTCGCACTGCAAACTCTTTTGGCGTGTGCGCCCGAATGCGGCCAACTTGGCCGCCCCCAGATCCAACTTCGCCGCACGCGCAAAGAACTCAGCGTCTTTGGGGTTCGAGCCAGGCCAACCGCCCTCGATGTAGTGAAAGCCAAAATCTGCCAGCCGCTTGGCGATAGCCAACTTGTCGTCGACCGACAAGGAGATGTCCTCGCGCTGCGTACCGTCGCGCAAGGTGGTGTCGTATAGGAATACTTGGCTCATAGAATTGCCACTCGTTAAGAAGGCACCAAGTTTATCACTCCCCCCGCCATTTCAGGCCTACTCGCGTCAGGACATATCACCAAATATTCGAGCGACAGTTTCATCTAAAATGCCGGCATATCCTCCTCTCCAAGAGATCACCATGAAAAAGACCTTTCTACTATCTTTGCCGCTTCTGACGATCTTGAGTGCTTGCTCCACCCTGAGCGAAAAGGAATGCCACAGTTCCGACTGGCATCAACTCGGCATCCAAGACGGACGCTCCGGATTACCCGATAGACGGCTGGATGACTACGCCAAATCCTGCAAGGAATACGGCATCCATCCTGATACCAACCAATATCTAGCGGGACGTTCAGACGGCTTGAAGCAATATTGCACCTCCAGTAACGCTTTCCGTACGGGTTTGAATGGCGAAGAATACCAAGGCGTGTGTCCCGCCGACATCGACATGATTTTCCACATCAACAACAGCGCCGCCTTGAGCGTCTACACAGCACGCCAACGAATCAAAGACCTCGACAGCCGTCTCGACCATCTGGAGCACGAACTATCGGAGAAGGATAAGTCGGAGAAAGACAGGCTGCGCTTACGCAAAGAGATGCGCGACTTGGACAGAGACCGCGACCGCCTGAAGGCGCATCTGCGCTTCGAGGAGCATGAGCTTGAGAATCGTATGGAAGATGAGCGTTACCGCACTACCCGGCGTTAATCCTTTCGATAGTGACTTTGCCAGACCATCAAAAACAGACCTAACAACGCCATGGCAGCGCTGAACGAGTACAAAGCGCTCGCTCCCCAGTGTTGCCAGATCGGCCCGCTCGCCAACCCGCCCAACACACCGCCTGCGCCGTAGGTGAAACTACCGAACAGCGCCTGCCCCTTGGACTGATGCCGCCCTTTGAAGTACTCATGCACCAGCCCCACCGAGGCGGCGTGGTAAGCGCCAAAAGTCAGTGCATGCAACACCTGCGCGAACAGTAACAAACCGACCACATCCACCGTCCAGCCGATGAGCATAAAGCGCAGCACCGCCGCACTGAAGCTGATGAGCAGGATGCGCGTGAAACCGAATCGCTTGACCAACGCCGGCATCAGGAAGAACACCCCTATCTCACAGATGACCCCCAGCGCCCACAGCGCGCCCACGGCCGACTTGGTGTAGCCATGTTCGACCAGATAGATGGAGAAGAAGGTGTAATAAGGACCGTGCGCCACCGACATCAAGAAGCACGCCCCCAACAAAGCCAACACCTTGGGTTGCATCACAATCTGCCGGATCGGCTGGTGATCGGTGTGGTGCGCCAACACCTCGGTCTTGGGTATCTGCCGCGCAAAGATGAGGATACCGATCTCGCACACCAACCCCGCCCACAACAGCCACACGATGGCGATGTAATCGAAGGCATAACCCAGCCCCACCACGGCCACGATGAAGCCGATAGACCCCCACGAACGGATGCGTCCGTAATGTGCCGTGTTCTTGCCCAAATAGCTCAGCGTCGTCGCCTCCACCAGAGGCATGGAAGCACTCCAGAAAAAGCTCATCAGCGACAACACCAAGAACAGCCCCCAGAAACTGGTGGTGAGGAACACCCCGAAATAGAACACTGCACTCAAAGTCGCCGCCACCTGCACCACAAACAGTCGCTGCCCTGTATGGTCAGCCAACCAACCCCATACGTTCGGCGCGACCATGCGCATCACCGGCTGGATCGACATCAAGATGGCGATCTCGATAGGCGTGAAATGGATGGATTGCAGGTAAAGACTCCAATAGGGCGAAAACATCCCTACGAAGGCGTAATAGAAAAAATAAAAACCGGCGATGCGCCAGTGGTAGTTCTTTGTGGGGTACATAACAGACGGGCTTCGAATCGGCTCGCATTATGTCATGCGACGATAAATTTTCACTTTGGCTCTTGAAATCGCCAAGCCCACCCCAATTTGGCACAAGTCGAAATCAGGAGAGCAACATGGAAC